>FWPV01010521.1_pt1 | contig 15106 bp, 8 predicted proteins | sample 2228371 | NCBI WGS metagenome assembly FWPV01 (sample SAMEA103939776, study PRJEB20133) | metagenome
AGCGTGGGCCCCACCACAAGCGCTTGGGGGCACCCACAAAGAACACGGAAGAGCCTGATTCAAGAACGCTGTTTGCATTTGATCGCGGAGGGCCGAAACGATATAATGTGGAGACACTGCACGAGCGGGCGGAGTGGGAGGCCCGCGTAAACGGAGAAGGACACGCAGTCTATGGCGACAGACGGAACGACGAAGAGCGAACTCATCGGCGCGTATCGGATTCACGAGAAGGACACGGGCTCACCCGAGGTGCAGGTGGCGCTGCTGACGGAGCGCGTGAACCACCTTGCCGACCACCTGAAGTTCCACAGGAAGGACCACGCATCGCGACGGGGCCTGCTGATGATGGTCGGTCGCCGCACGCGGCTGCTGCGGTATCTCCACCGCCACAGCCCCGAGCGGTACGCGGAGATCGTGAAACGGCTTGGGATTCGCAAGTAGGCGTCCCGACAACGTCGTTTGTCCTCGGCAAGCCGTTTGTGGCGTTGGACAGGCAAGGTGCATGAGCTTTCCCTCCTGACGACTGACATGCGAGAACAGGCTATGGGAAGGCCGGCGTGTGGACAAGGCACACAGGAGGTCAGAGACGAGCATGGCTATCCACCGTGTAGAGAGGCCGATCGGCGACAGACCCCTCATCATCGAGACGGGCAAACTCGCCAAGCAAGCTGAAGGCTCGGTGACGGTTCGCTACGGCGACACCGTGGTGCTGGCGACCGTGACGTGTGCGGAGGCGAAGCGCGAGACGGACTTCTTCCCGCTGACGGTGGAGTACCGCGAGAAGTTCCACGCGGCGGGCAAGATACCCGGCGGGCGCTTCCACAAGCGCGAGGGGCGCCCCAGCCGCAAGGAGATCCTCACCGCGCGCATGTGCGACCGCCCACTGCGGCCGCTGTTCCCCAAGGGCTTCCGCGAGGAGGTCATGGTCCACGCCCTCGTCCTGTCGGCCGACAAGGACAACGACCCCGACGTGCTCGCCATGGTGGGCTCCTCGGCCGCGCTCGCCATCTCTTCCGTGCCGTTCCAGGGGCCTCTCGGCTCCGTGCGCGTCGGCCGCATCGGCGGGCGCTTCATCATCAACCCCACCTATAAGCAGGTGCAGGATGGGGACCTTGACCTGGTGATGTCGGCCACCAGGGACGCCATCGTGATGGTGGAGGCTGGCGCCAACGAAGTCCCCGAGGCCACCATCGTGGAGGCCCTGCGCTTCGGCCACGAGGCCTGCCGCCAGATCGTGGAGATGATCGAGGAGCTCGTGCGCGACTGCGGTGTGACCGCGCGCTTCTTCGAGCCGGCAAAGGTGCCCGAGGCCCTTCGCGCCCAGATGCGCGCCAAGTACCTCGCCGCCCTCAACGAGCGGCTGCGCATCGTGCCCAAGCGCGAGCGCAGCGCCGCCATCATCTCGCTCCGCGAGCAGGCATTCGCCGAGTTCGGCCAGGCCGACGAGGGCGAGGAGGGCTTCTCCAAGGGCGAGATTGCCATGGCCTTCGAGGAGCTCGAGGGCGAGGTCATGCGCTCCATCATCGCCTCCGGCACCCGCTGCGACGGCCGCGGCCACAAGGACATCCGCCCCATCGCCTGCGAGGTCGCCGTCCTCCCGCGCGCCCACGGCTCCGCGCTCTTCACCCGCGGCGAGACCCAGGCCCTCGTCGCAACCACCCTCGGCACCGCGACGGACGAGGAGTGGGTGGAGAGCCTCTTCGAGGACTACACCCGCAAGTTCATGCTCCACTACAACTTCCCCGGCTTCTGCGTGGGCGAGGTGCGGCCCGAGCGCGGCCCAGGCCGCCGCGAGATAGGCCACGGCGCGCTCGCCGAGCGGGCCTTCCAGCCCGTGCTGCCCGCCGAGGACGACTTCCCCTACACCATCCGCATCACCTCCGAAATCCTGGAGTCCAACGGCTCATCCTCCATGGCAACCGTGTGCGGCGCCACGCTGTCGATGATGGACGCCGGCATCCCCATCCGCGACCCCGTGGCGGGCATCGCCATGGGCCTCCTCAAGGAGGGCGACCGCTTCATCATCCTCACCGACATCCTGGGCGACGAGGACCACTTTGGCGACATGGACTTCAAGGTGGCGGGGACCCAGCACGGGGTGACGGCTCTCCAGATGGACATCAAGGTGGGGGGCCTGCCCGACGCCGTGCTGCGGGCGGCCCTCGAGCAGGCCCGCGAGGCCCGTATCCACATCCTCCGCGAGATGCTCCGCACCCTCGACCGCCCGAGGCCCGACATCTCCGAGTACGCCCCGCGGCTGCTCCGCGTCCAGATCGACCCCGCCAAGATCGGCACCGTCATCGGCCCAGGCGGCAAGATGATCCGCAGCATCGAGGCCGAGTCGGGCGCGAAGGTCGAGATCGAGGACGACGGCACCATCACCATCTCCTCCCCCAACGTCGCCCACGCCGAGAAGGCCCGCAACATGATCCTCGGCCTCGTCGCAACCGCCGAGGTCGGAAAGGTCTACACCGGCCGCGTCGTCTCCACCAAGACCTTCGGCGCCTTCATCGAGTTCCTCCCAGGCCAGGAGGGGCTCTGCCACATCTCCGAGCTCGCCGACCGCTACGTCGAGCGCGTCGAGGACGAGGTCAAGGTCGGCGACGAGGTCCGCGTCAAGGTCATCTCCATTGACGACCAAGGGCGCGTCAAGCTCAGCCGCAAGGCCGTCGCCCGCGACGAGGCGCTGTCCGCCGGCGACAGCGGCCCCCGCACCAGCTTCGGCCTCCCCAACGGCGGCCGCGGCTTCGGCAGGCGCTAGCCCCAGGAGGCCACAGCATGGCCCAAGGCGTCGTCAAGTGGTTCGACCCCAAGAAGGGCTACCGCTTCATCACCACAACGTGTTGCCCCAAACCGCCGCAGACGTTGTCATGCTGAGCGGAGCCCGCCTCTTGGCGGGCGAAGTCGAAGCATCTTTCGGGGGCACACCGATCCAAGAGGCTGGGGCCCAGTAGCGGCTGTCTGCGTTGAAAGATGCTTCGCTTCGCTCAGCATGACATTGTGGCAGCATTGGCCTGGTCAGAGATGCGGGCTAGCACCCGCCCTGGGCCGGTTCTCCGGGCGCGAGGCCCCAACAGCCCGCCGAGGCGGCCATGAGCATGAGCACCAAGCCTGACCCCCAAGCCGATGCCTGGGCCCAGGTCGTCACCCTCGCCGCCGGCCTCGCCCACGAGCTGAAAAACCCCCTCAGCACCATCAGCCTCAACCTCCAGCTCCTCCTGGAAGAATGGCAGCGCGACACCGCAACCCCGCGCGAGGTCCGCTCCCTCAAACGCATCCAGACCCTTCAGCGCGAGACCAGCCGCCTCGTCACCCTCCTGGAAGACTTCCTCCGCTACGCCCGCACCCTCAACCTCGAGCTCCAGACCTGCGACCTCAACCAACTCGTCCGCGAGCTCCTCGACTTCATCGCCCCCAAGGCCGCCCAAGCCGGCATCCAGGTCCGAAGCGTCCTGGCCCCCGACCTCCCCGCCATCCAGGCCGACCCCAGGCTCCTCAAGCAGGCCATCCTCAACCTCCTCATCAACGCCCAGGAGGCCATGCCACACGGCGGCGAACTCATCGTCCAAACCTCCCCCGCCAGCCCAGGCGTCCAGGTGGACGTCACCGACACCGGCGTCGGCATCCCCGACCACCAGCTCGGCAAGATCTTCAACCTCTACTACTCCACAAAGCAGCAAGGCAGCGGCCTCGGCCTCTGAACCACCAAGCGCATCCTCGACCTCCACGGCGGCTCCATCGCCGTCGAGAGCGAGGTTGGCAAGGGCACACACTTCACCGTCAGGCTCCCCATCGCTCCCCCGGCTCAGAGCCAATCGAGGGATTGCTGATTGCTGATCTCTGATCGCTGATTGACGAGCAGGAAGACACAGGAGCTGCGTGATATGTCGCCGCAAATCAGAAACCAGAAATCAGAAATCAGCAATGTCCCGGTCCTTATCGTGGACGACCACGCGGCCCACGCCGAGGCCCTCGCAAGCGCACTCGAGGCCCTCAACGTCGCCCCAGAGGTCGCCACCGGCGGCAAAGAGGCCCTCGAGCGCCTCGCCGCTAAGCCCTACGACCTCATCATCACCGACCTGGTGATGAGCGACCTCGACGGCCTGGAGCTCCTCCGCGAGGCCAAGGGCCGCGCCCCCGAAACAGAGGTCATCGTCGTCACAGGATACGCCACCGTCGAGAACGCCGTCGCCGCCATGCAGCAGGGTGCCGCAACCTACCTCCGAAAGCCCGTCAACCTCGACGAGCTCCGAGCCGTCGTCCGCGGCGTCCTCGAAAAACAGGCCCTCCGCCGCTCCAACCTCGAGCTGCGCCGCGAACTCAACGCCCGCTTCGGCTTCGAGGGCATCATCGGAAACCACCCCAAGATGCTCCGCCTGGTCGAGACCCTCCGACAAATCGCCCCAACCGACGCCACCGTCCTCATCTACGGCGAAAGCGGCACCGGCAAGGAGCTCGTCGCCCGCGCACTCCACAACAACAGCCCACGCCGCGCCAAGCGCTTCGTCGCACTCAACTGCGCCGCCCTCTCCGAAGGCATCCTCGAGAGCGAGCTCTTCGGCCACGAAAAAGGCTCCTTCACCGGCGCCGCCGCCTCGCGCCAGGGTCGCTTCGAGTACGCCGACGGCGGCACGCTCCTCCTCGACGAGGTCGGCGACATGCCGCTCTCCACCCAGGTCAAGCTCCTCCGCGTCCTGGAGCAGAACGAAATCATCCGCGTAGGCTCCAACACCCCCATCCACGTCGACGTTCGCATCGTCGCCGCCACCCACCGCCGCCTCGAGGCCCTCATCAAGGAAGGCTCCTTCCGCGAAGACCTCTACTTCCGACTCAAAGTCGTCACCCTCCACATCCCGCCCCTCCGCGAGCGCCGCGACGACATCCCACTCCTCGCCGACCACTTCCTCCGCGACATCGCCGCCGCCTACAAGAAGCCGGTCAGCGAAATCTCCCCCGACGCCCGCCGCCGCCTCGTCGCCTACGAATGGCCCGGCAACGTCCGCGAACTCCGAAACGCCATTGAGCACATGGTCGTCGTCACCACCGACCCCATCCTCGGCCCCGACGACCTCCCCGACCACATCGCCCCCGCCGAGGCCCCCGCCCCTGCCGCAGCCCAGGTCCCACAACTCGTCGGCATCTCCATGGCCGACGCCGAGCGCCAGCTCATCCGCAACACCCTCGCCGCCGTCGGCGGCAACCGCGTCGAGGCCGCCCGCATCCTCGGCATCGGCGAGCGGACCCTGTACCGCAAGATCAAAGACTTCGGCCTCAAGTAGCGCCCCGTGCGAAGAAGCGCTTGACTTGCCAGCCTGGCAGGCTAAAATACAGCCGCACCGGCTATGCAAGGAGAGTGGTATGCCCGCCGCACCATTTGCCAACGAGCACGAGCTTGAGAAGGTGATTCAGAGATGCCACAACATTCTCTGGGAACGACACGGCCTCGATCCTGCCCAGGCATTCGATGAGTTCTCCAAGCTGCTCTTCGTCCGCCTCTACGACGAGGCCACCTTCTGCGGCGCGCGGACGACGGTCCGCCCACGCGAGTCGGCCGCCGATTTCGCTGGCAGCATCCGCAGGCTCTTCCGGGAGGCCAACGCGAAGCCCGGCTTCGAAGGCATCTTCTCTCACGAGAGCATCCAGGCCGATGACGTAGCCATCCTGGAGGTCTTCCGACAGCTTCAGGACTACAGCTTGCTCGAGACCACGGCGGCCGTCAAAGGGGCCGACGTCAAGGGCACCATCTACGAGAACATGCTCGGCAACACGTTCCGCGGCGAGCTGGGCCAGTTCTTCACCCATCGCAGCATTGTCGAATTCATGGTGCGCCTGGTCGGCATAGATGAGAACAAGGTGGTCTACGACCCCTCCTGCGGCTCTGGCGGCTTCCTCATCATGTGCGCCAAGGTCCTCCGCGAGCAGCTTCTGGCGCAGCAGCCGGCGCCTTCCTCGGACCAACTCGCGGCCAGCCTTCGTGACTACAGCCGCCGCTGCCTCATCGGCACCGAAATCAACGAACGCACGGCCAGGGTTGCGAAGCTCAACCTGCTGATGCACGGGCTGGACTACAGCAACATCTTCACTGTCAACGCCCTCAAGGCGGACGAGACCGCCGATGAGCGGCTCCGTGCGGCAGTTGGGGAAGCGAGACTTGATCTCGTATTCGCCAACCCGCCTTTTGCCGGCTACGAGAAGGACCCGCGGGTGCTCGGCAAGTTCACGCTGGGCACAAACGGCGGCGGAACCCCCGCCTCCGTGACCCGCGAAGTCCTCTTCATTGAGCGGATCATCCGAGTGCTGCGCGATGGCGGGCTGGCCGGCATCGTGATCCCGCAGGGCATCTTCACCAACCGAAACCTCGGCAGGGTGAGAGACTTCATCCGCGCCCACGCTCAGATTCTGGCCATCATCGAGCTCCCGGATTGGGCATTCATCCCCTCCGGCACAAGTGTGCGCGGCAGCCTGCTGTTCCTCCGCAAGATGGCTAACCCGCCCGGCCATTACCATGTCTTCATGAAGCGTGTGGAGAACATCGGCTTCTCCTCCACGGGCCGGCCCACCGACCGGAACGACTTCCCGATAACCATCGAGCAGTACCGCTCGCAGGACAGCCGATACCTGGTGCCGATCGGGCAACTTCAAGGCCGGATTGACGCCAAGTTCCACGCGCATGAGAACCAAGCGGTGCTCAAGCTCTTCGAGCATAACCCTGCCCACAAACTCGTCCCGCTGGCCGATATCGGGTCATTCTATACTACCAAGGTGAATCCCCGGCTGACTCCAGATAGCGACATAGCCTTGATCGAGACGAGTTCTGTAGACCCTGCAACCCTCACCATCACCCCGCGCCGTGTGAAGGGGAGGGCCTGCAACTACACCTGCTTGAGGCGAGTCCGGGCCGGCGACATCTTGATCAGCCGTCGCCGGGCCTACCGAGGGGCAGTTGCCGTCGTGCCCGCCGAGCTTGATGGTGCCCTAGCCATCCCCGAGCTCTCTATACTCCGCCTCAACAAGAACTATGCCCCCGACTACATTGCCGAAATCCTCCGCTCACCCTACTTCGTCCAGCTCATGACCATCTACTCCACCGGCGAAATGTCGGGTCGGATCGCGGAAAAGGACCTCGTGCAGCTACGCATACCCATTCCCCGCAACCACCGCCGCCTCGGCGCTAGGTTCCGAAAGCTACGGCAGACCATCGCCGACCTCGAGCAGCGCGCGGCCCACCACAGAAAACAGATCGCCGATTCCTGCTCCGCCATCGTTGAAGGCTCAATGCCTTCCTAGCTAGCGGGTGACTAGAAAGCCGTGAGGCTCGTACACGATCTCGCGCCACCGCCACGACTCGTGGGCGGCCAACGCAGGTAGGTTCACCCGGAATCTATGACCCTGCCGCCCATCCTTGCCTGCCTGGAAGATGTCCCGGTAGTCCTTCACCTTCCTCACTACGCCGTTCGGCACCGTGAACAACTGTAAGCGGTTCAGGTACTGAAAGTGCTTCTCTTCCTCGAAGCGGTAGACGCAGATGACGAATGCGGTCACCGTCACCTTGAGCAGGTCCGGCCCGAAGACGTAGTACGGGGGCAGCTTCGGCGCGCACACGCCGAGTTGCCCGCGAACGTCGTTCACCAGGCTTCCTTCCTCGTCCGCGCTTACCTGCTCCGGCCTCACGTCCTGGGTCCTGTCCAGATCCGCGTCTCCTTCCTTATGGCTCTTCACGTCTATGTGAAGCACGGCGTCGGACGATGTTAGTCGTGTTTCAGAGCCCACGGGCAATCCGATCGGGAACCGGTCCCGGAACTCCCGGTTGATCACCCCGACGATCACAATCTCCCCCACTTGGTCCCAGGGGGCCGAAGGCTCCTTGGGGCTGATCTCCATCTTCCCCACCCAGGTGTCGGGCACCTTGTTCGGCTCGTTGTACCACGCCTGAATGCTGCCGGCGTTCCTGTAGAGCGCGTGAAAGAGCTTGTTTGCATACTCTCGCTCTATGCCCTCGATGCACTCTGCGAAGCTCTCGATCGTTGCGAACTGAGCCCTGTTCATTGGCCACGCCCTTTCTGGGCCAAGTCCGCCCTCACCACCCACACCCGTTGCTCATTCTACGGAATAGCTCGGGGGAGTTAAGTGACTCGCGGCCGCCGAGTATGGCACCCGGTTGTGGTAAAGGGGTTCCGCGGGGAAAAAACACCCGCTGTCTCTTGCCAGAACGGCCCTTCGCGCGCGCCAGGAGGCGGGCACCTGTCGCACAAGAGACAGCGGGTGTCTTTTCCCCGTGCAGGCGGCAACTTGCCACAACGGGGGGCCATACTCCTGGCCTACTCCCGCGCGCCAGGCTTGCCGCTGTCTTGCCCAAGCGGTATAATCCCGGACGGCCCGGGCAACGCGGAACGCGAGCCCCGAGGCGGGAGCTCTGTCGGCAGGCACGACAGAAGAGGCAATGTGGGGTTGAAATCGGCAATCGGCAATCGGCAATCGGCAATCTACGCCCTCCTGGCGCTCTGGGCAGCGTCGGCCCCCTCGGCTCTCCTCGGGGCAGGCCCGGCGGACCACACCGCTGAGCTGCACGGAGCGCGGCCTTACGACGGCCGCGGCGACGACCATGCCGTGGACCAGATCGAGTGGAAGGAGAGCTGGGAGGCCACCTACAAGGCCAACCTGGCCCGCTGGGAGAGCGAGGTCCGCCGGCTCACAACCGACGAGCAGGAGCGCTCCCTTCGCATCCGCACGCGGGTGGCGCGCCTCCTTGACGCCCTCATCGCCCGCTATCCCAACGAGCCCCAGAGGCGGCTCGAAGCCCTCAAGGAGATCGCAGGGAACTACTATGCCTGCGGCCTGACCAGCCGGGGCAACTACGCGCTCAGACGCCTTGTCGAGGAGGTCCCTGGTCAGGCCGACCTTGTGGCCGACGCCCTCCACAGAATCCTCGAGGAGAGCCGCTGGGAAGAGCCCTGGGCGACGGAAGAGGGCAGAGAGTGGGTGGGCTGGGCGGCGAGCCGCCTCATCGCCCTTACCAGCACGGGCCAGATGCGGGAGGGGCACCCTGCCGTCCTCACCGCCTGGCGCGCGCTCGCCGTCCTCCGACGCGAGCAAGGCCGTCTGCTCGCCTCGTTTGAGGCGCTGGAGGCCCTTGAGAGCCTTTCGGGGCGCGACGATTGGTGGCTCCAGGCCGAAGCCGACCTCTATTTCGCCGCGGGCCGCGACCGCGATGCCCTCCCACGCTACCAGGACCTCCACGCCCGCTCGGAGCAGAATTGGCGGGCGCGCGACCGGGCTGGCTTCATCCTCGCCTATCCCGCAATGACCACCCCGCCGAGCTACTCCTGCCACTTCGGCCTGGAGACCAAGTGGGAGACCATCCGCAACAGCCCCCCTGCCAACGTCGTCGAGCGAATCGGGGAGGTCTACCGCGACGATGCCGAGGGGAAGAACGTGCTGCCGTGGAAGGATGCGCGCCACGCCTCCGTGTGGGCGCTGCTCGACCGCCACCTGCTGGCCCAGCCGCCCGAGGCGCTGGTGGAGCTTCGCAGGAGCCAGGAGGCCGAAGCCGCGAGATTGAAGATTACAGATTTCAGATTTCAGATTTCCAAGCCTACAATCTGCAATCTTCAATCTGCAATCGCGTTAGCTTCGTGGCGCCGCCTTCCCTGGGCGACCACCTCACAACGCGCGCTCCTCGCCGCCGCCGAGGAAGAACTGCGCGCCGGGCGGCCGGGCCTCGCACTGCGGTCATTCCAGGACGTCCTCTCGCACGCATCAGATGCCGCGCTGCGCGCCAAGGCCGAGACGGCGCTAGAGCTAGCCAAGACGCAGTTGGCGGGACTTCGGGTTTCTCAATCGGCAATCGGCAACCTACAAGCTGCGATGTCCCGTCTGCCCCCTGGCCGCCTCTGGCCGCCGGAGCTCTTCACCCTCCCGCTCCCCCCCGAGCTCGCCGAGGCCATCTGGCCCCTCCTCATCCAGCCTCAAGCATGCGCCGATGGGATACTGGTCGCGGGGCCGGAGCTTCTGGCCTTCTTTGGCGGCGACGACATGTCGCGGCCTCTCTGGACTGCTGCCGCCTCCGGCCTGAGAGGGAAGCAGGGTAGGCAGGAGGTCTCTGATAGCCAGATGCTGGTGATCCCTGGGCGCTTCCGGCCGGCAATTGCCGACGGATGCGTCTACACCCGCTGGGGCCTGGAGCCGACGCGGCGCTTCCTCACCGACATCGCGGCCTTCGATCTCAAGACCGGCCAGATGCTCTGGTCAACCGCCGACGAGCCGGCCTGGCGCCATCTGTGGCCGGCGGGCGACCCCACGGTGGCGGATGGCCGCCTCTACGTCCTCGCCCTTCGCGCCGGCTACGCCGGTGTCGTGCCGGTCTCAACGGTCAGCCTCGTGTGCCTGGATGCTCGGAGCGGCGGACTGCTCTGGGAGCGCGCGCTCGCCGCGCAGAACGTCGCACTCATCCCCAGCGCCTACTCGCCCTATAGGGACTACCAGTTCGACCTGGCGCACTACGGGAACGCGGTGACGGTGGCTGATGGCGCGGTGTATTGCCAGACGAACATGGGCTTCGTGGCCCGCTGCGACGCGCGCGACGGCGTTGTGGAGTGGGGCTACGCCTATCCCCGTGTGACCCTGCGCTGGAACGTGCCGGGGGTCGTCAGGCGGCAGGGCACCGCGCCCATCGTGTGTGCCACAGCCGCCCCCGGCTGTGGCACCGTTGCGTTCCTGCCGCGCGACGGCTGCGGCCCCTTCGCCCTTGATGCGGCGACCGGCAAACTGCTGTGGGAGAACCCCTTTGCGCCGTCAGGACAGGCGCTGGGCCTTTGCGACGGCGCCCTGGTCGTGGCCGAGCGAGGCGAGTTGGCGGCATTGGACGTGGCTACAGGGCGGCCTCGCTGGCGCCGCTCGTTCCCCGAGGACTTGCGGGTGGCCCCAGACCTCATCGGCGGCAGCATCTACGTGGTGACGGGCGGCGCGGGGCACCGCATCGAGGCGGCGACAGGGCGGAGCATCGCCGACTTCCGATGTCCGATGTCCGATTTCTCAATTGGCAATCAGCAATCGGCAATCGGCAATGGGCCCCCCGGCCCAGGCGCGCTGCGCCTCCCCCTCGCACGCAGTTGGAGGCTACCGAGGTCCAACCCTACGCTCATCGTGCCACCGCCGGATGCTGGCCTGGACGGCAAGGTGCTGGTGCTTTCGCAGGGGGTGCTGGAGTGCGTGCGAGCGACGCCCCAGGGCGGTGTGGAGTGGCAGTGCTGGCTGCCGCCCGGCCACCGGAGCATCGTCTGGACAGAAGGCAGCATGCTCCTCATTTACCCCCGATCGGTCGCCGCCCTTGACACTGCGACCGGGCGCATGCGCTGGCACACCGCTGTGCCCTTCACCATCCTACATTGGCAGGACGCGGGCGCGTTCCTGGTGCTTGGCGAGTTCTCGGACAGCGAACGCGGCAGGCGCACCTGCGTCCTCGACCTTGCCTCGGGCAAGCTCCTCTGGCACCGCGAGTTCAGCGAGCTTGGCTCAGGCTACTTCCGCGGCATCGGCTGGGATGGCAAGGCCATCCACCTCTTCGCCTCGCTGGAGCAGTACCCCGGCGGGGGCCACTTCGACGTTGTGTGCCAACCCAGCGACGGGCGGATCACCGCCATCCGCCCCTTCCTCCCAAAGGGGCGCCAGTGGCCGTTCCTCTTTGACGTCGGCGAGGGCTTTGGATTCTTCGTTGACCAGGACAAGGTGGCGTATGACTTCGCTCTGGACGGCTCGCCGCCGCTGCGCCACAGCGCCAATCTGCGCGACCTCTTGCCCCAGACCGCGCTCCAGCTCCGCCGCGTCCGAAAGCGCCGCACCCTTCAGCAATCCGAGCAATGGATACTCATCCACCAGTATGAGGACTACCCCCTGTTCCGCCACACCCAATGGGTGCTCCAGCGCGGCAACGCCGCCTACGAGCTGCGCCGCCCGCGGCCGGGCGTCGTCCGCGGCAACCAGCTCTTCGAGGTTGACGGCCCGAGCCTTCGCATCGTGGACCTCCCATCGCGCAACGAGGTCGCACACCTCAAGCTCACGTCCACCCCGAACCGCATCCCCCGCATCCTCGACTATCAAGAGGAAGGCGGCAGCGTCCTCGTCGTCTCGGGCGTCGAGCGCGGCCCGCACTGGGACCTCCACCCCTACCGCGTGCAGTTGGACGCCTTCGAGAAGGCCACTGGACGGCACATCGCCAGCCAGGTGCTCGACGACGTGCCGTACTGGAAGTTCGCCGTCCACAGGGACTGGCGCGACCACCCGCACCACGAGACCCAAGTGGCCTGGGGGAGCGGGGTGGTCCTCATCAGCGACGCGGAAGGTCTGGCCGCATTCGCGCCTACGCCTCCGAGCGACAAGCTCTCCGAGCGACAGGTCCACGTCGCCCACCGCGTCTCGAAGACCATGCACTGCGACGGCTGGTTGGACGACTGGGACCCCCGGACTGCCCTTGCGATCCAAGGGCCGGGCGGCAAGACCGGCTCGCTCTTCATCGCCCACGACGAGGCCAGCCTGCGACTCGCCGTCAGCTATCCGACCCCTTTTGCCCAGGCGCGGCGAGGCGGCGGGGACTATGGTTGGGGCGATTGGCTCGAGGTCGCCATCGGCCATCGCCGCCTGACGCTTGGCCCCGACGACCGCGGCCGGGCATCTTTTGGCCAGAGCCGCATTGCGGGCGCCGCCGCCGCCCTGCGCCACGACCTGGCCAACCAGACGATGACCTATCAAGTGACCATTCCCCTCGACGCGCTTGTGACGCGCGACAGCGACCAACGCTGGCGGCGAATCGGCGTCTCCGTTGCGGTCTGGCAAACCGCGCCCGGCGCCCCGCCCGCCCGCATCCTGGCCTGGGGCAACGCACCCTGGGCCGGCACCATCATCCCCGAATACCACGAGGCCATCTACCTCAGCCCCTTCACCCGCGAGGGCGAGGAAGCGGGCCTGGCACTCGCCGAACAACTGCCCGAGCTTGATGAGGCGTGGAGCTTCTTCCGGGACTCCTCTGAATTGCGTGCCGCCGCAAGGCCCTCCGCCGCCGTCGTGGAGCGCTACCGCGATTACTTGAAGCGCCACCCGAGCGGGCTAGCGGCCGAGCGGGCGCTCGTGGCCCTCGACCGGGCGCTCAGGGTGAGCATGGACTCCGACCCCAGCCCCACGGTGCTGCGCATTGCGACGGAGGCCGGCGTGCCCGATGCCATCCGCGCCCGCTACGCCCGCCTCGCCAAAGCCTACATCTCGCTGTGGCTCTGGATTGACCCCAAGAGGCCCCCCGCCGGCCTGATGCTCCAGTTCCACGACGGCCGCGAACGCGGCGGCTGGAACCATCGTGTCGCCCTCGGCAGCAACCCGCCCTGGCGCGACTGGGGCCGGCCAGGCACGCCAGCAAACCAGGAGGTCCCCACCCTGCCCAAGCCGGATGCCTGGCACGAGCTGCGGATTCCGCTCGTCTGGGTTGACCTCCAGGACAAGCCCATCTGCGGCGTCTCCTTCGGCCAGCACGGCGGCGGACAGGCGGTGTGGGACCGCCTCGCCGTCGTCTACGACGGCGGCGAAAGGCTTGTCATTGACGACGACATTCCAAAGGCCAAAGAGGTCCGCGGCCAGTTGTCCTGGGTGGCCGAGCCACGCAAGAGCGGCTCGCGCGCCTGGACCATCGCCAACACCGGCGGCCCGAGCGACACCGTTTACCGCAACATCGAGGACCTCCAGTCCCCCGTCGTCGAGCACCTCATTCCGCCCGCCGCGGGCGGCGTGCTCTCGCAGTGGGTCTACCTCGACCCCGCCAAGCCGCCACGCACCATCGCCCTCAACCTCCAGGCCCGCGGCGACCCCTGGCGCGTCCTCTGGGGCCAGCCGGGCACCGAAGCGCGCTTCATGGGGCCCCTTCCCCCGCCCGGCCAGTGGCACGAACTCCGCGTCCCCCTCGCTTGGACCCCCTACGCCGCCTGGCCGCTCCGAGGCATCGTCTTCGAGACCGTTGGCGGCCGCGCCTACTGGGACCGCACGGCGATGATCGCCGATGGCAAGGAGCACGTGGTCATTGATGACACAATGCCGGAAGGCTCCTCCCGCGGCGACTGGCATTGGGTCGAGGCCCCCGTCAAGAGCGCCAAGCGCGCCCACACGCATCCGCCCGGGGACGGCTACGAAGCGCACGGCGTCCTGTATCTCAGGGAGCCCTTTGCCCAGCACGTCTCCTTCGAGCCTGCGAGCGCGGCACTGCTCCTCCAGGAGCAGATCCCCAAGCTGGGCAACACGAGGGCTGCGTGGCAATTCTTCGACGTCCTGTGCAGCCTCCCATCCTCCGAGCGGCGGCGGACCGACCGCATCCGCTGGTTCCTCAGCGTCCTACCAGAGCACCCGGAGGTCCCCTCGCTCCTCAAGTGGCTCCTGGAGTACTACAAGGACGTCAAGGAACCCGACCCGCTCGCAGCAATGGACAGGGTGATGGAGGAGAGCAACCTGCCGCGTGCCACCCGCTACGCCTTCCGTCGGCAGTATGGCTCATCCGAGGCATCATTCATCCGCACCTGGCGCATGCTCGGCCCATTCCCCAACCCCAACGGCACCGGCCACGCCAAGCCCTTCCCGCCCGAAACCGAGCCGGTGGCGCTCGACAAGGACTACGACGTGGTCGGCGGCCAGGCGCGTTGGCGTTTCCACAACTCGGCGGAGAACTACATTGACCTCGCCCGCCTCTTCAAGCCCAACGAACACGTCGTCGCCTATGCGGTCTGCTGGCTCCGCGCGCCAAAGGCCATGCCGGTGTCTTTCGAGGTCGGCAGCGACGACGGCGTCAAGCTCTGGCTCAACCGCAAGCTGCTTCTTGACCACCGCGAAGTCCGCGCCGCCGAGCCTCGCCAGCACACCGTCCCTGCCGAGCTGCGGGCCGGCTGGAACGAGGTCCTCGTCAAAGTCGAGCAAGGCATCAGGATGTGGGGCTTCTACCTCGAGCTCCTCGACCGCGACGCCCGCGGCCTCCTCAAAGAAGTCTCCCTCTCTGCCACCCCGCCCGCCGCGCCGTAACGTAGCCGCAACCGTCTATTGACTTAATGCTACACACGCTGCCCCCGAATTGGGGCGACCCAGC
>FWPV01010522.1_pt1 | contig 15106 bp, 11 predicted proteins | sample 2228371 | NCBI WGS metagenome assembly FWPV01 (sample SAMEA103939776, study PRJEB20133) | metagenome
CCATGATACCTTCCGGCGGGTGTTTGCCCTGTTAGACCCAGAGCAATTTCAGGCCTGTTTTATGGCATGGGTCCAGGCCATCGACAGGGAGACCGAGGGAGAGGTTGTGGCGACCGACGGGAAGAGCCTGCGCCGCTCGCATGACCAGGGGGAGGGCAAGAAGGCCCTGCAGATGGTGAGTGCCTGGGCCTCGAAGAACGGTCTGGTGCTGGGTCAGAGGAAAGTGGATGGCGACTCCAAGAGATCACGGCCATTCCCGAGCTAATGAATACCCTGGAGATCACAGGCTGCATTGTGGTGGCGGATGCCATTCACTGCCAGAGAGAGACGGCCCGGACCATCATCGAAAAAGGGGCGGATTATGTGTTACCGGTCAAGGAGAACCAGCCCCGACTCCTTGAGGCGTTGCAAGGTCTCTTCGATGACCCGGCAGAAATGCGGTGGGTGAAGTGTGATTACTACAAAACGGTGGACAAAGGGCACGGTCGTCTGGAGGTTCGCGAATGCTGGAGTACCTCCGACGCCGACTATCTGAAATACATTGCCACTCTGGCCGAGTGGCCTGGCCTGCAGTCCATCGCCGTCGTTCAGGACCAACGACAGCTTGGTACCGAGACAACGGTGAATCGGCGCTATTTCATCTCGAGCCTGAAGAGCGACGCCAGGCAGTTGCTGCACGCCGTGAGGACCTATTGGGGGATCGAAAACAAGGTTCATTGGGTTTTGGACATCACCTTTCGAGAGGATGACTGTCGGATTCGAAGGGGCAACGGCGCGGAAAACTTTGCCGTGCTCCGTCACATCGCCCTCAATCTGCTGCGGCAGGAAAAGACATGCAAGGGCAGCCTCAAAGGAAAGCGCAAGAGGGCCGGATGGGACAACGACTACCTGTTCAAGGTCCTGTTCGGATAAATGCGCTTGCCCTGCGTTGGGCAGCGTGACCACCCAGGCCAAGCTGGCCGCCTACGGTCAGGGGGTCTCTCAAGAGCTGATCGAGACCTTTACCCTCTTTGGCGACCCGGCCATACCGCTGAGGGTTACCTCCCTCTACCGCGTCCACCTGCCGCTGGCGATCAAAGGGCAATGAGGCGCCGGGCATTTATGCTACCTGGTACTCTGGAGCGGGTTTATGCCCCCTGAACAACCGTCTGGCCCCTGCATCGCCCCCCCCGTGCTTGAAGCAGCCCTGGACGCCTGGGCCGAAGCCGGTCGTTGTAGCCGGGTGCCGGTCCAGGGCAACAGCATGTGGCCGCTGTTGCAACCGGGTGACCTGGCGCTGGTCGTCCACGGGAGCCAGGGCTTGCATCGCGGCGATGTAGTGGCCTATCGCTGTGGGGAACAGGTGGTAATCCACCGCCTGCTGCGCCGGCAGGGAACCGGGGCGTTGCTGTTGGGTGGCGACAGCCGCTTTGAAGCCGATCCCCCGGTCCCGGTCAGTGCCCTGGTCGGCCGGGTGGTGGCCGTGGATGGCCCTGACCATCATTTCAGCCTGCAATCCCCTTCTGCCCGGGCACTTGGTTGGGCCCTGGCCCTCTCTTTTCCCCTCCGCCGCCGTCGCCGGTTGCGCCGGGCTGTGGCCTGGCTCCCTTCTTTGGCAGCCTGGGTGTTGCGCCGATGAGCAGTTTGAGTGCCGTTTGCCCTTCCACCGAAGACCGTTTTCTTTTGCTGTGTGCCCGCACTGTGTTAGAGCCGGCGCAGGAGCAGGCCATCCGTCAGCTGGCCGGCCAGGCCCTCGACTGGCACAAGGTGGCGAGCCGGGCCATTCGGCATGGCCTTCCCACCCTGGTTTACCACCATTTGCGGCAGCTTGGCCTCGAAGGGGAGGTGCCGGGGGACGCGTGGCGGGTGCTGGAGGAAGCCAACCGGCTGGGCGTAGTGCTGACCATGCTGCAGCAGCTCGAAAGCGGTCGTTTGTTGGATGCGCTGCGGGCTGCCGGCATCGAGGCGATGCCGCTCAAGGGGCTTTTCTTGCGAGAGCGGATCTTTCCCGATCCGGCCCTGCGGCTGTGCAGCGATCTGGATTTCCTGGTGCAGCCGGGCGCGGTGAAGCAGGTGGAAGAGATTTTGCGGGATCTGGGCTACCTGCCCGACGAGACCTATTCGCCACGCGAGTGGTATCAGCCGGAGCGAGTCCACCACCTGATTCCCTACTACCTGCCTGGGCGCAAGGTCCAGGTGGAGGTACACTGGGACCTGATGCCGCCGGAGGATGGATTCCCGATTGACGTGGAAGGGCTATGGCAGCGGGCGAGGGCCGGGCAGGTGGTTGGGCGGCCGGTCAAGGTCCTGGCGCCGGAAGACCTGTTGCTCCATCTGAGCCTGCACGTCGCTGCGCACCATCGCTTTCAGACCGGGCTGCGCCACCTGGTGGACCCGGCCGAGGTGATTCGCTTTTGGGGAGCACAGCTTGATTGGCAACAGGTAATCGCCCGCGCCACAAGTTGGAAAGCCGGCCGCTACCTCTATCTGACCGTCCGCTTGGCCCACGAGCTCCTCGACGCACCGGTGCCCGAAGCCGCCTTGGATCAGATGCGGCCGGAGATGTTTGCAGAACAGATGGTGGCCTTTGCCCGGCAGCGGTTGCTGACTGCCGTTCGCCCCGGCGACCCCGCACCGGCCAGCGAGAACCTGGCCAGCTTTCTGTTAGGCGGACAGGGGACCGGGCGCTTGCGCACATTTTGGACCAGCCTCTTTCCCTCGCGGGAGCGAATGGCCTTTCTGTACAATTTGTCGCCCGACTCCCCCCAGCTCTACTTCCATTACCTGCTACGGCCCTTTCAGCTCCTTGGCAGGTACCTGCCGGTGCTGATCGGTGCTATCCTGGGCCACGAACAGAGCTCGGAGGCGATTGAATTCAAAAAACAGGAACTGCTTCTGGAGAGGTGGTTGGCACCCGGTGGGAAATCCCCTTCCGCCGGTTGATAAACTTTGCCTTTTGTCCAACCCTGCGGTATAATCGGCTTAATGGGAGGAAAAGGAGCAAAAACGTAACTGCTTATCTCTCAGGCGCGGTTTTTAACCGCCCGGCTGAGCAGGTACGCAAAAACAATCGATTGCACCTCTGGGCCTCCCCTAGAAGGGATTCCCCATGAACCGAACCTACGTGGCTCTGGACATGGAGACCACGGGCCTTGACCCCAAGCGCGATGCCATCCTGGAAATCGGCGCCGTCCGCTTTCGTATCTCCACCGATGAAGGGTCCCTGCAGGCCCAGGTGCTCGATACCTGGGCCAGGGTGGTCAACCCCGGCCGTCCTGTCCCTTTCCAGATCCAGCAATTGACCGGCATCAGCAATGACGAGGTGAGCCGCGCCCCCCGCTTTGGGCAGGTGGTCCACGATCTGCGTCGCTTCGTGGGCAGCTATCCGGTGGTGGGCCACAGTGTGCGCTTTGACCTGGATTTTCTGCGAAGCCATGATGTGTCTCTGGACAATCTGGCAGTAGACACCTTTGAGCTGGCCAGCATCCTGGCCCCCCATGCTGCCCGGTATAGCCTGGCCAGGCTGGGGCAGGAATTCGAGCTGCCCAACCTCTGTACCCACCGTGCTTTGGACGATGCGATGGCCGCGAAGGACCTGTTTGTAGCGTTGCTGGAACAGGCCTCTCACCTGCCCCCGGCCATTCTCCGAGAGATCAACCGCCTGGCCGGCGCGGTAGACTGGCCGCTGCGGGAGGTATTCCGTGACCTGGAGCGGGATCAGGCGCAATCTGCTTTCCGGGGGGCCATCGGTCAGCAATTGGCTGCCCGACTCGATTCGAGCGAGGAGGCGTTGGGGCCGCTTTTTGCCACGGAATCGGAAGGGGAGGAGCTGGTTCGTGCTGCCCGGCCCCGCGCCCTGAACGTAGAGGAGCTGGCGGCCATGCTGGAGGAAGGTGGCCCCTTTGCCCGCAACTTTCCCGGCTTTGAACACCGCCCCCAGCAGGTGGAGATGCTGCGCGCTGTGGCCAATGCTTTTAACAAACAGCAGCATCTGCTGGTCGAGGCCGGCACCGGCACGGGCAAGAGCCTGGCCTATCTGCTGCCCGCCGCTACTTTTGCTCACCTCAACGGTGAGCGGGTGGTCGTTTCGACCAATACCATCAACCTGCAGGATCAGCTCTTCCGCAAAGACATCCCCGACCTGCAAAAGTTGCTGCCCTTCGAGTTCCGCGTGGCGGTGCTCAAAGGGCGGAGCAACTATCTCTGCCAACGGCGACTGGCCGGCCTGCGCCAGGCCGGCGTCGGCTCGGTGGAAGAAATGCGCCTGCTGGCCAAGGTGTTGGTCTGGCTGCCCAGCACCCAAACCGGCGAGCGGGATGAGCTGTTCATGCCCGACCCCCTCGAGCAGGTGGTGTGGAGCAAGATCTCGGCCGAGAGCGAAACCTGTACCCTGGAACGTTGCCGCTTCCGGGAACGGGGCCGCTGTTTCTTTTACCGCGCCCGGCAGGCCGCCGAACGGGCGCACCTGGTCATCGTCAACCACGCTCTGCTGCTTTCGGACGTGGCCACCGACAACCGCGTCCTGCCCGATTACCGGTATCTCGTCGTGGACGAGGCCCACCACCTGGAGGACAGCGTTACCCGCCAATTGAGCTTTGAAGCCGACCAGGCCGCCATAGAGCGGGTGCTCAACGAGCTGGTCCGCCCGGCGGGGGTCCGCCGTTACAGCGGCTTCCTGAGCGACTTGCTCTCCCGCTGCCGGGGCAAGGTCCCCCCCGACGAATGGGCCGTGCTGGAAAGCCATATTCGTCAGCTACAGCGCCAGGTGGAGGAGGCGCTGAACGGCACCTACGGCTTTTTCGCCGTTTTGGGTGACTTTTTGCGGGAACACAGCCCTCGCCAGGGCGATTATGACCAGCGCATTCGCCTGACCAGCGGCCAACGGGTCCAACCGGCCTGGAGCCGCGTGGAAATGAGCTGGGACAATCTGGCGGCCCGACTTTACCGCATCATCGGCGACCTGGATCAGTTGCGCGGCGGCCTGGGGGAGCTGGACCGTTACGACATCCCCGATCTGGAAGGGGCGATCCAGGACTGTGCCGGGTATCTCGCCCACCTGGGCGAGCTACGGGCACAGATCAACGCCTGCATCGCCGAACCGTCCAACGAGGCTATCTATTGGGCCAGCGTCTCGGCCCAAGACGGGCGGGTGACGCTCCACGCTGCGCCGCTGCACGTGGGCAAACTGGTCGAGAAGCACCTGTTCCATGCCAAAGAGTCGGTCATCCTCACCTCGGCCACGCTGACCACCGACAACCGCTTCGACTTTCTCCGCGAGCGGTTGAACGCCTGGGAAGCGGATGATCTGTCGGTCGGCTCACCTTTTGACTACAAAAGCTCGACCCTGCTCTACCTGCCCACCGACATCCCGGAGCCTAACCAGCCCTATTACCAGAAGGGTGTAGAAGAGGCGCTGCTGGCCCTGTGCCGCGCCACCGAGGGCCGGGCGTTGGTGCTGTTTACCTCCTATTCTCAACTGCGGACTACTTCGCAAGCCATCGCCCGCCCTCTGGCCGAGGCCGGGATCGTGCTCTATGAGCAGGGATCGGGCACCTCGCGGGCGCAACTGCTGGAGAATTTCCGCACCACCTCGCGGGCGGTGCTGCTGGGCACGCGCAGCTTTTGGGAGGGGATAGACGTGGTCGGACCGGCGTTGAGCGTGCTGGTGCTGGCTCGCCTGCCCTTCTCTGTGCCCGACGACCCGATCTTTGCCGCCCGCTCCGAGACCTACGACAACCCCTTTGCTCAGTACGCCATCCCGGAGGCGATTTTGCGCTTTCGCCAGGGCTTTGGCCGGCTGATCCGCACCAAGACCGACCGGGGGGTCGTTGTCATCCTGGACAGGCGGGTGCTGACCAAATCTTACGGACCGATGTTCCTCAACTCGTTGCCCGAGTGCACCACGGTACGCGCTCCGCTGGTCAGGCTGCCAGAAGCGGCCAAACGCTGGCTGGCGCCTCCTTCCGAGACCCCCAACGCCTGAAAAATAGCTTCTCCAGGTGACAGGCACTTTGGGCCCAATATATGGCATCGCCTTTGCTTAATACACCCTACATCTAGTACGTACAAGTGCCTGTCACCTTAATACCGATAAAGTCTAATGTAAGAGGGTTCGATGGGGTGATTCTGTCGGCAGCGATGGGCCTGGCCAACCCCACCCAGGCGGCGATCCGGCAGGCGGGTATAGTGTGGGGGCCACAGGCCGCTTCGGGATGTTCGACAGTCGCAACATAGGGCGTCTATCGGCCGAGCGGGCCGGGCAAGCCACGCCCCGGCTGTTTTTTGCTCTGCTCGCATCTCTGTGCTATAATCCGGCCACAATTTTGAATTGCAGCGTGGCAATTCCTTGATGCAAGGTATACCCGCGCGTGTGAGGAGGTGACAGATCGGGTATATTTTTGTTTTTAGGACCTGACGAGGCGTTTGTGATAAGGCGTTGGGCTTTCGCCTTCCCTCGCAAGAGCCCATTCTCAAACTATTCAACTAAAAGGAGAGAGCTAGATGAGTGAGTTAAATCCCTTCAAGATCGCGCAAGCGCAATTGGATGAGGCGGCCAAGATCATGGGCCTGGAGCCAGCGGTCCATGAGCTGCTGCGCTGGCCGCTGCGCGAGTTCCACGTCACAATGCCGGTGCGGATGGACGATGGGACGGTCAAGATTTTCCACGGGTTCCGCGTGCAATATAACGACGCTCGCGGCCCAACCAAGGGCGGCATTCGCTTCCATCCGGAAGAGACGATTGACACGGTCCGCGCTCTGGCTGCGTGGATGACGTGGAAGACGGCGGTGGTGGACATTCCTCTGGGCGGTGGCAAGGGCGGCATTATCTGCAACCCGAAGGAGATGTCGGCGGCAGAGTTGGAGCGCCTCAGCCGAGCCTATATCCGCGCCATCGGCCACTATATCGGCGAGGAAGTGGATGTGCCGGCCCCGGATGTGTACACCACGCCGCAGATCATGGCCTGGATGATGGACGAGTATGCCGTCATGCGCGGCTATAACGTGCCGGGCGTGATCACCGGCAAGCCGCTGCCGCTGGGCGGATCGGCCGGCCGCGGCGATGCCACGGCCAGGGGTGGAATGTACACCATCCGCGAGGCGGCCAAGGTGCTGGGCATTGACCTGAGCAAGGCTACTGTGGCCATCCAGGGATATGGCAATGCCGGGCAGTTTGCCCACCAGCTTGTCACCAGCATGTTCGGTGCCAGGGTGGTGGCCGTGTCCGACTCCAAGGGCGGCGTCTACTGCCCGGAGGGGCTGGACTTTGGCGCGGTGCTGGCCTGGAAGAATGAAAAGGGCACTGTGGCCACCTATAGGTGCTGCGATGCCTGCCAGCCGGTCAGCAACGAGGCGCTGTTGGAGCTGGAGGTGGACGTGCTCATCCCGGCGGCCCTGGAGAACCAGATCGGCCCCTGGAATGCACAGAACATCAAGGCCAAGATCGTCGCCGAGCTGGCCAACGGCCCCACCACGCCCGAAGCCGACGAAATCCTGTTCAAAAACGGCGTGTACGTGATCCCCGACTTTTTGTGCAACGCCGGCGGTGTGACGGTCTCTTACTTTGAGCAGGTCCAGAACGCCTACGACTATTACTGGGAGGCCGCTGAGGTCTATGAGAAGCTGGACAAAAAGATGACGGCGGCATTCCACGCTGTGCACCAGACGGCCCAGAAGTATGGCGTTCACAACCGCATGGGGGCCTATATTGTGTCGGTGGCCCGCGTGGCCGAGGCAATGAAGCTGCGGGGTTGGGTGTAACCTGTCAGCCGTAAGGCGGATTGCTAATCCGCCCTACAGGGTTGAGAATAAAAACGGGCGCGGGGTGGAACCTCGCGCCCGTTATCGTTTGGGGGCCGGCTAGGGCAAGAAACTCAGCGGGTTGCGCCGCACGCCGTCATAGATCACTTCAAAGTGCAGGTGTGGCCCGGTGCAGCGGCCGGTACAGCCCATTGTTCCGATCTTTTGATTCTTTTTGACGCTATCGCCGGCCTTGACCAGGATCGTCTGCAGGTGGGCGTAGCGCGTCTTGTAGCCGTTGCCGTGGTCAATCACCACCTGATTGCCATATCCAAAGGTATCCCGGCCGGCCATGAGGACATAGCCGTCGTCGGCCGCGACGATTGGCGTTCCGGTGCGGCTGGCAATGTCAATGGCCGGGTGTCCGCTCCAGTAGCGCTGGCTGAGGTAGCCCTGGGTTGGCCAGGCAAAGCGGCCAGAGCCTTTCAGTGCGTCCTTGGGGGCGTTCCCGACGATGGTCATCGGATAATAGTTCTGCTGGGGCACCACGATCTGCTTGCGACCATCTGGAATGACCAGCTTCTGGCCGGGCAGCAGCAGGTATGGTTGGGTGAGGCCGTTGAGGGCAAAGGAAGTGATCTTGTCCACCGTGGTCTGATAGGTCTTGGCCAGCTTTTCCACCGTATCGCCCTGCTGGACGGTGTGGTAGACGCCATCTACCGGCAGAATGGTGAGCACCTGGCCCACGTGCAACAGGTCTGGCGATTTTTCCAGGTCCGGGTTGGCCCACAGGATCGTCTCCGGCTTTAGCCCAAACCCCTGGGCAATGGCCCACACGTTGTCGTTGGCCTGGACGGTGTAGGTGATGATCTCCATCCTGTTGCGGTCGGGGATGGTGGTGTGCGGGACCGGGGCCTGAAACAGGGTCGAGCTGTTGCTGATCACCCGGTTGCCGCCCCGATAGCTCGTCTGGGTAGTGACGGTGTGGGTGCCCAATTCAGGCGCTGGGGTGGGTGTGGGCAGAAGAAAATCGATCTGGGGAATGCTGACCTGGCTGATGCTGACCACCCCTACGGCCAGCAGAAACACAACCAGATGCAGAGCCAGCCGGTTGATCTGAGAACCATCGCCCAGGCTGGCCCCTACCCGCCCAAAAATCTGGACAAAATTTGCTTGTGCCAGAATTCGCTGCACCGGGCCGGAAAAAAGAGGCCCGATGTTCTTTACTAACTGCGCCCCCCTTGTCCCTGGCAGGCCCCGGACCCTGGCTTTCACCTGGCTCTGCAGCGAGGCCACAACCTGGCGGCCCCTGGCCCAGATCGCCGCTGGCGCCGTCTCCTGCGCAGGGAGCTCGGTTTGCGACTCAATCATGCATCCACTCCGAAAAGGTTGCGCCGCCCATATGGCTGCGACAAGACACAGTATACCACAGGAGAGGGATATTGCCAAATCTGGCCCTTGGGGGTGTGATATGGGGTCAGGCGCCCGCACACCCGGCGCTTTGGCCATCTTTCGGGTGAACGGGCCAGGAACGCGCCGACGCGGGGGCTTTAATCGGCAGAGGGTAACTGCCTGCCCTCTATTTCGTCAGGCGATCGTTCAATCCGATTCGCGTCATGGTCGTAGGACAACTGGTGGCAGTTGTCCTACTGCCCCCATTGGAAGGTTTAGAGCGATGCTAGATATCGCGGTTCAGGGTGGCGAGAAATTCGTTATTACTCCGGGTCTTGCGCAGGCGGTCCAGCACCGGCTCCACTGCATCGGCCCCGCCTCCCAGAGCATCTATCATACGCCGCAAGGTCCACACCCGCGAGAGGGTTTCCTTGTCCAGCAGCAGCTCCTCGCGCCGGGTGCTGGAGCGTTCGATGTCAATGGCGGGGAAGAGGCGTCGTTCGGCCAGCTTGCGGTTGAGGTGCATCTCCATATTGCCGGTGCCTTTGAACTCCTCATAGATGACGTCGTCCATACGGCTGCCGGTGTCAACCAGACAGGTGGCGATGATGGTCAGGCTGCCGCCTTCCTCGATGTTGCGGGCTGCGCCAAAGAATCGTTTGGGTGGGTAGAGGGCCGCCGGGTCAATGCCGCCCGACAGGGTCCGTCCGCTGGGCGGGACAACCAGGTTGTAGGCCCGTGCCAGGCGCGTAATAGAGTCGGCCAAGATGACCACATCCCGTCCGATCTCAACCAGCCGTTTCGCCCGCTCCAGGGCCATCTCGGCGACGCGCACATGGTGTTGCACCGGCTCATCAAAGGTAGCCGCCATCACTTCCGCCTCGACGGAGCGGGCCATGTCGGTGACCTCCTCCGGTCGCTCGCCGATGAGCACCACCATCAGGTGCAGGTCGCTATAGTTGGTCGTAAGCCCGTTGGCGATCTCTTTCAGGATGGTGGTCTTGCCGGCTTTGGGTGGCGAAACGATCAGACCGCGCTGTCCCCGCCCGATAGGGGCCAGCATGTCCAGCAGCCGTGTGGACAAGGGGAACTGGCCCGTTTCGAGGCGAAGCTGCTGCCGGGGAAAGATCGGCGTCAACGCATCGAACCAGGGGCGGCGCTTGGCCTGCTCCGGGTCCATGTTGTTGACCGTCTCCACCCGTAGCAACCCGTAGTACTTTTCGTTCTCCTTGGGTGGCCGGACCTGGCCGATCACCGTGTCTCCCGGTCGCAGGCCAAACCGGCGGATCTGGGACTGAGAGACATAGATGTCGTCGGGGCTGGGCAGCAGATCGCCCGACCTGAGGAAGCCGATGCCGTCGGCGACGATGTCCAGAATGCCGCCGCCGAACAAAAGCCCCGCGCTCTCTGCCTGGGCTTCCAACAAGCGCATGGCCAGGTCGTGCTTCTTGAGCCGGCTATAGCCGGTAAGCTGGAGCTGGCGAGCCATTTCCTGCAGCTCGCTCAGGGTCTTGGTTTCAAGTTCAACAATATTCACTTCTACTCTCCATATCAGGAATCTTCAGGGTTTGGGAAACTGCAAGGCCGTGGACAGAAGCGATGTCCTGGTTCCGCCTGGCCCTCCACGGCATATAGGGCCCAGGCGTTATCACAGGCTAATTCCAGGCTGCAAGACCCGGCAACTTGCTCTGGTGTGGCATGTGAGACGGGTCTATCATGGGCGATGCCCGGTGCGTATTGATCCATCGTTGGGCTGGAACATCACAGAGTCAGTTTTCCCCCGTGGCCGGATAACAATCTGTGGGACAAGCGTTGTGCTTACCCTGAGCACACTCAACGCTTGGGAGATGATGGACCCCGAAGAGAAACCTTGCGTGGGCCTGCGCCAGCCACGTTACAAACTGTACAGGCCGAAGGTTAACCGGGAGCACATTCGCTAATGTGCGCAATGAGGACCGTCTCTAGCCCACAGACAACCTTATTATAGCACAAATCATCGGGCCCGTCAAGTAGCAAAAAACTTGTGCAGATGGGCCGTTATGCCGCTTCAAAACCTGTGAGCGCGCAGACCGGAACAGGCTCAACGGGCGGAGTCGGGCTAGATCACGACCAAGAGCAGCCCCTCACCAGGGAGGGGCTGCTCTTGATCAGGGTGTTGCTATTAGTATTCCGGCGTCGGCGGCGTGGGTGTCTTTTCCTTCTCCGGAATGTCGGTGATGAGCGCCTCGGTGGTCAGGATCATGGCCCCGATGCTGGCTGCGTTCTCCACCGCGCTGCGGGTGACCTTGACCGGGTCAATGATGCCCTGCTTGACCATATCCACGTATACGTCGCGCAGTACATCGTACCCTACATTCATGTTGTTCTGTTCCCGCTGCTGACGGCGGACGTTCTCGACGACGACGGCGCCATCCTTACCGGCATTGAACGCCAACTGGCGCATCGGTTCTTCTAGCGCACGGCGGACAATGGACACGCCGGTGTTTTCATCGGCGAACTCGAATTTGAGCTCGTCCAGGGCAGGGATGGCGTTGATCAGGGCTACACCACCGCCGGGCACCATCCCCTCCTCGACGCCGGCGCGGGCGGCCGACAGCGCATCCTCGACGCGGTGCTTCTTTTCCTTCAGCTCCACCTCGGTGCCGGCGCCGACCCGGATGATGGCCACTCCACCGGCCAGCTTGGCCAGCCGCTCCTGCAGCTTTTCCTTGTCATAATCGGAGGTCGAGACCTCGATCTCGGCTTTGATCTGGTTGATGCGGCCTTTGATCTGCGCCTCGTCGCCGTGGCCGCCAACGATCGTGGTCTCTTCCTTGGTCGAGACGACCTTGTCCGCCCGGCCCAGGTCGCTGATCTGGGTCGTCTCCAGCTTGCGGCCCATCTCCTCGGTGATCACCTGGCCGCCGGTCAAGACGGCAATATCTTGCAGCATCGCCTTGCGCCGGTCGCCAAAGCCGGGGGCCTTGACCGCCAGGCAGTTAAAGACGCCGCGCAGCTTGTTGAGCACCAGCGTCGCCAGCGCCTCGCCATCCACATCCTCGGCAATGATCACCAGGTTCTTGCGGCCGGTTTGGACCATCTTTTCCAACACCGGGATGATGTCCTGGGCGCTGGAGATCTTTTTGTCGTGGATCAGGATGTAGGGATCTTCGATCACCGCCTCCATCCGCTCCGGATCGGTGATAAAGTAGGGCGAGATATACCCCCGGTCGAACTGCATCCCCTCCACATACTCGGTCTCGAAGGCCAGGCCCTTGCTCTCTTCAACGGTGATGACGCCGTCTTTGCCAACCTTGTCCATCACCTCGGCGATCAGATTGCCGATCTCCTGGTCGTTGGCCGAGATGGCCGCCACGTTGGCAATCTCTTCCTTGGTGTCAATCGGCTGGGCTGCGTCGCGCAAGGCCTTGACCACCGCTTCGGCCGCCTTGAGGATGCCGTTCTTGAGCAACATCGGGTTGGCTCCGGCGGCCACGTTCTTGAGCCCTTCATTGACGATCATTTGCGCCAGCACGGTGGCGGTGGTGGTGCCGTCGCCGGCCACGTCGTTGGTCTTGGTGGCCGCTTCTTTGAGCAACTGGGCGCCCATGTTCTGGAACGGGGCTTCCAGCTCGATCTCTTTGGCGACCGTCACACCATCATGGGTAATGGTCGGCGCGCCCCACTTTTTGTCTACCGCCACGTTGCGGCCCTTGGGGCCGAGCGTGACCTTGACTGCATTCGCCAGGGTGTCCACGCCGATTTTCAGGTCACGGCGGGCTTCTTCGGAAAAAATCAGTTGCTTTGCCATTTTACTCACTCCTTTTTCTCATTTACCATGTCGTTGATCATTCCAGAATGGCCAGGATGTCGCTTTCCTTGAGGATCAGATACTTCTTGTCCCCAAGCTTGACCTCGGTGCCGGCGTACTTGGCGTACAGCACCCGGTCGCCCACCTTGACGTCCATGGGGATATACTTCCCCTCTTCGTCCCTGCGGCCTGGGCCGGCCGCGACCACCGTGCCCTCCTGGGGCTTTTCCTTGGCCGTCTCCGGCACATAGATGCCGCTGGCCGTCACCTCTTCTCGTTCGATCGGCTCGACGACCACGCGATCTGCCAACGGTTTGAGTTTCAGTGTCATTTCTCATCCCTCCCTATCGTTAGTTTTGGTTGACATGACTACTGCGTTAGCACTCTTGACGGGCGAGTGCTAACGCGGGGCGCAGTGTACACCAACTTGCGCAAAAGGTCAAATTTCGAGGTGGCTGTGGATCAAAAAACCGGCCGGCCCTGCCCCTCGACGAGCAGGCGATAGGTTTTTGCGATGCGGTCCCAATGCCCTTCCCGGTCCAGCGACCAGAAACGGCCGATGACCGTTGCTACCTGGCCGGTGCCCAGGCGCTCGGTCGCCCACTCCACCTGCTCGATGTAGAGGGCCCCACTTTCCGGACGTTCGCCGCGCCGACCCAGCATTGCATGGATGTAAACCTGTGGTACTCTTTCCCGATGGGCCATCTCCAGAAGCGCCAGCAGGTGATCCACCGATCCATGAGAGCTGTAGAATGAGACGATGCCCAGCAGGTGCAGCCGCACTCCATCCCGCTTTGCCCCCTGCATTGCCCAGCGGAAGGCCCGGTTCTCGAAAAAGGAGCCGTCCTCTAACGCCTGATTGATGCGCACCCGGTCGGCGGGGATCACCCGACCGGCGCCGATATGCAGATGCCCCGCTTCCGAATTGCCAACGGTGCCGGGTGGCAGGCCCACGGCCAGGCCCGCGGCCTGGAGCTGCGTTTGCGGCCAGGCTGCCCGCAGGCTGTCCATGACCGGTGTGTGGGCCTGGGCGATCAGGTCGCCCTGCCCGCCGTCGCCCAGACCCCAGCCATCGAGGATGAGAAGTAGCACGCGGCGGCTTTCTGGCGGCAGGGGAGAGGCCAGGAGGCTCCTCCCGGTCATGGCCGTCGGTTGGGGCAGGCCCATCAGGTGCAGCACCGTCGGGGCTATGTCGGTCAGCGCCCCCTCCTGGCGCAGGTGGGCACCCCGGCCAAGGGCGGGGTCAATCAGAAGAAAGGGCACGGGGCTGTCGGTGTGGCCGGTGTCTACCGTGCCGTCGGGGTAGTACCAGCGTTCGACGGTGCCGTGGTCGGCGGTGACGACCGTCGTGACGCCGGCGGCCTGGGCCGCCTCGACAATGCGCCCCATCTGGGCGTCTACCGTCTCCACCGCGATGCGGATGGCAGCCGGGTTCTCGACATGGCCGATGACGTCCACGTTGCACAGGTTGACCGTCACCAGCGCGTAGCGTGGGTCGCGCAGCGCGGCGATGGCTGCATCGGCCACGGCAGCCGCGCACATCTGCGGCGGCATCTCGTGAAAGGCCATGCCGTGCGGCGAGGGGATGACCACCCGGTCCTCGCCGGGGAACGGTTGCGCATCTTTGCCGTTGAGGAAAAAGCTGACATGGATCGCTTTTTCCGATTCGGCGACCTTGACCTGGCGCAACCCGGCGCGGCTGACCACCTCGCACAGCGTGTCGGGGGCGTGGCCCAGGGGGGGAAAGGCCACCTGCACGTCGAGATCTGGATGGTACTCAATCATGGTGACCATGTGTACCGTCATCGGCCGGCGTGGAAAGTGGGGGAACTCTTGATCCACCAGGGCCGAGGTCAGCTCTACCTCTCGCTCGCCACGGATGTCGTAAAAAATAACATAATCGCCATCCTGGATGTTGCCCACCGGCCGGCCGTCGCGGTCCACCCGCACCAGTGGTTCCATAGTTTCGTCTTCCTGACCAGCACGGTAGGCAGCGCGCACCGCCTCGGCCATTGGCGTTTTTTGTGTTTGCATGGGCTATCTCCCTGTAGGTGTCGTAGGTGAATGTCTCCTGACGATCCCACCATACCGGCGGGAACCGGTGCATTAGACTCTATTGGAAATAAGGATTTTGGAACCGCCAAGACGCTAAGAACGCCAAGTTTTATATTGAAATTCTTTGCGGCCTTCGCGTCTTTGCGGTGAAAA
>FWPV01010523.1_pt1 | contig 15105 bp, 12 predicted proteins | sample 2228371 | NCBI WGS metagenome assembly FWPV01 (sample SAMEA103939776, study PRJEB20133) | metagenome
ATTGACAACTCCAGTGCTAATTGTATAATAATTTACCATGAACTTCACACTTATCTTTGTCCCAATTCCGGGGAGCAGGTCATAATAATTTAAAAATTTTAAGCTAATAATAATTAGTTAGTTTTTTACTGATTGCATCATATAAAAACACATATGAAATGTAATTGTTGTTTCAGGCTTGCCTGTGTGTGCCTGCACACAGACAGGTTCGGATAGAATTTTTGTGATGCAATTCGCGCTCTTGACAAAAATAGTAAATTCTTTTAATATTAATTCTAAAAAGCGGGAATAGCTCAATGGTAGAGCGCAACCTTGCCAAGGTTGATGTTGCGGGTTCGAATCCCGTTTCCCGCTCCAGAGTCTGGCGGCGTAGCCAAGCGGTAAGGCAGCGGTCTGCAAAACCGTTATTCATCGGTTCAAATCCGGTCGCCGCCTGTTTAATTTGAGTGAAAAGATCAGGGCGGAAATAAAATTAATTTCTGAGAGATGTTAAAAGCTAAATCAGGTCAGTTAAATGAAATTTCAACAATTTCAAAATCCGGGAACAATCTTTTCAGACTTTCAGGTGCCTGGATAATGACAACCGGAAAGAACTGAAAAAAGTTCTGCTCAATCTCGCCGATTATCTGCCGGGCATTCTCCCAGCTGACAAATTTTGCCGGCTGGATATGGCTTCTGTTTTTAACATTTAAGGTTTTTGAAGATAAGAGCATTAATGAATTTATATTCAGGTTGTATAAGGGATCGAGCTGCTGAATGGCTTTTCGGCCGAGAAAGAGCTTCAGTTTTTCAATAAACAGAATCCGATTAAGCTGCGATTTGCCGAGCTGTTTGCGCAGACGCAGATAATTATAAAAGAAAGCCGGCAGGTCTTCAGCAGAGAAACTGACTTTTATTGAACTGATAAAATAGTTATTAAACAAATGAGTGGAAAAAAGACGAAAGCTGTTTTCCTGGTTGAAAAATCCGGGATTAATCGCTTCCAGAAGAGTCTGAATTTTAATCTGGGTCAGGAATTCAAATTCCTGCGGGGTCAGCTCTTCAGATAAATTGAAAATCTCTTTAATTTCGATGCTTGCCGGATCGGCCTTTTCATTTTCAGGAGAGAAGAAAAATATCCGGTTTTCCTGAATAGCAGATGGCGGCAGATAATTAGTAAACTGCGAAGGTTCTTTTTTTTCAGAAATCAGTCTTTTTTCAAGCAATCCCACTGTAAGATGAGGGTTAATGCTTCCCTGAATGATCAGCATGCCGTTTTGTGGCTGGAAAATCTGCTTATAGAGTGAATTAATCTGGGAGAGGTTAAGTTTCTGGAGATTTTTCAGATTTAAGCTGTTCTTTTTTAAAAATTCACTGGAAAAGATCTGGGCGAAGAGTAGCTCCTGTTTTAAGTGATTATAAGTATTGCTGTCACTGTTTTTCAATTTTTTTCTCAAAATTTCTTTGCTTTTATTAAAGGTATTAAGGTTAAAATTTCTGAAATTAAAAATTTTTTTAATCAGGTCAAAAAAATCGGTCAGGCTTTCATTTAAAAACTGAAAGTTACAAACAAAATAGTCGGGATGGCACTCATAGCTGAAATCACCGCCCAGTTCCCTTATATCTGCTGCGAGGTTGTTTGGTGCCGCTTCATCGTCAAAAAGATTTAGTATAAGGAGTTCCGTTAAAAAGAAATTATCCGGAAGATCATTTTTTTTCAGATGATTGATGTAGAGCCGCGCCTGGATTAAAGGCAGATCATTTCCCGCAGTAAAGCTTACCGTTAATCCCGAACGCAATTCAAACTGTTGCTGATTTTGCTGGGCGTAAGCCAGTGTTCCTGATAACAGGAAAATTAACAGAACTCTTTTAAATGCCATAGATGTTTAAAATGACCAGATTGTTTCTGGTAAAATATTTACGGGCAATGCGGAGAATGTCGTAAGCAGTAATTCCGTTAATCTGATCCGGAAATGAATCAAGATAACTGAAATTGTCTCTGTAGTTCAGGCAACTGGCGATCAGCAGAGCACGCTCTTCAAGATTTTGCCATCTTTTCCAGAAGTCATAAAGCAGGATTTTTTTGATAAATTTTACTTCATTAAATGTTAACAGATTCATTTGCAGGTTTTCCAGCTCTTTGTTTAAAATATAGCGGGCAATTTCCAGGTCGCTCTGTTTCTGCGCGCTTATTCTGATTAAGAACATATTGCTGCCAAAAAACTCACTGAGACTGATTTCTGCCTCAGCTTTTATATTATTGACAGCAAACATCTTCTGCAGTCTTCCTGATCGGTTATCGGCAAGAAAATTTTTTATGAATGAAAGCATGAGGTAATCACGAGAAAAGAACGAAGGAACTTTATAGGCATAATAGGAATAAAAAATATTGCTGTTCGGGTTTACCCAATTTTTTTGTAAAAAATTTTCCCGAAGCTTAAAGGGTTCACTGCTATAATTATTGGTGTTGTTACTGAAGTTGATAGCTTTAAAATCTCTGTCAATTATGCGTTCAACTTCTGAAACAACAAAATTTCCGCAGATAATGAGAAAAATATTGTCCTTGCAGAAGAATTTCGGGTAAATTTTGCGAATCTGTTCCGGAAGAAGGCGTGAAAACTCATCGGTTTTGCCAAAAAGCTGCTGCTGATAGCCTGTTCCTTCCAAAACATTTTCCTGCAACCAGAAAACAGCACGCTGGGTAATACTCTGCTTTAAACTGTTATTGATTCTTTCCAGAGCAGCTCTTTTCTGCTCTTCAATATCGTCGTCTCTCAGGCGCAGGCTTTTCAGGCGCTGATTTTCAAAGCGCAGAATGTTTAAGATTTCGTTTTCAGGAACAATAGAATAAAAAAAGCTGAAGTCGTAATTTACTTTTCCGCTGATCAGTCCGCCGGTCCGGTTGACAAAGAAAACCTGTTCATAGGGCGAAACAACTTCATTGCCGTAAAACATCATGTACTGATAGAGATAGGCTGATCCGTAGGGATCAGGAGGGTTGTGACGGACACCGTTGCGAAAATAGAGCGCCGTGCAAACTGCAGAAGAACCAGGATCGCGAATAAAAATGACTTTCAGCCCGTTACTGAGATTTTTTATTTCTATTTTTTCAGAAAGAGCAGCTAAATTTGTATAAAAAAATAGGAGAAGAGGGATCAACTGCCATAATCTTTGCTTTTTTTGCACAAGCATATTGTAAATTGTTCCGGGCTAAGTGTCAAATTGAATTTGCAAAAAATTTGATTGAGCTAAACTGCAGCTGTTTTTAAAAAAAGCGCTTGGCAACAGCCAGAATGCCTTGTTTCCAGGGGACACGATGAGAAACGCCGCTGGCTTTTTTCAGTTTCTCTTTATTTTTCAGATACCATTCATAATTTCTTAGCAGGGCATCTTTATTGGAATATCTGGGAGTAAAGCCAAGTATTTTTTCGGCTTTTTCGATTGAAACAAATGAATCTTTGGTTGCTGTCTTGTAAACCCAGGGATAGAGAGGTGAAAGTTTAAAAAATTCAAGAATTTCCAGAGCCAATACAACAAGGTTGGCGGGGGAGGAACAGATTTTACGGCCATATCCGGCGCGATCCAGAACTACCTGATAGTCATCTTTCATTGTGGAAAAAACTTTTGCACCGATATTAAATTCAGTGTTTACAGCTTTTTCATCAGGGTGAGTCGCGGTTAAATAAATTGCCTGGCAGAGATCTTCGACATCAAGAAGCTGATAAAGGTTTTCACCGCGTCCGATCATTGGAAATGATCTGCCCTCCTCTGCCCATTCGTAAAAAATGGCAAATACACCGAGCCGTTCCGGTCCGATAAAAGATTTCGGTCTGATTGTCGGGGCGCACATTCCCTGCAGGCGGAAATTCTGAACAATTTTTTCGGCAGCAATTTTTGATTTTCCATAGGGTCCGACTCCGACATAGGGCTGATCTTCATAAATCGGATTAACTTTCGGCAGTCCGTAAACCGCTGTGGAAGAGATGTAAATTACTCTTTTGACTTCAGCTTTCAGTGCTGCCTGATAGACATTTTCTGTGCCCTGGATATTTGTTGAAAAAATGTCTTTTCTGGGATAAAGCGGCAGAGCTGCTGCGGCATGGACAACAATATCGAATTTACCATCAAGAAAACATTTTTCCAGTTCTGCATAGTTGCGGATGTCAATCTGATAGTGGGTTACCCTCTCTCGGACATCTTCGTAGTCAAAAGGCAGAATATCAAGAGTGGAAACCTTTTTTCCGAGATCAAGCAGATATCTTGTAAGGTTAATCCCTAAAAATCCTGAACCGCCGGTAATTAAATAGTGTTCCATATTTAAAATTTCCTCTTCTTTTATTAATTTTATTTTTCTTCTTTCTTTTCCTGCTCTTTGAAACTGTCAGCCGATTCAGGCAGATTTTCCAGTTTGCTGCTTTCAACCAGAAGATTATAGGGAAGTTTTTCGACTTTGATTGCCGCTTTGTCTTTTTCCTGAGAAGCGATTTGCAGTTTATATGCGGGATTGCTGTCTTTTTTACCTGTAAATAGTTCTATCTGCACATCAAAATTATGTTCCCGGGGCTGATCTTCATAATCAGCAACATAGAGGTTTTCCAGAGTAGACAGAAATTCGTTTACTTTCTGCGAGGAAATCTTTGTCTTGCTCTTTTCCTGCTGCCAGTTTCCCTGGTCATCTTTAATCAGGGTGAACTTTTTATCTTTCTGCTGAAAATTAATTTTTTCGATTTCGAAACTGTTAAAGCGCAAAACACGGTTTTCCCGAAACTCTTTCAGCTCAATTGAAAATGGTGTGAGGAAATCCTTATCAATTTCGCAGATTTCTCCGAAATCCGGGGTATAACAGAAGAGCTGTTCATCTTTTTTAACAAGGAAAATTTTATTTTCACGATCAGTTTTGTAAGTGATTGTCAGAACAGGTTTTGCAAGAAAACCATATTTTTCCAGAACCTGCGAATCGGCTTTTTCTTTAAAGCTTTTTGCTTCAAGATTGTTCAGTTTGAAGAGCATATCTTCCATCCGATGCTGGGCAGCAAGACTTAAAATTGGTCTGGTCAGCCACCAGCGATCGTTTTTCTTTTCAAAAAAGAAGCTCTCTTTTTCGCGATCCAGGCTAAGAGTTTTAAGCGACTGGGTTTCAATTGTCAGGAATTTTTTATCACGGTAATCCTGAACTTCTTTTGCCAGATAGTTCTTTTTATACTCGGCAATCGAAACCACTTTGCTATTCAGATTTGTTTTCAGATAGTAGCTGTTGTCAAATTTGTTCTGGTTTCCAATCTGGTATTCAATCAGCGGAGCGTCCGCACCGGATGAGTAAAGCTTTAGCTGAATCTGAGGTTTATCAAGCCCGTAATTAGAGAGATCACGGGCTTCGTTTTCCACTTCGCGATCGTAGCGTAGCCTGCAGTATTCATCGATAATGTTATCGATCTGGATTTTATCGGCTTTGACATTCAGGGGCTCGACCATTGACCAGAGCTGATCTTTTTTTTCAAAAATAATTTTCTGACTTCCCTGAATCAGTTCTATCTTAGAAACTTTTGCCGGGTCGAGCTCTAATAGCACGCCCTCTTTTTTTGCCTTTTCCTGCTCTTTTTTTTCAGAGATGAAAATTCCAACAATCAGAACAATAAGAATTGCCAGCAGAATAAAAATCTTTTTTAAATTCATAGCTTCCTCCTGTAAAGCCAGACGGCAATTCCGGATATAAAAATTGCCAGCGGCAGGATAAGAATGCAATAGAAGAAAATCAAGCGGTTTGTTCCTTCTGTCAGGGTTACAGTCCTCATGGAAGCTGTTTTTGGTGCAATGGCAATCAGGTCTCCCTCGTCAGAAAGCCAGGAAACGATGTTGTTGAAAAAATTTCCGTTTGCCTGGAAATAATAATATTTATTGCTCACAAAATCCGAATCACCAACAACAACAATTCGTGCCGGTTTATCTATTCCGTATTGCATTTCGCAGGCAGCGGCAATGGCAATCGGGCCCTGGCGGTCTTTTTCATCCTGACTGATTTTTTCGGTTGTTATTTCCTGCTGATAACTCATTTCTGACCAGGAGTAGGGACTGCTTTTTGCCAGCAGGGTCAGATTTGCCTCTTTGGGGCGGGGGTTAATCTCGAACAATCCGCGCGCCATTGGAAACATAGTGGCGTAATTGAATTTTTTAGTAATCGGGTGATCCTCATATTTGGCAACTACCGGCATAAAATAATCTCCGCTCATAAATCTGGAAAGCTGATCTGCCTCAACAATCACATCGTTTTCAATCTGGAATCCGGCTTTTTGTAAAATCGGAGCCAGTTCCTGCCCGCTAAACGGGTCAAGCATAAACAGTACCTTACCTCCTTTTTTCAGCAGATACTCTTCGATTAAGGATATTTCCTGGGCAAGAAGCGGTTTTTTTGGTCCGGCAACAACGAGCAGAGAACAGTTTTGCGGAATCACTCTCTCCTGAAAGAGAATTAGCTCTTTTATCCGGAAACTCAGCTTTTCAAGACTGGAGCGCATTTCAGAAAAACCGTTTTCTTCATTATTGTTAAGGTCGGCTTCACCGTGTCCCTGAAGAAAGTAGATTACTTTTTCATCCTGACGGGTAAGTTTGATTATTGCATTGGTTATCGCCTCTTCAGAGATTGTTTCCACGCGCGTCTCTTTTTTTCCAAGAAGCAGGATCACGGTATTCATTGTCTTGACTTCATATTTTTCGGTCAGGCTCGGATTCTTGTAAGGGTCAATAATTTCAGATTTAATGTGTGGTGAATAGTAGGTGTAGAGAGCCATTAAATCTTTAAATTCATTGTACCCGCTATTTCCCTCAGAGGTGAAACAGAGCACTTTCAGGTCATCCCTGAGATTTTTAACTACTTTAATGCTCTGTTCGCTCAGAGAATTCTGTCGGTTCTGGGTAAGATCAACTCTCTGGTTAAATTTTGCTGCAAGATAGTTTAGAGCAATCAGAATCGCCAGAACCAGAACGACAATAATCAGCACATTGCTGGCAAAAATAAAATTCAGACGACTGTTCTTCTCTTTCAGCCGCTCTCTGTTGTTGAAAAAGTAGAGTACTAAAAAGATTATTCCGGTTGCCAGTAAGATCCAGCCGGTCACGGATTTGCTGCCCATGCTGATTAAAAGGGCAGCGGCAATGATTAAGAGGATCAGACCGATATAGTTAAAATAATTAATAATTGATTTTAAATTCATTGCTTACCTCCATTTACGGAATTCAAATACAGTATAGGTCAGATAGAGTGCAAAAAATGAGAAGCTGAGATAGTAAATCAGGTCTTTTAACTCAATTACTCCTTTGACCAGATTCTGGAAATGGGAGAAAAATGAGAGTTCGGAAAGAAATTTGACCAGAAGCGAATTACTGCTGCTTCCTACCCAGGAGAGAACCCAGATGAGCAGAATTGACGAAAATGAAATGGCAGCTGCAATTACCTGATTTTCGGTCAGGCTGGAGGCAAAAACTCCGATGGCAATAAAAACTGCTCCGATAAGGAAAATGCCGAGATAAGCCGTCAGCAGAGGGGTTAGCTCCGGGTTGCCGTTCAGAAAAACAAATACAGAAAAAGTTGCCGTAAGGAAAAGAATTAAAAAGTAGATGATCATCGTTGCCAGGTATTTTCCCAGAATCAGATGCCAGGTGGTAACCGGAGCCGTAAAGAGCAGCTCATCGGTGCGCATCTTTTTTTCATCTGCAAAAAGACGCATTGTTAGCAAAGGCAAAAGAAACATTAAAATAATTGTTAAATTATTGAAAAACGGTTCGTAGAGCAGCTGGTTGACATTTATCCGTTCCATTCCATACTGATATTGCATCATGCGCATGGTTTGCATGTTGACCCAGGCCAGGATGTTGTAGAAGAAAAAACCGCTTACAAGCAGAAAGAAAGCTGTAATTATGTAAAAAACAGGAGAGTAGAAAAAGCTTTTTAGCTCTTTCTTGCAGATAATCCAGATCTGTTTCATTGTGCCCTCCCTTCTTCGCCGGCAATGATTTTTAAATAGAGAGCTTCCAATCCGGCTTTGATTTCTCTGATTTTAATATCTTTTTCCAGTAAAAATTTCAGTAACCGGTTAATGTCCTGAACCGGTTCCCTGAATTCCAGTTTCAGATTGTTTTCATCAATCTGAATATCGGAAAGGAAAGGAAAGGATTCCTGTAACTCTTCGCTTTTAAAATCCTGGAGGTTTCCGGAAGTAACAATTTCCAGGTTTTTACTCCATTCTTCGCGCTTCAGATAAGCTTTTAACTGGCCGTCTTTGATAATTACGGCTCCGTCACAAACCTGGGTTATTTCGGCAAGAATATGAGATGATAAAATAATGGTTGCACTCTCTTTGAGTGAACGGATCATGTCACGGATTTCAACAATCTGGGCCGGGTCAAGACCGACTGTCGGCTCATCAAGAATAAGCACCTGAGGTTCATGAATGATTGCCTGAGCAATCCCGAGTCTCTGACGGTAACCACGGGAAATGTTTTTGATCAGTCGTTTGTAGACTTTTTCCAGACCGGTTCGCTCAACAGCAGTGTCAACTGCTTTTTTCAGTTTTTTCTTTTCAATCCGGAAGAGCTCAGCTACATAGTAGAGATATTCCCTGACAGTAAGTTCCGGATAAACCGGAACAATTTCCGGAAGATATCCGACCATTTTTTTTACAGCAAAAGGATTTTCCACAACATCGATGCCGTTAATTGCAGCGCTGCCCGAAGTTGGCGGCAGAAATCCGGTCAGAATTCTCATGGTGGTTGTTTTTCCGGCGCCATTTGGTCCCAGAAATCCCCAGATCGTTCCCTGCGGAACCTGGAAAGTAATATCTTTTACTGCTTCCAGCTGGGCAAATTTTTTGGTTAGGCTTTTGACTTCAATCATTGACCCTCCTTACATTATTTCAGGAATAGGAATTCCCATTAATTCAAGCGATTTTTTTAAATATTGATAAACGAGCTTTATGAAATTAAGCCGTAAACTGCGCAGTTCATCAGATTGGGCGTTGATAACGGAAAAAGAGTGATAATAGTTGTTGAATTTCTGGCAGAGTTTAAAACAATGTTCGGCAAAAAGAGCCGGCTCACGATTTTCCAGAACAAGCTCCAGCTGTCTGACAGTTGAACCGAGATACGAGCAGATGTCGCAGATCATGTTCTTCTCTTCAATGCTCATCTGCTGTAAAGCTTCAGCTTTCATTGGAGAGATATTTTCTTCATCAGATTGTAATTTGCGCAGAATGCTTTTTATTCTGACCAGAGTGTATTGCAGATAGGGTCCGCTATCACCTTCAAAATTGAGAGCTTCCTTAAAATCAAAAACAATAACCGTTTTCAGGCTGAATTTGAGCATAAAGTAGCGTAATGCGGCAACGGCTATCTGGCGGGCAATATTCAGGGCATCAGGCCCGGAAAGTTCGGGGTGTCTTTTCTGCACTTCCTTGAAGGAACTGCTGATTAACTTTTCCAGGAGGGTAGAACCTTTTATTGCCTGACCTTTTCTGCCGGAGACTTCAAGAAAATTGCGCCGCATCTCCTCTTCAGTTAGCCTGAATCCGAGCTCAAGCAGAGCTTCGGCAGAAAGCGCCACCATCTCATAGCTAAAATGGATATAGCCGGCACTTTTTTCCTGAAAACCGCAATCCCCGATTACCTGGGCGATTATGTTCTGCAGATAGCTCTGACGAACATCAATCAGATTAAAAATTATATCTGCCGGCAGGTGAGAGAAGTCTGTTTCATTGCCCGTGCTTGTTGAAGAGAGAATTTCTTTTCCGTCCGGATATCTGTAGAGAGGTTTATAGTCAAAATCTCTGCTGATTAATCCGAATTTCCAGAAATGATAGGCAATATCTTTGCCGATATAGGTAATGGTTTTATTTGAACGCACGACAACTTTTTCAATGTTTTCTTTTCTGTAGAGAATTACTTCACAGTTATTTCTCTCGGGAGACTGACTCAGATAAAGAATCTTTTTTTGACGAAGCAATTCTGCCACTTCGGCAAAAAAGCTCTTTTTTAAGACATCGCTCTCATGAATCACAAGGTCATAGCGAATGCCCAGCTGTTCCATGAGTTTTATGTGATCAAGCAAAACCTTGTGGGCAACATAACAGGAAACTTCATATTCGGGATTTATATTGCTCTCAATTTTTTTATGCACTTCGCGTCTGGCGGCATCTGCCTGCGGATCCTTTTCCAGAATGGAGGATATTTCCGGATACAAATCCCAGAGGAAATCTGCCAGGTTGTCAATTTTTTGAATCTCTTCAAAAGAGAACTTTTTATAGTAAAGTAGCCCATAAATGACATCAGCCATCTGGATTCCGGTATCGTCAATGTAATTCTGGACCTCAACTTCATAACCTAAAAAATTTAGAATTCTGCTCAGTGTATCTCCCAGAATACTGTTGCGTAGGTGACCAATGTGCGCAGCTTTATTGGGATTTATGGAAGTGTGCTCAACTATTGCCCTCTTTTTAGAGCAAGCCCGATCAACCTTTTGAGCTAAAAAAAACGGCAGCTTTTCGGCTTTCAGAAAAAAATTCAGGAAGCCGTTGCCGGCAACAGCAATTTCCTCTACCAGCTCCAGCCGGCCCTGAAGAAGGTTTTTGAGCTGAAAGGCAATTTCACGCGGGTTTTGTTTTAGTTTACGGGCAAGCAGAAAGGAGATGTTTGAGCTGAAATTGCCGAACTCTCTCTGCGGCGGAATGGTTAAAGTCAGATCAGCTGCATCAATCGGCAGATGAGGCTGCAGCTCGCGGAGTATCTCTTTTTTAAGCAGGTTAACAAGGTCAATCATGGTTATCGGCAATTAAAGTTCGGTTCCAGAAAGCAAGCACCGTCCACTGCTGCTGGTCTTCTTCGAATATGTAAAACAAAGAAACCGAACAGTTGGCAAGTCTGAAAAAACGAACAGTCTGCAGTGGCAGGCGAAGCAGATATGCCAGTATCGCCCGGTTAACACTGGCATGACCAACAATGGCTATCTTCTCCTCTTTCAGGCGATAAATCTTTTCCATTCCCCGGCGGCTGCGTAAATAAAGCTGGAAAAAGCTTTCGCCCTGAGGAGGCTTGCTTTTGACTGAGCGGTGCCAGTTCTGGAAATCCCGGGCGAATTCATTCTTTATTGTCGGGTAGTGAATTCCCTCCCATTCTCCAAAAGAGATTTCGCGCAATTCCGGAAGAATCATCAGCGGGGCCTGATGAAAAGAGTTGATTGATTCTGCTGTTTTTAAGGCGCGTGCCAGCGGCGAGGAACAGACAATTTCAAATTTTTCGTTTTTCAGTTTTTCAGCCAGTTCAGCGGCTTCTTTAATTCCTCTTGGGCTCAGCGGGTTGTCTGTGGAACCCTGGAGAATGTCCGACTCATTGAAATGAGTAGTCGCATGCCTGATGAGCCAGATTTCTTTTTTTAGTTTTGCCATCTTTGAATTTCTATTATAGCAAAGATATTGTTAGAATTGCAAGCCGGACAGAAAACTCTCCGGGCAGGGTAATCTATTCGATTAATCTGAGAAGCCTCATTTTCTGAATCATTGCCATACCGTCGGCGGCATAGTTGACTTTCAGCCTTGAAGCAAAAGCTTCGCTAATGACTGCTCCTCCGACAAAAATTGTGACCTGAGGCAGCTCTCTCTGCAAAAGCTGAACTGTTTTTTCCAAAGCGGCAAGAGTTGTGGTCATCAGAGAGGAGAGTCCGACGACACTGACCTCTTCCTTTTTTGCAAGTTGCAGAATTTTTTCAGCAGGAACATCTTTACCGGCATCAATAACCTGCAGGTTGAATCCTTCCAGAACTGCCAGAACCAGATTTTTCCCGATATCATGAATGTCACCTTCCACTGTGGCAAGCATGATTTTTAATCTGCTTTTTAATTCCTGGTGCGGCAGCCGGCTTTTAAGCAGCGGGAATACTGCCTTTACCGTTTCGGCAGCAGATATCAGATGTGGCAGAAAAAGCTCCCGGTTCTGATACTTTTCGCCAATCAGGTTCATTGCCGGAACAATCTCTGCTTTGATAATTTCCAGTGCCGGTTTTGTTTCCAGCATTCGGGAAATAATATTCGTGGCGTTGTAAACATCACCGCTCAATATTGACTCATAAAAGTCAGGAGTTTGTCTGCTTTCTTCTTTTTGCTCAACTGCCGGTGACTGAATGGTCAGAAAAGAATCAAGATTTTTTCTGTCAGGGCACTGCAGTAACTTAAGTGTCAGAAAATAGTTGCGCAATTGTTCTGAGAGAGGGTTGGCAATTATCAGATTTGCACCTGCAGCAATAGCCTGAGCCATAAAGGCGGAATTGAGAAGATCACGGTTGGGAAGCCCGAAAGAGACGTTGCTCAATCCAATAATAATTGAATTATGCGGAAAGTGTTTTTTTAAAAGCCGGATTGTTTCCAGTGTTGTTTTTACGGTCTGCGGTTCAGAAGCCAGGTTACCGACCAGAGGGTCAAAAATAATTTGCCGGAGACTGATTCCTGCCTTTAGTGCCTTTCTGACTATTTTGCGGGCAATTTGCACTCTTCTTTCTGCTTTGTCAGGAATCCCCCTGCGGTCAAGAAGTGAAGCAACAAAAGGAAGATTAAATTTTTTTGCCAGAGGCAATATTTTTTGCAACGATTTTTCTTCGCCGCTTACCGAGTTAATTAAAGCTTTGCCCCGATAACACTGTAAAAAGGTCGAAATAATTTCCGGGTCTTTACTGTCGATTGCCAGAGGAAGGTCGGTCAGGTTCTGCAGACTCCAGCAGGTTTTTTTTACGGTTTCCAGTTTCAACTCCGGAATGTTTAGATTAACATCAAGCACTTCTGCTCCGGCTTTTTCCTGTTCAACTGCTTCTTTGCGGACAATAAACAGCGAACCGCGCAGAAGCTCCTGCTGCATTTTTTTACGCCCTGCCGGATTGATGCGCTCTCCGATAAGGCAGAGCCTCTCTGGTCTGATGATCATCGTGCGGCGTTCTGAAGTCAGATAAAGTCCGGAGCTGACTTTTTGGCTTGTTGCCTGCCTGTTTCTGAATTTTCGGGCTAAAGCCGCAGTATGGTCAGGAGTTGATCCGCAGCAGCTTCCGATTACTGCAATTCCCTGCGGATATATCTCTTCAAAAAAATCAGCTAATTCTTCCGGCGAATAAAGCTGTTTACCGCTTTCTGCTCCTGCAACCTCTGCATTTGGCTGGCAGATTATTTTTTTCGGCGATGTTTGCTGAAAGTCGGAAATAACCTGGCGCATATTGTTTAAGGTTGTTCCGCAGTTTGCTCCAAGAGCCTCAACTGCAGGAAAGTCAAGAGTGGCACTGATCACTGCGGCACTGGTTCCGTTTGCCAGACGGTCTTCGAAAGTGAAAGAGCAGCTGGCAAGAATCGGCAAATCCGATACTCTGCTTACTGCGATCAGCGCTGCTTTTAGCTCTAAAAGATCAGTAAATGTCTCCAGCAGAAAAAAATCGACTCCGCAGCGTTCTAATAAACGCGCCTGCTGTTCAAAATTTTTGACTATCTGTGCAAAACTTAGTTTTCCGGCTGGTTCAAGCAATTCCCCTGATGGTCCGATGTTTCCGGCAACCATTAGCTTAAATTCATCAGCTATCTGTCGGGCAAGCGCTACTGCCTGCCGGTTAATTTTCTGAAATTTTTTTTCCAGTCTGAACTCTTTCAATCTGATCGCAGATGCAGAAAAAGTATTGCTGGTAATGAAGCCGGCTCCGGCTTGAGCGTAGAGACGATGAACTTTTTTTACCAGTTGCGGTTCAACCAGATTCATTTCTGCTGAACAGACATTGCGGTTACTGAGCGAAAAGAGCATTGTGCCCATGGCACCGTCAGCAATAATAAGATTCTTAAAATTAAGTTTTTTGCGTCTGCTCATCTTTCCTCCAGCCGATAAAAGCGGTAATTGATTTCTGCGGAATGATTAAAAAAGAGGGAGTCAGTCTCATTGCTAGTTCTTCAAGCTGAAGCTGATCAAAAAAGAATTGCTGAACTGAGAGCGGTAAATCACCATAGCCCGGAGAATACCTTTTGCAGGGATAGAAACCGGATCTACGGATTTCCTGCTGCAGCTGTTTCTCCAGCTGAGAAGCAAAGGCTTCGGCAGCCTCAGAGCCTGTGGCATCAAAAACAAGGGCTTTTGAACTGCTGCTGCTTTTGAGTCGATCTGCTTTCTCTTCTAAAAACGGTCCGATAGTCAGAGCAAGCAGCGAGAGCTTCCGGCACTTCTGACAGTGTCGGGCAAGGGTTTTTGAATAAATAAGAAAATCAGCTTCAGGCAGATACACTATTTTGTCTGTAATTTCAGCCTCTAAATGTTTAACTCTTGCCTGCGGCTCAATCAGCAACCAGGCTTCTTCAATCAGCCGGATTATTTCTTTCGGAGTATTGCTGGCAGGAATCTGCAATCTTTTCAGAATAGCCTTGAGAGGAGGTTTAAGAGGATAAAAGCTAAAATTTTTCATTTCTAAAAAAAGTTCTTTTTTTTAATATTCAGCAGCAGGTAGATCAGGCAGAGAGGAGTTAAGATTAGTAAAAGAGAAGTCAGATCCGGTTTTTTGTTGAGGCTGATGTTCATTCGCAGAAAGGCAATCAGAAAGAAGAGCAGCAGCAGATTAAAGACAGAATCTTTCTCTTTAAAGATAACCTTTTTCCAGGAAAACGGGCTCTGCACCGGGGTATAGCTTCTGAAGCGGGGAAGCCAGCGCGGAACTCTTTTCTGGTAAAGAATGTATTGCTGCTGATATTTTTCCCTGAGAAAATGTTCTTCAGACTGAATGATCAGCTGATACTGGAGAATAAAGAAAATCAGGGTTAAAATTAAAAACCAGACATTGGCATAGGCAGTTGCCAGTCCGCAGTAGATCAAAATATTACCCAGGTAGAGCGGATTGCGCAGGAGGGAATAGATTCCTTCCTGATTCAGACTCTCGGCGCGCAGATAATTTTCCCTGCCCGAAGTTCCCTGTTTGCTGAAACCAACAGCTATGATGCGCAGGGCTTCACCGCTAAGGGCAAGAGCAAGACCGGAGAGAGTTGTAAAATAGTAATCTTTTTTTCCGGGCGGAAAGATAAATATTGCGGCAAGTAAAAGAGGGAGAGGAGTAAGTGAACGATAGCGGAATAAAAAATT
>FWPV01010527.1_pt1 | contig 15098 bp, 14 predicted proteins | sample 2228371 | NCBI WGS metagenome assembly FWPV01 (sample SAMEA103939776, study PRJEB20133) | metagenome
ATTGAAACTTCTTAAACAGGAGCTTCCTCAATCACAGATTGATGTGCTTGTAATGTTCTCAGGTGCAAAAGAAGTATTCGCAAACAATCCGAATGTAAATCAGATAATTCACTTCAATTTTCTCAAAGAAGGAAAATTCAAATCATTAAAATTTGTTCTCGGACTCAGAGGCAAATATGATTCAACAATAAATGTTTATCCATCAAACAGAAAAGAATACAACATTATATCTTACCTGATTGGTGCAAGGAAAAGAGCAGCAGTTGAATATTTAAGAATGAACACCGAAAATTTTGGTTGGTTAAATAATCTAACAGTAAAAGAAGATGATTCATTACATAATGTTCAGACCAATATAAGAATGGTTGGAAAATTACTGAATAAAAAGTTTGATCAAGACCCACCTCTCGAAATTTATTTAACTGACTTCGACCTGAATTTTGCTGCAGACTATCTGAAGTCGAATAACATTTCTGAAACTGATTTTGTTGTTGGATTTCATCCGGGATGCGCAACACTTAAAAATCATATTATGCGCAGATGGGAACCCGAAAAGTTTGCTGATCTTGGTAAAAAACTTATAAAAGAAAAGAATGCAAAAATATTTTTGTTTGGTGGACCCGAAGAGGAAGAATTAAAATCATCAATTAACAAATTGGTTGATTCTGAAAATTGTTATGTAATTAAAACTGATAAATTTTTACAAAGCATTGCAATTATGAAACGATGTAATGTGTTTGTTACAAACGATTCTGCACTAATGCACGTTGCATCTGCTCTGAGATTAAAAGTGATTGCCATTATTGGTCCAACAAATCCGCATTACATTCATCCCTGGAAAACAGAACATAAAATTGCATCGTTGAATCTTGAGTGTGCACCTTGCTTTTTTTACTCGCCAAAACCGTTATACTGCCACCGAACAGATACAAAGTATAAATGCTTAAGAGTGTTGGATATAGATTTGGTTTATCACAAAACAATAGAAATAATAAGTTAGAGTTTCTGCTCATGGATAAACAGAAAAGTCGCTGGCTTTTAGCTCAAAACTATGAAAAGGAATGGTGGGTTTCGAAATCCGGAGAATTAGATCTGGAGTTTTATGAAAGATTTGCTAAAGATCTTCAAGAAACTATAGCGCCTTTTTTAACTATTACTGATGAGACTCACATATTAGAAATTGGAAGTGGTGCAGCCGGAATAATCACTTTTTTACCCGGCAAGTATCGGTTCGCAATAGATCCGCTTGAAAGTGTTTATTCATCAATAGATAAATTCGTATCTGCAAGAGATAGTTCTGTAGTTTACAAAGAGGCAATGGCTGAAAATTTACCATTTGATAACAACCTTTTTGATTTAATTATAATTGATAACGTTCTTGATCATTGTGAAGATCCCCAAAAGGTTTTAGCTGAAATGAACAGGGTTTTGAAGGTAAACGGAAAAATTTATTTCAGACAAAACACTTATCATGCCTGGGGTAAACTCGTCAGAAAAATAATTGAACTCTTTAAAATAGACCGTGGACATCCACATACTTTTTCAAAAGCCGATTTACAAAAACTGTTTAATGAAAATAATTTTAATGTACTTTTGTTTAAGAGTGGTGGTTATTATAAAACGTGGATTAAAGAAATAAAATCGCCAAGGTTGTATGATAAAATTAAGGGGATAATTTTTGCCACCAGAGACAAAACTCTTTACATATTAAATAAAACAAAAAATTTAGTTTAAAAAGATCTTATTAAGAATCCGATAATCTCATCAACCGAATTAAAGCAATTAATTAAATTTGTTTTCCTTTTTTCCAGCAGCATTTGTTTGTTCATCACTTCAACTATTTCTCTCCACATTTTTGAATGACAAATAATTGGTTTTTCAAGCTGAAGATTTTTATTTGCATACTCCCAAACCGCAGCAAATTCCAGCAGGGTTCCTGTTCCGCCCTGCAAAATTATATAAGCATCACCAAGCTCAAGTAATTTTTCTATTCTTTCAAAAAGTTTTTTCTCTCTTACTTCAATTGTTATGTAAGAATTGGGTTGATTATCCCAGCCATCAACGGTAACACCATAAACCAACCCGCCATTATCGTATGCGCCCTTTGAGGCTGCCTCCATGGTACCTTTATAACCTCCTGTACAAATGTTAAATCCATTTTTAGCCAGGGTTGCTCCAAGCTGATAGGCAAATTTAAACTGTTCTTCATCTTCCTTTGGAATTGCGCTTCCAAAAATTGTAATTGTTTTGTTCATATCTGTTTTACTTTTTAATGTCCTTCTCCATACATTTTTTCTCCGGCTTCAATTCTAAGTTTTAAATAATTCTGTGATGGCGGAAGGGGACAGGTTGCATACTTGGTAAACACGCAGGGCGGATTATATGCTTTATTGAAATCCAGAATTATAATACCACTTGAATCCGGTTTATTAACATACATAAATCTGCCTCCACCATAAGTTTCTTCACCGCTTGTTTCATCTGCAATAATCAGAAAAAGTCTTTCTCCTCCTTCATCAACAGCATCAATTCTAAATGATTTGCCGTATCGTTCAAAGACAACTGCGCCGGGAGATTTTTCTTTGCTTATCTGACCAAGAACATTTGGCACTTCAATTTCTTTCGGTGGATTATATTCCTCAAAGCTTGCTTTTATTTTCCAGCTTTCATCAATCGGAAATCTTTCTATACCCTTAAAATTATTGACAAGATCAGAATTCAAATCGCGAAATCTTATTCCATAAAGGGTGTCTCTTATTATCAGATTAAACTTTATTGAACCAATTTCTAAAACCGTCATGTCTTTTTTCTGGTCATCAATCATTACAATTTCTTTTACGGGCATATCCTGATGAAACACTTCAACATTTTCTTTTGCTTTAAACGTAACAGTTGAATCAACAAACAAAAAAGTTCCGACGCTTTCGGGAAGCTTTGAAGACTCCACAACTATATCATTATTTTTTCCAGAACCAAAAGAGTTTTCGCCTTTCTTTAACCAAAATCTTCCAACAAGATTTAACCATCCATCGTCAGCTTTTAGTCTTGAAACTCTTTTAGCATCCCATTCATTAATTTCTTTAACGTATTCAGGATCCGCTACGGGAGAAGGCTTGCAGCCAATTAAAGCAAACAAAAACAAGATAAAAAAAACAAAATATTTCATACCAAATCCGGCTTAATGATTAAATTTGATTGATTAAAACTAGGATTCTTTAATTGATCGTAAAATACATTTTTCTAAAGAAATATCAGCAAATATTTTATGACTAATAAACAAAAAAATATAACAGAGATACTAGCAGAGTATTTTGGTTATAGTAATTTCCAGGGATTACAGGAGCTTATTATCCGGCGCACTGTTGAAGAGAAAAAACATTCACTTGTATTAATGCCAACCGGAAGTGGAAAATCCCTTTGTTATCAGATTCCTGCCCTTTACTTCGATAACAAAACAATTGTTATCAGTCCGCTTATTGCGCTTATGCAGGATCAGGTAGATGCACTGCGAAAGAAAAACATACCCGCAGGCTTCATTAATTCAACTTTATCAAAAAAAGAACGAGATAAAAGATTAATTGATTTTGTTGAAGGAAAATTAAAACTGCTTTACGTTACTCCCGAAAGATTTCGTAAACCGGATTTTATTGATCAGATAAGAAAAATTAAAATTGATCTGTTAGCCGTTGATGAAGCACATTGTATTTCTGAATGGGGGCATGATTTCAGACCGGACTATTCGCGGATTGGCGAATTCAGGGAGTTGATTGGAAACCCTTTAACCATCGCATTAACCGCAACCGCAACAAAAGATGTTCAGGAAGATATCATCCGCAAACTGAATCTAAGTAAAAATGAAATTAAAATATTTCATCAGGGAATTGAACGCCCGAACTTGCGACTTGAAGCCGTAGATGTTTTTGATGATAAAGAAAAGATTCGGGAGATATTTTCAACATTAAATAATTTCGGTGGTTCGGGAATAATTTATTTCTCCTTAATAAAAACTCTTGAGAAATTTTCTGAAATAATTGGCAATAGCGGCTTTCTACATGGAATTTATCATGGTAAACTGGATGACAGAAAACGAAAGCAAATGCAGCGCGATTTTTTGAGTGGGCAGCAAAAACTTATCCTTGCTACGAATGCATTCGGAATGGGTATTGACAAACCGGATATCAGATTTGTAATTCATGCCGAAGTTCCTTCTTCTATAGAATCTTACTACCAGGAAATAGGAAGAGCCGGAAGAGATGGCAGGGATTCTCTTTGCCTTTTGCTTTACAATCAAGAAGACCTTTATACACAAATGGAGTTTATTAAATGGTCTAATCCCAACGCCGATTTTTATTTTGCCCTTTACAACCTGCTGAAGCGAGACATAGGATTAATAAACTCTAGTGGAATAGAATATCTTCGCGAACAAATGAATTTTAAAAACAGAAATGATTTCAGAATTGAAACCGCTCTTGCAATGCTTGACAGATATGGCGTGACGGAAGGAGAGATTGAAAACCAAAATCTTAAAGTTGTTGATGAACTTCCTGAGATTTTGCAAGATGAAACTTATCTAAAAGAAAAACTTTTGAGGGATAATAAAAAGCTTCTTTCGGTTGTTAACTATTTTCGTGAAGAAAACTGCCGGCGGGTTTTCATCTCAGACTATTTTGGCTTTCCGGGTGAAAAACCTTGCGGCAATTGTGACAATTGCAATATTACTGACAGTTCGCTTAACTAGCATTCAAATTTGACTTAAATCACAAAAACCAAAAGCACTAGACGAATGATATGAAAACCTATTGACATATGCGTGTTATAACACATATATTTGAACTTAAATTTATATTAAAAAAAATAAGGAGAAGAAAATGGCAAAGTGGATAATTGATCAGGCGCATTCTGAGATTAAGTTTAAGGTAAAGCACTTGATTGTTTCTACTGTAACCGGTCAGTTTAATTCGTTCAGTGGAACCGTTATTGCAGACAATCCCGATTTCAGTGATGCTAAAATTACATTTGAAGCAGATATTAACAGTATAGATACTAAAAATGAACAAAGAGATGGGCACTTAAAGTCCCCCGACTTTTTTGATGCTGCTAATCATCCAAAACTAACTTTTGAATCAAAATCAATAAAGAAAAAATCTGACGGCGAGTATTTGCTCACCGGCGATTTAACCATAAGAGGAACCAAAAAAGAAATTACTCTTGATGTAACTTACAACGGCACCGTAAAAGGGTTTGGAGGTGTTGAAGTTGCAGGATTTGAAATTACCGGAAAACTAAACCGCTTTGATTTTGGATTACAATGGAACGCTCTAACCGAAGCGGGGGGAATTGTGGTTGGCGAAGAAGTTAAGATTGAAATATCTACTGAACTCAATAAACAGTAATTAAAATTAACGGCTTGCATAGAATTGATTCACAAAATCTGTGCAAGCTTTTTTATAATATTTATTGTCCCTTTTTAAACACAATTGGGATTGTCATTTGAACTTTTACTGGTTTACCGCGCTGAATTCCGGGTTTAAATATTGTTTTAGCAACTGCATCGGCTGCAGCTTCATCACAACCTGCGCCTATTCCTTTTAATATTTCTGTTTGTGTCACTACACCAGCCTCGTTAATGAGAGCTCTCACAAATACTTTTCCTTCAATTCCGGTTTGCAAAGCAACATTTGGATAAACAACTCTTTTCTGAATTTCTGCAAGACCTCCTATTGGTTCCGGCATTTGCTCAACGGCAACAAAATATGGTGGTTCTTCTTCTTCAATCTTATTTTCTTTTGGAGGAGCTATATTTATTATCTCTTTTGAGCCTGAATCATTGGTTATTTCTTGTGTTGAGTTTTCGCCCTTAATCAAATCAACTATTGGCTCGTCTAAGCCCTGAATTTCCGGAAGTGGAGGTAAAGAAAGATTTTCTGTGTTTGGTGTTGGATTACTGCTTTTAATATCATCTTCTTCTTGCGGCTGAGTCATCGCTGCAGTTTGATTCAGCTGATTTCCCAAAACTTCGGAAGTTGTGGATTTTGTTTGAGACACAATATTCTGGTCAATCAATTCGTCCGATCCGCTTAAAACAAAGCTAAATAAAACAACCGCAGAAATGATGATTGTTATTGAGGCAGCTACAACTTTAAGGATATTTTTATTTTTTTCGGATTTTTCTTTTTGTGCTTTAAAGAAAGCTCTTTTCTCCTCCGGAGTTAAACTGCTTAACTCAATCAGTCCTTTTTTTGATGTTGCCGCTTTTTCTTTTTGGTCTTCCTTCAAAACAGATTGCTGCATTCTGTCTAAAGTGCTTTCCTGTTTTGGGATTTCTTTTTCAATTGCTGGCTGTGTCGGTTTCTGCCTGATTTTTTTCTGTTCAGATTCTATAGATTTTGCCCGCGAAAAACTTTCAACTGGATCTGCTGTTTTAGTTTGAGTATCATTTATTTTTGCAATAATTGTTTTATCAACCGATGCGATTTTCTTTTCTTGCTGAGTTTTATTTTCTACTGCCGGTTTTACCGGAACCGTAATCTTTGCTTTTTCCTTTATGATCGGCTCGGGAGTTCTTTTGGGTTGCGAGAATTTTATTGCGTCTGGTTTTGCTTCTACTTTTGGTTTTTCAACTGCAGATTTTTTTATTTCCTCTTTCAGCTTACTTATTTCATCCTGAATAATTTTATTCAACTTTGGATCGGGATCATTACTTCTAACAATTATGGGCTCAGTCTTCTTTTGTGGTAGGGGAGTTTTATTAACAACTTTAGGTAAATCCGCTTTTGATTGTTTGATAAGATTAAGCACTTCTTCGGTTGATTTGCTTATTCTTATTTCGGCTTCTTTAATATTTTTTACCGTGCTCTCGCTTATCTGCTTTTCGCGGTATTCTACTTTTACTTGCTTTTCTCTTTCGATTTTTTCTTTAAAGAGCTCTCTGATATTTAGAGGTTCCGGATTTTTAATTAAGATAGTTTCTTTTTCTGTTTTTGTTTTTTCTTCAGCGGACAATGGAGAGAGATTTTCTGAACCATTATCGATGCTGGTTTCTTGTTTGGATCTTACAGAAAGATTAAGCTTTTCTGTTTCGTTGAAATTCATGATCGCTTTTCCAAAATTCAATTAAACGAATTTATTTTTAACTTTTATCTTACAACCTCTCTTCTGGTCCGTCCTACGTCAATCTGATTAAAAATGGCGTTCACATTGCACGTAGGTCGGGATAAATTCTTTCAAAATTTTGTGCCATTATTTAATTGAGTTTTTGGGCTCTGCTTTTGATTTTTCTGTTAATATTACGCCACACAACAAAAATGACGGCAAATATTACATTAAGTTTTAGGTTTACTGAGGTGGAATGTAAAAATTTTTTAAGGTGTCTTATTGTTTGATGAGAGAAATGCTATCTAAAATAGAAGATTATTTCGTCAACGTAGATTTTAATTTTCTTTAATATCGGATTGTTTGTTGAAATCATTTTATCGCCCACAATCTGGTTCCACTCATTTTCAAACAGGTTTTCATAATCATAGTAAAGTCTTATTGAATAGCAATCATTATCAAGTTTACCTTTTTCAAAAAAAGCAAATCCTCCATAATCCCAGTCAAAGCCGGAAAAGGAAAAGTTTTTACCATTTAGTTTAACCAGGTCTTTCAATTCCATTCCTATTCTTATGCCGTTATCAATCTCCCAAACAGATTGATCACCATGAATCTCTATCCAATCCGGATATCTGAAATTAACCGTGTCTTTCCACTTAATAAAGAAATATGACGGAGAATCCTTAAAGAAAACCGAGCCCACAACTCTTTCTGTTCCTTCTGCGTACCAGCGCTCAACCCTTTCAATATTTTTGCTACCGACTATTTTTTTCAGATTTGCTTCTGAGGTTTTGGCGTTAAGAAGTTCATTACCCAGGCAAGGAGTCAAAACGAAATCGCTTTTTTGCTGTAAGTAAACATCCGAATAAAAAACAAAAACTAATATGATAAAAACAATTTTCATTTCAGTAGATTTATAAAATTTGTCTAAAGTCTTAGCCCAATAAAAAATTATCTATGCGATATTTTATTAAAGATATATCCGCCATTTACGGCTCCCCAGACTTGTTCGCCTTTATTATTAAATCCCCGATCCCAGCTAATCATTTTGTCCTTTGTGATTATTACTTCGGTAGTTGCATATGCAGCACCGCGTAAATTGCTTGGACAGTTATTGTCAACCGTACTGCCGGTAAATGTTTTTTCATCAACTCTTTTAATCAACACTTCGCAACCGTCTCTTTTTAAAAGTGAATCGGGAGAAAGTTTATCAAACAATTCGGGGTTCTGCCAGCCTCCTATATAATCTTTTTCATTTGGTAAAGAAAATATAGTGCTAACGATTGTACTGCCAACTTTAGTAAGATTATAGATCCGCTGACGGTATGGTTTATCTTTAGTTTGTGCTGATGCCTGCTCAACATACAGCCAATGGCCGTCGTTCCTTTCATACCAAATTCTCTTCATTTCCAAAGAAATATTAAAATAGCTGGAGTCGGTTTTGGCTTGCTCTTCGCTGCTGAAAGAGCCTTCCATCCATTCAAACAAAGCGTTTAAATCATCTTCTGTCTGGGAAACAGAGTATGCACTTAACACAACGATAAAAAAAAGGATTTTTAGTGTTTTCATACTAGTTGATTTTCTTTTGGGGTATCCATTTTTTTAGAAAAGATACAAATTTATCTTTATCATAATCTTTATCCTGCTCAAGCTCGCCGGTATTTTGAGAGTGTAATAATTTACCGTCACTATCTAAAACAAAAAAGTGTGGATATCCTTCGATGGTGGGATATTTTGAAAGAAACTTTTCATTCTTGTTTTCCTTGCTGTAATTAATTTTTACCACAACAAAATACTTATCAAGTAATGCTTTTACTTCTTCTGTTCTTTTCATAAAATCATCAATCCGATGGCACCAGATGCACCACTCTCCACCAACATCCAGGATGATCGTCTTGTTATTCAACTTAGAAAAAGCAACTGCTGCCTTTAAATCTTCATCCGGATTTCTGTTGGGATCAAACCTGTTTACGGTCTCAAAAGATTGTGCGTAAAAAGCTGCAGAAAATATGAAGAGGAAAAAGATTAAAAATATTTTTTTCATATGTGTTTCTAATATTATTAAAATTTGTTATTTACAGATTGATACAAATCAAATTAGATATTTTATAACTACAAATCCCCCAATCAGCAAAACTGTAAATGCTATTGCAAGCCAGTTAAAATATTTATCTATAAAAGATTTTATTTGTGGACCAAATTTCCATATTAACCAGGAAACCAGAAAAAATCTGGCTCCACGGCTTATTATAGAAGCAATAATAAACATCATAATATTAATGTTAAATGCACCCGAAGAGATCGTAATCAGTTTGTAGGGGATTGGGGTAAACCCGGCAGTAAAGATAATCCAAAAATCATATTGACTGTACATTTTTTGAATATCATTAAATGCTTTAACAGTAAATCCCGGAATATTATTAAAGAAAAATTGTGCGATTCCGGTAAATTCATTAGATGGCGTCCACCATAAAAAATGTCCTAAGGCATATCCTGCTAAAGCCCCAAGAATTGATCCCAAAGTACAAATTGCTGCTAATTTAAAGGCTTTTTCCCTTGCACCTAAAACAAGTGCAATAAGTAATGCGTCTGGTGGAATCGGGAAAACAGAGGATTCTGCAAAAGCCAAAAGAAAAAGAGCTGTGGCACCATAAGATGTATTTGCAAAGTGAAGAACCCAGTTGTAAAGATTTCGTAGAATTTTCATTTATTACCTGTAATTAAGGTACAAACATAACAAATTTCTTAAGAATTTGGGCGATAATCGGTTTTTTGCTTGGTATAATGATTGTAATTAACTGATGCTCAATAATTGAGGATTATCAAACAATAACTAAAACTTAAAAGGAGATAAAATGAAAAAGTTATTTTCGCTTCTAACCCTTGTTGTGTTCGGAGCTTCTGTTTGCTTTGCGCAGGTTAATCCAGCTTACGATGGACCAAAACCAGAAGTAAAACAGGGGGCTAAATCATTTGTTTTTCTTTACACACCATTTCAAAGCAATTTAAACCCCGCTTATGTTAGCTCTGCATCGGATTATCCTTCCGATATTATCAATCTTTACGGTGCAGGATTTAGATATTTTGTTACCAATGAAATTGCTCTGGGGCTTGGTTTGAATTTTGGGACAGGTTCATCTTCTCAGGAATTCACCGGCGGAGATAAGGAAGAAAATTCAGGAACCTCATTTGGTATTTCGGTGGATGCAAATTATCATCTAAAGGCATTATATAGTGTTTCGCCTTATGTTGGCGTTAATGTAAACTTCGGAAGTTATTCTGTAACCGAAGAAACAACCGTTGCAAACGTTACAGAGAAAACAGAGTTTTCAGGAACTGGTTTCGGGCTCGGATTAAATTTTGGTTTCGATTGGTATTTTACAGAGGGACTATCGCTCGGAGGAAAATATACTCTTGGATTCAGTAGCCTGGGTAAACCAGAAAATAAAGATGGGAACGTAACAGTTGAGGGTCCTAGCCGCTCATCTTTTGGCATTGGTTCAGCAAGTGTAATCCTAAACGTTCATTTCTAATTACTTATTGCCGTTTATCAATAAATCCTTGGGCTCAAATGGCCCAAGGATTATTTTTGTCACAATTAAATTCTTAGAGTTATATGTGAGATAAATCTCACAACTTCTTTATTAAGATATAATTAACAAATAAAAAATGTTGACAAATTAAATTTTTTAATTAAATTAGTCCTGCCATTTTTGGCAAATAAACACAAACAATACTAGGAGAATTCTATGAAAAAGTTCTATCCCGTTCTTTTCGCTGTTCTTTTTGTTGCTCTTTTTGTCGGATCCTCTAATGCCCAAAGCAAAATGGCACTTGGTGTTCAGGGCGGAATTGCTGTCCCGATGGGAGATTTCGGTGATGCAGTCGATTTAGGTTTTGGTGGACAAGGAAACTTTGCTTATACAGTTTCACCAAATCTTCAGGTAACTGGTTCTGTTGGTTATTTAACATGGTCATATAAAACTGATAGCGATATTGCTAGCGGAAGTTTTAATACTGTTCCTGTTCTTGCAGGCATTAGATATACTTTTCCTTCAAAAGGATTTGCTCCTTATGTAATGGCTCAGCTTGGCGTACATTTCTGGTCATCCAGTTTTGAAATTGAATTAGACCCAATATTTGATGAAGTATTCAAAACCTCCGGAACCAATGCGGTAAACGCAACACAGGCAACCTATGAATTCTCAGACAACGGAACCGAATTTGGTTTTGGCGTTGGTGCAGGATTCTTATTACCTCTGAGTCCAAAGTTAGACTTAGATGTCAACGCAACCTATAATAGCATATTAACAGAAGGCAGTTCAACCAATTATATCGGAATTATGGCTGGTGTTCTTGTTGCGCTATAATTAAATAATTATCATTTATAAAAAAGCAGTGTTAAATGCACTGCTTTTTTCTTTTTGAGCCAATCGTTTTTTCTTTTTCCTATCATTATTTTTCCCGCAATAATTTTTCAGAGGTTTAAATGAAGTTCGAAAGAAATGCGGGAATACTTCTCCATCCAACATCATTACCAGGTAAATATGGAATTGGTGATCTTGGTTATGATGCATTTAAGTTTGTAGATTTTTTAGAAAAAGCCGGACAAAAACTCTGGCAGGTATTTCCACTTGGGCCAACCGGTTATGGTGATTCACCATATCAATGTTTCTCCGCTTTCGCAGGTAATCCAAATCTTGTTAGTCCCGATAAATTAAAAGAAGATGGCTTGCTGAACGATCAGGATCTCCACCATATTCCTCATCATAACCCCAGGTCAATAGATTATGGAAAAGTGATTGAGTACAAAAAATCTTTACTTAAAAAAGCTTTCAAAAATTTTAAACATCAACAGGAAAAATTTGAAAAAGACTTCAACAAATTTTGCAAAGAGAACAAAAAGTGGCTGGATGATTTTGCGTTTTTTATGGCCGCCAAAGAAGCCCATGGAGGAATTGTTTGGAAAGATTGGGATGAGGGTTTGGTGTTGCGAAAGAAAAAATCTTTAGATGAATGGAAGAAAAAATTAGAAGATGATATTCTTTATCAAAAATTCGTTCAGTTTGTGTTCTTCAAACAATGGCACGATATAAGAAATTATGCAAATGCAAAAGGAATAAAAATTATTGGGGATATGCCAATATTTATTGCTTATGATAGCGCAGACCTCTGGGCAAACAAGCACCTTTTTACTGTTGATGAAAAAGGAAATCTTGAGACCGTTGCCGGTGTGCCTCCAGATTATTTTTCTCCAACAGGGCAGCTTTGGGGAAATCCTCTTTATCGCTGGAAAGAAATGGAAATGGATGATTTTGAGTGGATGAGGAATCGCTTTGCTCATTTATTTTCTATGGTTGATATTGTACGTATAGATCACTTTAGGGGATTTGAAGCTTTCTGGGAGATACCCGGAAACGCTCCAACCGCAGAAACGGGCAAATGGGTAAAGGCGCCCGGACATAAATTATTTAAATCCATCAAAAAACATCTCGGCGATGTTCCTATCCTTGCAGAAGATCTTGGCGTGATTACTCCCGCGGTAGAAAAGCTGCGTGATGATTTTGAATTCCCGGGGATGAAAATTCTGCAATTTGCCTTTGGATCTAACATGGAAACCAAATTTCTTCCTCATAACTATGTTCAGAATTGTGTTGTTTTAACGGGGGCACATGATAATGACACGACCAGGGCTTACTTTGAAAAAGCAAAAACAGATAAGGATTCCGATATTTATGAGCACGTTCAAAAGTACTTAAACTATTTTGGAGATGATATTGTTTATGAATTGATTCGTGCTGCATATGCTTCCGTGGCTAATATTGTTATTGTTCCGATGCAGGATATTTTAAATCTTGGTGGAGAGGCAAGAATGAATTTCCCCGGCAAATTAGGGGGAAACTGGATGTGGCGTTTTACGTGGGATCAGATAAGTGATGATTTACATTTAAAGTATTTGGGATTGGCACAACTCTATGAGCGACCTCCAAAACCAAAAATAATTGAAAATGAAGCCCTGACTTAAACTTAAGTTTTTACCTTATAAATATCTTGGTATAAATTATATTGAATCTGTAATTGGTTTTTTGAATCAAACTTAACAAATAATTTTAAAGGAGATGAATTTGAAAAAAGTATTTTTATCTGTGATTTTGCTTTCTGTTATTCTGCTTGGTTGCGGCAGCAAGGGTACAAATGATAATTTAGATTGGCAGGATAATCTTGAATCGGCATTACAAAAAGCTAAGCAAGAAAATAAAGCTGTGCTGGTTAACTTTACCGGAAGCGATTGGTGCCAATGGTGTATAAGGTTAAGCAACGAAGTTTTTTCTCAATCCGAATTTGAGGATTATGCAAATGAAAATTTAATCTTGGTAAGACTAGACTTCCCCAGAAATATTGAACAAAGTGTTGAAACAAAAATGTATAACAATCAGCTTGCACAGCGATTTGGAATAGAGGGTTTTCCGACAATTCTTCTTTTTAACTCTTCCGGAAATCTTGTCTTAAGAACAGGCTATCAACCAGGTGGCCCAGTAAATTATGTCAACCATTTGAAGAGTTATTTATAAGTCTTTCTTCTTAAAATTTTAAGCCGGTTAAAGCCGGCTTTTTTATTATCGGATTATCTACATTACCTATTAAATTCCTTTCGCTTTTACTAAATTTGCCTATAATAAGTTCAATTTTATGCCTACCTACAGGTCAAGGCGAGTTTAATTTCAAGAGTAAATATGAATAGAAAAATAATCGTAATTGGCGCGGGTATTTCCGGTTTAGCAACGGCTTATCTTTTATCTAAAAAGGGATTTGATATAACTATTCTGGAAAAAAATAATTCCGTTGGCGGTTCAATTGAAAGTGTTTTGGAAAATGGATTTTTATTTGATCGCGGACCAAACAGTGCGCTTGAAACAACTCCTGTGATTGGACAATTAGTTCGTGAACTTGAACTTGAACCTGAACTTTTATATGCGAACAAGCAAGCAAATAAAAGATACATATTAAGAGACAACATTCTTCATCCGCTTCCGATGTCGCCACAGGGACTAATTAAAACAAAACTGTTTTCCGGTAAAGCCAAATTACGTTTGATGGCTGAGCCATTTATCGGAAGATCAAAGGATGGTTATTATCAAAGTCTTGCAGAGTTTGTTAAGCGAAGATTGGGGCAGGAGTTTCTTGATTATGCAATCAATCCTTTTGTTGCCGGAGTTTATGCAGGAAGACCGGAGGATTTGAGCGTTAAATCTGCGTTTCCAAAACTTTATGCGCTTGAAGAAAAATACGGCGGCTTAATAATCGGAACTGTACGATCTATCAGAGAAAGAAAAAAACGCGCTGAAAAATCCAAACAATCTGCCAAGATGCTTTCCTTTAAAAGCGGAATGGTCGCGCTTCCGAGGGCAATAGAAAAGTATTTTGGAAATAACATTTTGCTTAAGAGTGAAGTTATATCAGTAGATAAAAATGAAAATGGTTATCTGGTTTCTTATCAGCAAAATGGAAACATTAACAACCTAAAGTGCGATGCGGTTCTTTCTACTGTTCCGGCTTATACAGCTGCGGGCCTCTTTACAAAGTTTGATAAAAATTTTAAAACACATTGCGATGCAATTTATTACCCTCCTGTATTAGTTTACTATTTAGTCTATAATAAAAAAGATATAAAACAGGCTTTGGATGGATTTGGCTTTTTAATTCCGGAAAAGGAAAAAAAATCATTCCTCGGTGCTTTGTGGAGTTCAGTGATTTTTAATCATCGGACAGATGAGAATACTGCCGCCTTTACTTTGTTTATTGGCGGCTCCAGAAATCCCGGTTTTGTAAATCAGGATAAGGCACTGCTCCTTTCAAATGTCAGAAAAGAGTTTGAGATGTTGATGGGAATATCAGCTCCTCCTGTTTTTTCGTCCGAACGTTTCTGGGAAAAGGCTATTCCGCAATACAACCTTGGTTATATTGAGCACGAAAAGTTTTTTGATGAGTTTGAAAAACAGAACCCG
>FWPV01010528.1_pt1 | contig 15095 bp, 12 predicted proteins | sample 2228371 | NCBI WGS metagenome assembly FWPV01 (sample SAMEA103939776, study PRJEB20133) | metagenome
GCCAGAACCGGACAGGATTGATTAAAAATGTGGATCAGTTTTCGATGCAAATCTGGGGGGTTAGTGGATCACTTCTGGGTGCAATTCAACAGAATATTGCAAAATGAAAAGTGCATTGGGAAAGTCTATGGCGAGAAGCTTTACGATGAAGTAGTCGACGAAGAAACTTTTTATAGTGCTCAGAGAATACATCAGCAGAGACTGTATACGAGCATAAGGGAGGATCGTAAATGGCCTCTCCACGGCATGGTCAAATGTGGTCACTGCGGTAGTGGCATGAGTATACAGCAATCAAAAAACCAGTTACCGCTGCTGAGGTGCAGCAAAAAGCAGCGCTCCGGAGGGGAATACTGTCAAATCTCAACTACATTTCCTTACGTTATTGCCTATCATTTTTTTACGATACATGTTGAGCCCGTAATGCTGGCTATGATGACTGATATGAAACGTTTGAAGGCTAGTGAGATTGAACAAGTAAAAAACGCTCAAGAACTCAACAAATTAAAGGGTGTCTATGATGATTTAGACAGATATTACAAAGATAGAGTCAAGGATGGGAAAAGCGTACTAACAACAATAAAAAAAATGGATGAACTTGAGGAACAGATGGACGCTCTAGAAAAGCGAATTGCGGACATCCAGAGACACATTAATTCGCAGAGATCCCTCTCAGGTATATCGAATGCGCTATACGAACTGTCAGTAACCGATCCATTAGCGTATAATTTAGAACTCAATAAAACAGGATTAAAAATCCATCTCAAAGACAAAAAGTTATTTTTTTATGATCCAGATACTAACGAGGTAATCGCGTCTTTACATTACGTCAGTTATGATCGTAGCCGATTTGCATACGTTTATTCTTTCGATGGCACGAAAAAGTATTACAGTTCAGAAACTTATATTGGTGAAGTCCGCAGTCAAGATTGGGATACCGATAAGTTACTACATCCTCGTCGCGCTATCCCACCAACGTCAGGTGATATCGCACATTTATTCCACAATCTGAAACAATCTGATAAAAGTCGTACTTCTTTCACTCTGCTTTCAGATGAATAAATTTTATCTAACATTGAAATATTAAAAATATAAGAGTTCTTTAAATGCACATTGAGCTGTCGCTAGAAAAAATTAACGAGTTTTTAAAATGCCAGACTCCTGCGGAATGGCTTGATGAAGCTAAAAAACCTGAAAGGTTGCCCGTTTTATTGCAAGATCATTTGCTGTGCGAATTGAAAGCCGGGCAAACGGCAATGTACTTATTGCGAAGATATGCTTGCGATGACGAAAGCTCAAAGCACTTGCTGCAATGGCTAAAGCCATTTGAAGATTTTGCCTATCGTTTTGAGGGTAATCTTGATGACCTAAAAAAAGCGGAGAAGCTCAGCAAGTCAATAATCGGCCGTTCTGACTTTGAACATTCTGATCTGATCATCAGCAAGATGGTGCTGTTGATTCGTGAAGAGCTGCACCACTTTTGCCAAGTGCTGGAAATTATGCTCGACCGGGGTATTCCCTATGAAAATATCAGTGCCAGCCGTTATGCTAAAACTCTAATACAAAACTGTAAAACCCACGAACCACAGATCTTTATTGATAAATTGATTTGCGGTGCCTACATAGAGGCCCGGTCATGTGAGAGATTTGCCGCTTTAGCACAATTTGTTGACCAAGGTCTTGCAGACTTTTATGTTTCGCTACTGCGCTCTGAAGCCCGACATTTCACTGATTACATTGAGTTAGCTGCAACTATCGCAAAAAAAGACATCACCGAGAGAGTTCGCTTCTTCGGTCTGCTAGAAGCGAAACTCATATGCGATAACGACCATGATTTTAAATTCCATAGTGGTAAGTATTTCAGGCTGTGATACGAAGAGCAGATGTGGGACGTTAACATCTGCCAGCCGCAATCGGCACATTTATAGATAACAATCCAAGGCTCTACGCCAGCAATTTCCAATGCGTGAGTTTGAAACATTATGGTATCCAGAGATTAAAACGAGTGGTAATGCACAAGAGAAATCGGTTGTAACATAATGTAATATTTTACAAAAAATTCGCTGAATGGAACACATCAGACCTATCCGAAATGCGAAGCATCTGTTCGTGCTAGTGAAATGTACTCGCCCTCCACAGACTCTGAATTAGTCTCGACAACTTAATCCACAAAAAAAATAAATCAAGCTGAATCATAAGCATACGTGAACTTTGGTTAATCTTTAACCGATCGAGCGAGATAAATGTTTTCTTTGGTATACGATACCCTCCGTTAGCGCGAGGAGGTCAGTTATCCAGTTAGGAATACAGCCATTTACTCACCTAGCTCATCCAATTAAAAACTTTATAAGGACATTCGTATGTTAACCGCAGACACAAAGGACTCGCTGCAGAATGCAGCAACCGATACCCCGCAATTAGCTGCTGATTCGCAGCTGTCGGCCGTAGCTAACCATGCGCAACTCTCAGCAACAGTCGCCAATGACGAAAAGGCAACCAATACTGCAGCTCCTCAATCGTCCGCCGAAAACGCGTCGCAGTCGACCGCTGTCGGCCATGAACAACTCTCCGTCTTTGTCACTGATGAAGACAAACCGAAACGGACTCCGTATTTTCCGGATGTCAGGAAATCCGCTGATGGGAAAAAGATAACGCCGCTCAATACTGCTGATAATCTGCAGACGCTTCTGAGGTTCCATGGGTACGTAGTCATGCAAAACAAGATGAACCTGGAATTGGAGTTTCAGCAAGGAGGGAAAGTGCGGAACAGTTCGTTTGAAAGTTTGCGCAGCCAGCTGATTAGTTGGTCTGCTGTGTCTGGATTGTCCAGAGAGTGCGGCACTGACCACATTTATGCCCTCTCCGAAAAAAATCGTTACCATCCCGTTAAACGTTGGTTAGATCAAGGCCGGTGGGACGGAAAACCCCGTGTCGAGCAGGTCATTGACTGTCTGAATGCAAAAGATCCAGCGACAGCGAAAATGGTGCTACAGCACTGGTTCATCGGATGCGTGGCATCATTGTATGAAGAGAAATTCAGTTCCAAACTGGTTCCAATCCTTGTTGGCGAGCAAAGCGATATGAAAACCACTGCGCTGCATCGCATGTGCCACGTTTTTGATGGGGCGTACCTGGGTGGCGCCGGGCTTAACCCAGACAGCAAAGATTCTGTCTTGACCGTGATTCGAAGCTGGATTGTCGAGCTAGGGGAGTTGGACCAAACCAGCCGGAACAATCAAAGTAGCCTGAAAGCCTTTATCACTCGTAGTGAGGACGTTATTCGCCCTCCATACGCTCGTACTGACATTCGTAAGCCTCGTCAGACCAACCTGATTGCAACAGTCAATGGTTCGGGGTTTCTTAAAGATGAGACAGGCAGCAGCCGATATGCCACGATTGAGCTGGCATCAGTGGTAGACATTGAACGTCTGAACACCCTTTTGGGATGGCAATATTACAATGGCCGCACCGAGCTGAAAAACCCAACCCTGTTGAAGCAATTTTGGTTGGAGGTCAAATCTTGGTATGACGCGGGCCTTAGTTGGAACCTCTCTCGTGAGCAAGTCGCTCAGCTAGCGATTAAAAACGACGAGCATTTGGAGAGAGGGCAATGGTACGACGTTCTGGTCGAAAAATATGTCAATGTGGATGATTCGAACTGTCGTCGGATGTTTGTCACTGCTTTAACTGTATGCGAGCAATGCGGGAGTGACAAACGGAACACACGGCTAATAGGCCAAGCCTTGTCTCGTCTGGCAAGGGAGGGGAAAATTCGGATGGAGTTACGACGTAGTAATGTCAAATACTACGAGCTAAAATTCCCCCAAGTTGAAAATGTCTACTATAGCTAACCTGATCTTGCTCTTCATGGCTACAAGCCCATTCATTCGAATGGGCTTTTTTTGGTTAAAGCTATAACGTTGTCGTTTATTCAATCAGCGCCAATAACCAGTTCAAATGCTTAGAATACAACCCCTTAGAGCTATTGGTTAATGGGTTAAACAACTCTGTTGAAAGTAACAATAAAAGGGATAAGGAGATAAAGCTACGAGCAATTGGCCTACTAGAGGCCACTTAACTCTTTAATCCATTAACCTGCTACCGTATTCGGGAGCGTACTTGGGTTATTGTGTGTCACTGAAGCAAATCGCTCAATCGCCGCAACCCTTGTTTTTTGAAGGCCATACGGATGATTTTTTCCAAAATATGAGTGTTTGGAACCTGAATGTAGGAAATTGCAGTATTAAATTTCCGGTCTTTCGTGGACGAAATACACAACGAACCATCAACACTCCGTAGTTCTACATTGTCCCAATCAAATCGCATTCTCTCATTGCTACCAAGCAGTTTGTATTTCTCCAGTGTAATCCCATCATCGTGAACCAGAGTACCGCCAAAGTATTTATCATGCCCAGCTTTCAAGTCGACTAATATTTCGCCAAGCAATCGAACACAGACCGCTATCCAGAGCTTTTCAATAAAACGACTGTAGATGTCTTGGTTTTTCAGCTCGACCACAGCCTCTGCACGCCCGTTACCAAATCCAATAGTGAATGTTGTTCCGGTTGGAATTCCATTCACAGATTTCCGTACACCACCCCAACGAACCTGTGTAACCGATTCCAATGAGAAATGTTGTCCTTTCCACCTCAGTCCATCAGGCGAAATACTTAATACATCCTTGAATATCAGTCCGATTTCAGCACGATATGTTATATCTCGAGCCCACTCTTTATCTCGTTTAACAATATTATTTCGCTCCTCAGATATTTCTAAAAGAGCTTTGGCATCTTCTTCAATCCGTTCGAACACTTCAGGCAGCTCGACAAACAACTCCTGTAGTAATGTTGTAATTCGTTGGGATTGGATCAGCATGTTGTGTTGATTGAACAGATCGATGGCTAGGCTTCGGATCTCATAGGCTAAGTCACGGCTTTCTTCATGATCGATGCCACGCGCTTTGGCACTGAGCTGGATAGGCTGTGCTACCTTGTCCCAATTGCGTACCACCGCATCGAGTTTGTCGACATATGGCTTGACGGCAGCTTCACCAGAGTTCGCCGAATCACGGGCTGCTTTGATCAGCTTATGGATGTTCTCAGCTTCTTTCTGCAGGAAGCCTTGCGTTTCTACTTCGTAGCTGTCAACGAGGTCATCGATCAGTTGGGGCGCGTGATCCTCGCCGCCCAACGTAACACCCTCTACCGCGTCCGTCATAACCTGAACGAGCGTCGTCGATGGCAGTCTGTCGAGGGCGTCCTTAATGGCGCTGCGGTAGTACCGTTTACGTTCCGCCAGTTCGGCTTCGATTTGGTCGAGTGCTCGGACCTCCGGGAAGCCGGAGACAGCACGGTCTTCATTGATGTCCCGCAGGACATCTTCAGGATCGATCTCATCCACGAGGTAAGCAACCTCCTGAATGAAACTTGCCAGGTCTTCCGCATCGTGTTCACCATCCACCGCCTCGAAGGCAGCGGCGAGCAAATTCGAGTGCGCAAGCGTTGGCAGGCCAGATTCCTCCCTGACCGCCATAGGATCATGGAGCAGACATTCAACGAGCTGGGATGCCTTTCGAGGAGAAACGCCGGGAAGCCATGCAATCTCCACACTCAACCTAGTGCGTGGATTCGTAAGATCAGAGCGAGCCTTCTGACAGGCATCATGGTCCAGCTCCAAAGACTTCTCTTCAGCCAATTCAACGATTCGCCTGCGGTCATCGCGAATGGTCACGCCGAGAATCGAGAAGGGTGTCTGATGGAGCGCGGTTAACTTCAGTGTACGTCGAGCACTGGAATGGGATACAGAAGAACTTCTCGCCGGTTGACCGGTGGGCGTGGCTGTCGGGCGCAAAGACGCATTTGGTGGCATGGGCGTCACAGATGATTGAGCGACGAGCATCGCCATGAGCTGTGGATCCTTCAAGGCTTCTTGAGCCTGAGCCAATGCATCGGATGGCACGGAGAGCTTTAAATGATTGCAAAGCTCGTGGCTGTAATGCGCCAACTGCGTTTTCGATGAGAGGTTATCACTAAGTACGAGTGACAAAGCCAGCTCGCTGTTTAATCGAGGAGTAGTTCCGCATGCACCGCAGGTGAGCAATACGCCTAACTTCTCTGAACCACATTTAAAACAAATTGCCATTTCAGAACTCACTCATCTCTCGTAGACGGAAACGCACTTTTCGCGAACCTTTCGATACCCATCATTGCAGTACCATTTGGAGCCAGACACCCAAGCATTAGCAGGAACGTTGAGAACTTCACATTGGTCTCCGACTTTCTTGAATCCATCATTGCAGTACCAATTGGAGCCGGACACCCTAGCATTACGAGGCACATTCAATTTCTCGCAACTGTTGCCGACCTTTTTGTAACCATCGTTGCAATACCAGTTCGAGCCGGACACCCTAGCATTACGAGGCACATTCAATTTCTCGCAACTGTTGCCGACCTTTTTGTAACCATCGTTGCAATACCAGTTGGATCCTGACACCCAAGCATTAACAGGAACTCTGAGAGCTTCACATTGGTCTCCGACTTTCTTGAATCCATCATTGCAGTACCAATTGGAGCCAGACACCCAAGCATTACTAGGAACATTCAATTTCTCGCAACTGTTGCCGACCTTTTTGTAACCATCGTTGCAATACCAGTTCGAGCCTAACACCCAGGAATTGGCTGGAGGGCTTGATCTCTGCACACTTGACGTTGGAGGAACGAACAGTGGTGCAGTCGCGGATGGGGGGGCGTGGACGACCGGGGCGTTGACACCCGAACCACGAGCGGAACCTGAAGGAACCTGCCGAAGCTGAAGCAGCAACGCCTGGTCTGCTACGCCAGTTGCAGCAAGGCCTCTGTCTTGCTGAAAAGCGATGATGGCGGCACGAGTGCCCCTTCCAATCAGCCCATCGGCGGGGCCTGCGCTGTAGCCAAGCTCATTGAGCTTCTGCTGAACGGCACGTACCGTCTCGTCCGTAGCAGGGCGCGCTGGTGCTCGTGCCGACTGGGAGCCCGTGGATGGACTGCGAGCGAATCGGTTCCGGCCTTCTGCCTGAAGTTGACTTCGGTACGGCTCAACGTCTCGGCGCGCGCTCTCCAGTGCGCCGCTTCTGTAGCGGAAACTACCGCAACGACTGTTGTAGTCAGCCACCATAGCGTTGAACCGATCAACATCTGAGTCTCTGTAGTTGTTAAGGGCAGCATTCGCGCCTTCCATGCGGATGTTTTCCGCCAAGCAATAACGAATCTGATCCGTTGAAAACACCAAGTCCTGACCAACTGGCGGCTTTGACTCATGTGCCACGGAGGGGGCTTGCGGTTGAGCAGGCGGTGAATAGCTCGGCGCTGCACTCTGCGCGGGCGGCGAGTAGGCGGGAGCTGAAGACGGAGTGTTCTTATTGGACTGACCGATGAGCCAGAGCAGGCCGACGACGACTGCGATACCCACTACCCTCTTACCCATAGACGAACCAGACGACGGTTGCGGAGGATCTTGATGCGTCTGGCGCTGAGGCGGCTGCTGCGGTTGCGGTTGAGCAGCCGGCGAGGCTGGGCTTCCAGTGGATGTCGTAGAACCTGCCGATTCGGTCTTAGGTGCAGGGGGTTGCGGTGTCGTGTCCACGTCGGACACTAGCGAGGAAAGACCGGAGAAGCCTTTGCCTTCATTTTTCTTGTTGTGTTCTTCCTCTGCTACCACCTGTGTCTCCCTTAGATGAATCCTATGCGCCGCTTTTCGCTACCTTCACGTTCGCGTGCCGGTGTCGTGCGTAAGGCGGCCAACAAGCTGGCCTGATCCAGCCTGTCCTTGCCTGAGCGTGCTGCGAGTCTCGCAGCTTCCCTTACTACGAAAGCAACGTCAGACAATGGCCGTCCAGAGAGTTCTTGAACCAGAGGCTTAGAATCCACATCCGGCTCCTTTGGCAAACCAGACAACAGATTGTCCAGCAGCGACATCACCTCAACCTCAGTTGCAAAATCCACCTTGATGACGTGATCGAAGCGTCCCCGGCGCTGGATGGCGGAGTCGATCATGTCGATCCGATTCGTCATCGCGATGATCAATACCTCGTTCTTCACAGCCTCTGGGATACGCCGCAGGAACTCGGCCACCTCTTCGACGCGGTGATGGCCAGCTCCCATTTCGCGGTCAGCCAGAAATGCCTCCATCTCGTCAATTACGAGGACTGATGGTGCATTTTCTATGGCTTTATCAAACACATCAGCAACCTTCTTGCTAGTCTCGTGAATGTAAGGACTGGCCACACTGGATGCGTCAATCTGGAAACTCGGCCAACCGAGGAAGTCCACCAGTTGGTCGACAGCAAAGGTTTTGCCTGTGCCTGGAGGGCCGTACAGAATCACGGCTGATGGGAATTCAATACCGAGCGCCTTGTAGCGGTCGCGGTGCAGAATGATGTCGACGATGTGCTCGTTGAAGAAGGTCGCCAGTTCGGGGCGCCCGGCGAGTTCGAAGACCTTGTTGGCTTCCGGCTCGGCGCGTTCGACTTTCTCTACCTTATTGACGGGAGCAACTTCCGTCTTTTCGGAAGGAGCAGCGGTCGTGCGCTCCTGCTGCATGATTTCCGCGACTTCGAAGCCCGCCGCCTTTACAACATCCTTTAGGTGGCTTGCGCCCAGCCAAGTCATAGTCTGGCGAATACGTCGAAAGGATGTGGCCGGAATACTGGTGCCGCCGGTCAGCCAGTAACCGAGCACGACGTCATCGCCAGTTCGGGAGCTGATACTGTAAGTCGGCAAAAGCCGCGTGATCTTCTCAACGTAGAGCGCATCCTGGAGCGCCGAATTCGCATCAATATCGCGTGTTGCCTTCAATGCAAGAGCGAAGGCGAGCGCCTCGGCCTTGGTATCGGGTGAGTTCGCCTCGCTGACAGGGCACAGCGTCTGGCTCGGACCGCAGGAGATGGACCGAAGCTGCTGATCGCCGAACAGGAAGGAGTTTAAGGTCCCGTAATCGATCAGCCCGGCATCTAGCCAATACTCCGCCAGTGCGTCACGTACAACAAGCGCCCGCCCACCGCCTTGGGTCTCAAGGATCTGCCAGTCAACACCTTCAAACAATGCTACATGAGCCTTCGCACCGTCTGGCAACGTGAAACCTCGAGGAAGCCAAGCGTCGAGTGCCATAAATCAGCTCACCACTATGTTCGCGCCAACAATCATGTCGTCGTGCCCTCCGGAACCAACACGGATGGAGTCGAGATGTACAACGACTGCTCGAAGTTTATCGATGTCATTGGCTTTCAATGCTTCCGCTCCCGCCGCCACCAATTGGGCATGCTCACGCGCATCTGGGAAGAGGTAGGTATCTGCAGCTAACCACTTGAAGCGCTCGATGACGAACCAATCCTGACGCCACAAGATCATGAAACTGCGACTACGCAGATCATCCAGGTGCGACTCAAAGTCTCCACTGATGTTGTCAATCGTGCGCTGCGCCGTTTTTACCAAGTTGTCGAAAGGCGAGGCTTCGGCAGGCTTGGCATACTGGCGCACGACCTTCTCGAAGAAATCGACTGCCTTGTACAGTTCCAGCTGGCGAATGTCTTTCAGGTGCTCCTTGCGTGTCAGGGCCAGCAGCAGCTTGGCCTCCTGAACCTGATCCATCGCCTGCTTGGCCGTCTCGGGGTCGGCCTCGTCAGTATTGATAGTACCCGCCTGCTCCAGTCTCTCCCGAGCCTGTTCCAGGCGTGGGTCATCGACCTTAGACGCTATCTCTTCGAGCCGCTTTAAGGTGTGGTCCGACTGTTCCTTAATGTTTTTCGCTTGATTGGTGTAGTCGAGCTTGCCTTCCTGACTGGAGTAGAAGTTACGCCCGCTTTGAAACGACCCGCTGATTGAAGGGACTGACACCTCCAAAACGATGTTGCCTGAATCGTGCACTTCATATTCGCAGATCAGCTCCGCTCCAGCGGCGATGACGCCCTGGTCGAAATCCGTTCCTTTGATCTCGAACATGCCGATGAAGCGATTGTCGTTAATGGGGTCAGTGATGTCACCTTCCCACAATTTGAACTTAATCGACCCGGCACTTCCAGCCTTGAGAGACTCGATTGCCTTGAAGGTCTGCTTGCCTTTCTTAGGCAGCTGATCGCCTTCCTTAACGAGATATTCCAGACTTAAGCTACCGCCCACTTTGTTGCGTGCTTCCACGCCAATGGAATGCGATGCCGGAATCGCATCGATGCTAGCGGCGGTACGTGCAATGACAATCTTGTCTTCACGCAGTGACACAGGGCTACCGTTTGAATCGAAAACGAACACCTTGAAAGTGTTGTCGCCTGGCTTGGTCAAGTTAAGCTCAACACTTGCTCCATCCCTCAAAACAATGCGTCCGGAGGACCACCCTGTATCAAGACTATCAATCTGAAACTCGACCCCTGCCAGAGCAGCACTGCCCAGTTTGGCAACAATCTTTGCCTTTGTATCAGGGGTTCGAGATATATAGTTGAATGACAGATCGAGCGCGGCACCAGCGCTGATGGCCCCTCGGGAGCTCTTGCGTCCACGGCTCTGCGACGTCCAATCGATGGATTCGGCGAAAACAGCAGCGCCTTCAGCAACTGCGGTCATCGGATTCACGTCTGTGGACGGCGCGATACCTAGCTCAAAGGCAACTTTGTCACGCAATGGCTTATAGTGGGTTGGGCCACCCACAAAGACGACACGTTCGACGTCGTGTGGAGTCAAACCAGCCTTTTCAAGTGTTTCGCGGGCGGACACAATAGACTCTTCGACCTTCGGCTCAATCAAAGCATCATAACGTTTGCGATCAATGGTGATATCTATGTAAATCTCCTCACCAGCCTGATCGCGGACACCTAGCTCGGTCTCAGGGAGACTGACAACAGCCTCTTCCTTCTGTGACAACTCGATTTTTGCCTTCTCTGTCGCCCACGTTGCCATACGCAACAGAGATTTGAACTGTGGGTTGATTGTCCAGTCTTCTGGAAGATCAAAGTTTTCCTGCAGCCATGGCTTGACAATGTTGTCGAACAACACTCTATCGAAGTCGCGACCGCCACACATGGCGATACCGCCGTGAGCAAGAAGATTCACTCTGCCGGAAATACTCTCAGCAACTGCGATGTCGAGCGTTCCACCGCCGAGATCATAAACGACAAATATGCCATCGTTCTTTCGCTGCCGCATAACGCTCATCACAGCAGCAACCGGTTCTTGCATCAAAGCTACTCGTCCAAGCCCCGCCGCGTCAGCAGCGGCCAAAGTTGCATCTTTTTGCATTTGATTAAATGCCGCTGGCACAGTAATGACAATACCGATTTCATCACCTTGAGTGACATCTTCTGGCAAATAGCCGTACAAGGCTCGAAGCACCTCAGCTGAACACTCTTCGGGAGTCATTGTTAGGTTTATCGCAGATAACTTAATCGGCGTCGATGTTCCCATCACACGCTTGAACAGAGTTGCGGCGTTGTCTGGATTTCTAGCAGCATTGTTGTACGCGCGAGATCCAATATACTTATTGCCACGTTTGTCGATAAAGATGGCTGATGGTGTCACGTCATGCTGTTCAGGACTTTTATACAGTCGGACAAATTCGCCATCAAATGAACAAATCGCACTGTTTGTCGTACCTAAATCAATTCCAACGTATTTCATTGTTCGACCTTCCTTAGCATCACTGTCCCTTCTTTGTATAACCCATTTGGTCCCATGATTATCGGTTCAAGCATTTGCTCTACCATCAAAACGTCATCTGTAGCAAAATCGCCGATATTTAAGGCTGATGCCGCCATACCGGGGTCATACAATTGACCTTCAACATTAACGAACTTAAATCCGTTAGTATCTAGTGTTTCCTCAATTTTCTTCTGAAAATAACGTAATTGATTGATGTAACGGCTCGATGTGCCAGCTTCAAGTTGACCGACAACTTTTCCAAACAACCGAGAAAACCGCCAACTTTCGACGGCTATGTCCAAGAGCGATTTCTCCGCTTGGAGACTGGGTTCGATCTGGTAACTCATAAATCCTTCCTGTGATTATTGGCCAGCGATTTTTCAAAACTACGAAAGTCTTCGAAAAGGGAGTAAGTAGACTGGAGAACTCGAAACAAACCATTGGAGTATAAAGACTGGAGCATAAATCATTCCTTGATTAATTTTTCCATCAACAGGTATTAGGTACCCAACCAGCTATACAAACACGCTCAGAAAAGTTGCCTATTGGCTATGTAGCATGACAGGTACAAACAGACTAATGCTATCTGTTTTTATCAAAATTGGCAATACACACCACCGATATTTGAAAAATATGAACCTCTTAAGCGTAATCCGAGAAGAGAGGGCCTTGATTCATGCAATAAAACCAAGCTCAGCGGCCTGGCTTTTGTGTCACCCCAGCAAAATACGCAGCAACAGCAGGCTATTCAACTTCAAAGCGTAAATAAGCAAGTCTTCTTTAAGGCTGAAAAGCCAGTGCTGTCAGAATACATAGTAATATAATAAAACATCGAACAATAATTTCATCTTATTGTTTTAATACAATTTTTAGTAAAAAATATTTCTGATTTTAGATTTTTTTTCAAAATAATCAGTAATAATAAGTTTGCCGAACGACGGTGAAAAAACAAACACAAGGTTTAATTGTATGACAAGCAAGTATCACAGCTCTCAGCAATCTGACGAACAATTTGAATTTGATTTCGGTATGGGACCGCATGAACTGATCGGCGCATCAAACCAAAAACTGTTACTCGCAGAGAGTCACCAGCTCGCGATGATTGATGGAAATGGGCGGATTGTGAAACGGGGAGCATTTATCGAAAAAGCAGTGTTCAGAGCGATATATGCACAACTGGCCAAAAGCTTTCACAGTCGCGCGCACGGATTTACGGATGAAGAAGATTTTTAGTTGTTGGCTCAAAACCGCTCGTTTCACCTGTACGACGGGCGTGCTGTATAACCCCAAAATTCTCTTGGGCTGAACGTCCAGAGAAACGATATCCTGATCGGAGGCCAAAGTTTACTTTGTAGCAGTTCTGAAAATCAATGCCCGTGCTGCAAGATCAAAGTGTAAAAGCCAGACTGTGTCGCTATTACGCAAGCTGATAACCTGCTATGTCGAGAGAGTTACGGCCCATTGTCTTTCAGGGGGACGCAGCTAGTTTAAATCCCACCAAATAGCCCGCCTACATAAAGCAGTCAATTCGCCCACTTTAGCGGGCAGGTTTATTTGAAGATGTGAGTTGGTTTATACGCAAAGCAAATTGTCGCACAGCAGCCACAGCCCCTTGTCTAATCAGTTGCTGCAACTGGTGGAATTGATTTTTAAGCTTCTGTATTTCAGTAGTCCATAATGCGGCCTCTTGACGCTGCAGAACAATCTGTTGCTCAAGCCGCCTTTGTTCAACCCGCTGAGCAACAAGCTGATCGACCAATTGATCCCGCTCGTGCTCCAAAGCATCTTTGGCCTGCTTAGCAGCAAGAAGCTTCCCAATAACAAACGCTTCTTTGCTCTCGTGTTCGCGACCAGTGATTAGCTTAGACACGCCACGTTCAAACCCTAGGCTCTTAAATGGCGCGGCTACCAGGTCTTGCATGCGAACAAAGTTAAGGTTGAGGGCATTTGTGCGTCCTTGTTGATCCGTACCACTATTCATGAGATGCCTGAGCGGTGCACGGCGCGCTGAGAAATCGTAGTTGAAAAATTGAACATGCGCATGAATGTTTCGAACGAACCTCTGTTCACTCGCACTATGATGCACCTCATCAAGATCGTTTCGCTGCATATTCGTACTATAGTGTCCCTCATCATAATGAATATCGATCCCCAGCGGCTCAAAACCAAATTCTTGGCGGAGCGATTCGGCATATCTCTGGAGCCTTGCCATAAACGCATCTCTGACGCGCTCAGGTCCATGCGCTTGCTCTAACTGGCGGTACCGATGCTCACTCAACCACACAACGTGCTCGAACAGAACGTTGCAATCCGATCTGACTTTTTTCCCAGTAACTTTTTTGTGTCTTTCTAACATGAGCTGCAATACTTCTGCACACGAAGTAGCATCGTGATAGTAAAAACCACAATTCAAGCTGGTGTGCTCAGAGCGGACATTTTGCGAGCGTGTAAAGCCTTCTCGTTTTGCATGGGCATGATCAAGAACGGCCATAGCTGCTGGAAGTTTGTAGTACCTGGTATTTGATCCAACGAACGCAGTTTTTTTCACGAGGAACCCTCCCTCTCTGAGCTAGCGAAAAACTTAAAGCCACTTATTCATGAATACCTCAATCTTGCCGCGTCTGGGCTAAGCATAGAGGTGTTTGACTCCAAGCCTATTCCCCAAGTGACCTACAGGCATCACGGCTGCGACTTAGGTTCAATTAGCCCTGAATTCTCAATGACCAACCTCATAACGGAGACCGCCCAGTCAACTTGCTCTTGTTCAGAAAACAGCTTTGAAAAGAGCTCTCGTTGGCGATCCATGTCTGCCAATTCCTGGCGTTTACCTAACGAATGAATGCCTGGATGAGTGCGGCCAGCCAGCAGCTCGCAGTCCATGAAAATCAAAATATTAATTGGTATACCTTGCACAGCTAAAAAGCTGAGAGAACCGTCATCAGCAACGCCCTTAATCCCTTCTTGTAGCAGGTGCGTTAGCATCTCACGATCTTGTAGTGCTTTCTCCTCCTGCCTGGCAAGCTCAGCTTTCCGAGCCCTTTCTTCGTGTCGTGCTTGCCGTGCTGCTTGTGCTGCTTGAGCTTCCTGAGCTAGCAGTGCTATCTCAGAAGGCATTGCTGGTAAAATCTGTGTCAGATGAGTCATACAATGTCCATGATTTGATTGCTTCAAAGTGATTGTATATCAGTCGAGACAGATTATTTTTGAGATAACTATTTTTGTGAAAATAATTTTTCCAATAATATTTGGAACGAAAATAGGCAAACTTGGAAGACATTTAAGCCAGAAAGATCGGGGGTTTTCGGGTATTGTGGCCTCGATCACTTTTAGACTGTTGTTGACATCGATGTCCCATCTCCACTTTTGCGCAGCAAAACCCACCGCTCGCGCCTATCGCTTGTGATAGGTTTTAGTGGGCTAAAACCTATCACAAGCGAT
>FWPV01010524.1_pt1 | contig 15092 bp, 13 predicted proteins | sample 2228371 | NCBI WGS metagenome assembly FWPV01 (sample SAMEA103939776, study PRJEB20133) | metagenome
GTCAGCGCTTTTGTGCCCAGCATTGTCGAACGTGAGCAACTGGTTGCAGCCAACAGCCAGCTCGAGAGCAGCCGCCAGGTCGCTACCGTGGCGGGGCCTGGGGTTGCGGGTCTGCTGGTGCAGGCCATTGGCGCCCCCCTCACCGTTTTGCTCAACGCCCCTTTGTACTGGGTTTCGGCCTTCCTGATAAACCGCATTCCCAGCAAAGAAACCCGCAAAGTACAGAGCCCTCGGCTCATCTTCAGCGAGATTGGCGAGGGACTGCGGCTGGTCTTCTCCGATGCCTATCTGCGGGCGCTGGTGCTGTCCAGCGCAACCTACAATCTGCATATGGGCATGCTGGCCGGCCTCCAGATTTTGTTCTTGAACCGCATCCTGGAGATACCACCGGCCTGGATTGGCCTCATCCTGGGTGCGGTGGGGCTCGGTGCGCTCGTCGGCGCCCTCACTGCCGAAAACTTCACCGCCTGGCTGGGCATCGGCGGAATTATTATCCGAATGCAGCTCATCGCCTCGCTCACCGGAGTAGCCTTTGGCCTGGTCGCAGCACCACCTCTGGTAGCCGCTCTGCTGGTGGGCCTGCTACTTTTCATCAAATCGGTTGCTACGGTTGTACGGAACATTAATGTAGTGAGCATTCGCCAGGCCCGAACCCCCAAGCATCTCCTGGGACGGGTAGGTGGAACCAGCCAGTTTATTGGCTATGGGCTGGGGTCGCTGGGGGGCATCGCAGGTGGGTTGTTGGCCGAGTGGCTGGGACTCCGCGGGGCCACCCTGGTGGCCGGACTTATAGCCACTTTCTCGTTTACCTGGTTGTTTTTCTCCCCTGTACGCAGGCTAAAAGAAATGCCCGAGCCCCTGAAAGGCTGACCAAAGAAAGTAGCGGGGGACGTAACGCCCCCGCAAGTTTATGGCTTATAGCCAGATTTCGTGTATTAGTCTGCCCAGATGCCGCCGGGTCCCCTTTTCATGTTCGACCTCCAACGTAACGATACCTATGCAGGTAACGGTTGTAAACCTCTTGACAAAATGTCAAGTTTGTGTTCTCAAATAAATGACTCTACTTTATACTAAGTACGTAAATGTTCACACGCGACAGGAAAACGATGGCTACTGCTTTTCTTCCAATGCAACCTGTGCAAACTTGTACCGAGCCTATTTTCGGCCCAACTTGGTGAACTATTAAGATTCAGGGCCACCTCGAGCCTCCAGGCCCCTGCACCGGTCAAACCGGTAGCGGCCGCGATTTGACTCCCATCCCACGCAGACGTACACTTCTAAACAGAATGTGGTCTCGGCAGACGACCAGACCTGGGGGGAACTTCTAGCCATCAGGCGATGGAGGTTCTCCCGGCTCGTAGTTGAAGGGCCGGGGGTTTTTTTGAGGTGACTATGAACGCAGTGCTTCCCGACGGACGAAACCTGGAGCTAAAGCCCGGTGCCACGGCAGCCGACGCTGCCAAAGCCATTGGCCCCGGTCTGGCCAAAGCCGCAATAGGGGCCATTGCCAACGGCGAGCTATACGACCTGCTCAAGCCCCTGCCCGATGGAGCGGAACTCCGCATCCTGACCGAGAAAGACCCCGAATATGTGCAGCTTTTTCGTCACACGCTGGCCCACGTAATGGCCCAGGCCGTGCGGGCCATTTTCGCCGAGCGGGGTTTTGCCCCCGAGCAGGTTAAGCTGGCAATTGGCCCGGTTATCGAAAATGGCTTCTACTATGACATCGATGCCCCCGAACCCATCCGCGAGGAAGACTTGCCTGCAATTGAGGAGAAAATGCGCCAGATTGTGGCGGCCAATCTGCCCCTGAAGCGCTTTGTGCTCTCGCGCGAGGAAGCCCTGAAGCGGTTCGCAGGCGTTGACCCCTACAAGACCGAGCTCATTCAAGACCTGCCCGAGAACGAGGAGCTAAGCTTTTACCAGCAAGGCGACGAGCCGTTTGGCTTTACTGACCTCTGCCGGGGACCACACGTACCCAGCACAGGCCGCATTCCTCCGCACTTCAAACTCACCAGCATTGCTGGGGCCTACTGGCGGGGCGATTCGAGTCGCCCCATGCTTCAGCGCATTTACGGCATTGCTTTCCGCACCAAAGAAGAGCTGGATAACTACCTCTGGCAGCAGGAGGAAGCCAAACGCCGCGACCACCGCAAACTGGGACAGGAGCTCGACCTGTTTACCATCACCGAGGAGGTCGGCAAGGGCCTGCCGCTGTGGCTGCCCAAGGGCGCCTTCATCCGGCGCCAGCTCGAGAACTACATGTATGAAAAGGAGCAGGAGCACGGCTATCACTACGTCTACACTCCACACATCGCCAATGCCCGGCTCTACTACACCTCCGGCCATCTGCCCTATTACAAAGACGATATGTATGCGCCCATCGAGATTGAGGGGGAAGAATACTACCTCAAACCGATGAACTGCCCACACCACCACATGATTTACAAGGCCCGGCCCAAGAGCTATCGCGACCTGCCGCTACGGCTGGCCGAGTTTGGCACCCTCTACCGCTTTGAGCTTTCGGGCACCCTGACGGGCCTTACTCGGGCACGGGGCTTCACTCAGAACGACGCCCACATCTACTGCTCGAGGGCCCAGGTAACCGAGGAGTTCATCAAGGTGATCCAGCTCTTCGACGAGGTCTACAAAGATTTTGGTATCTCGGACTACTGGTTCCGTCTTTCGCTGCCCGACTTCGAGAACAACCCCGAGAAGTTCGGTGAGGAGAACGACAACTGGCGCGACGCTATTGCTGCCATTCGGGCTGCGCTGGAAAAAACCGGGGCCAAGTATGTGGAAGGCATCGGCGAGGCCACCTTCTACGGCCCCAAGCTGGATGTGCAAATCCGCAGCGTGCTGGGCAAAGAAGACACCATTGCCACCAATCAGCTTGACTTTATTGTGCCCGAGCGGTTTGGCCTCGAGTTCACCAACGAAAAAGGTGAAAAAGAAACCCCGGTCTGCATCCACCGCGCCATTATGGGCAGCTTCGACCGCTTTTTTGCTTTTTACCTCGAGCACACCGCCGGGGACTTTCCACTGTGGCTCTCCCCCATCCAGGCGGTTATCATCCCCATCGCCGACCGGCACCTGGGGTACGCCCAGAATGTAGCCGCCGAGATGCGCAAGAACAAGCTGCGTGTAGAAATTGACGACCGCAGCGAGCGTATGAACGCCAAAATCCGCGATGCCGAACTGCAAAAAATCCCCCTTATTCTGGTGGTGGGCGACAAGGAGGCCGAAGCAAGCGCGGTGAATGTGCGCGAGCGCCACGTAAAGGAGCAGCGAACGCTAGGTGTAGCGGAGTTGATCGGCGAGATGAGGGAGCGAGTGGAAGCAAGGAAATAAGCACGCCTGGCCACTCTGAACTTTAGCGAACTCAGCTTGTATGGCTGCAAGCCTTAATATTGGAAGATGGTCTTTCAATTCAAAGATTCTCAGAGGCTTGGTTGCGCCGAGAGGTGCCACTTGAACCCTGGAGCACACCCCACCCTTCGGTCGGCGAAGAATGCCTCTCCCTTCCAAGGGGCGGTATCGCCCTCCAATAAGGGGATCACTTCGGTCGGTCGCCCCTGCGCCACGCCATGGCGCGGCGTGGGCGAGGCTGAGCCACTATTCCGCGCCGAACTAACCGAATCTGGCATAACGCATCTCCGCATGGCTGCCAATGATGAGGTAGCGAAGGTTATGCTTTTTGAAAAGACTCAACAGTTCTTGGAGGTATGGGCTGGTCAGCATGGCCTTCCTTTAGTATCCGATGTTGCGCCTTTGCACAAAGGGGACTAACCTCCCGGACTCGAGGCCAGGATAGCAGCGCGGGTCAACACAGGGGGTGTCTTCCCGGTGGGTCGCGGGCCAACAGGAATACAAAAAAGCTCCCCACAAGGGGGAGCTTTGGCTTGCGATATGGTTAAGCCACTTTCACATTCTTGGCCTGAGGGCCCTTGCCATTCTTGCCGGGTTCGATCTCGAACTCTACGCGATCCCCCTCGTTAAGGCTCTTGAAGCCCTGACCCTGGATAGCGGTGAAGTGCACAAACACATCGGGGCCACCCTCTTGCGCAATAAAACCGTAACCTTTTTCCGCGTTGAACCACTTAACGGTACCTTTGTTCATCTACTACTCCTAATGTCCAACTGAAACCTGCTGGTTTTAGGGGGACAATGAAGAGTAGCACAGGCCACAGGCAAAAGTCAACACAGGCACTCACTGCCAAGACTGAAACTTGCCCCCATTGCACTGTCTCCTGGGTTGAGCGCGGTGCCTGCTCAAATGCTAGCTCGAGACCTTTCCTAAACAGGCAGCTTTAACACCCCGAACTCCTCCATAAATGTTGACTGACCGCCGGCAGGCAAAAAAGTGATGAGGTAGCACTAATCCCACTCGAGCGCCTCGGCCAGTCCCACGGTCTGGTTATCTGCGTTGTAGGTGAAACGCATCCTCGGCCTGATGCCTAGCAATGCCTGGGGCAACCAGTAGGCTGCGTCAGCCCACATTTGATTCAGGGGTAACTCGTCAAAGCCAAACCATTCAGGCCGGATTTCGTCGGATTCCGTGGGTTCACCTTCCCAGAACTCGAGGCGGAACACGTGTACCAAACGGCTCCACTCTGGGCGAGCTGGAAACAAAAACTCCAGCCAGGCTGCATACCAGAGGTCTTGCGGCCTGGCCAGCAGACCACACTCTTCACGCAGTTCACGGACGGCTGCTACAGCCAGGGTCTCGCCGGCCTCGAGCCTCCCACCCAAACCCACATACTTGCCTGCCCCAAAACCGGCCTTCTTCCACCCCAGCAAAATGCGGTGCTGGGGCCGATCCAGCGGCAGCACTAACACGTTGCTCTGCATCACCCCCCCGTTGCATGGCGCTTGCGCAACAGGGCATGAAAGGTTTTCATGGCCCCAAGCGCGTTAGGAAAGCCTACAAACAGGGCCGACTGGATGATGGCCTCGCGCACTTCCTGCTCGGTGGCACCGTTGCGCAAAGCCCCTTCCAGGTGCGTGGCAATCTCCTTGGGGGCGCCCAGGGCAATCAGGCTGGTAATGGCCAGCAGTTCACGGGTTTTTAGATCCAGGCCGGGGCGGGCCAGCACTTCCTCGTAGGCAAAATCGCGGATGTAGGCATACAGGTCGGGGTCTACCTCGCTCAGGTTTTGCTCGATGGCTTCAAGGTTATCGCCCCAGATGGCTTTGCGTATGCTCATATGGGCAAGTCTCGAGGGTACAGTGCTCTGCGTCAAGGCCTCGAAGCTACGGCCATGCCACCCTACCTGTGGCGTATTCAATCACTTGACCCAAGTCGCCGATGGCGCCTTGTTTTTGGCCGTAGGCATCAAAGAGCAAGGGCCGAACTCCGGCAGCCAGGGCCCCTTGCACATCGTCTTCCGAGTCGCCAATGTGAATGGCTTGCTGGGGTTCGACCTCCAGCGCTTGCAGGACAATTTCAAAGAAGCGCGGGTCGGGCTTGGCAACCCCTTCCAGCGCCGAGACCCCAATGTAGTCGAAGAAACCTGCCATCCCCGTAGCCTGCAAGACCCCCGGCAGCGTCCAGTCCCAATTGGAGACCACTCCAAGCTTGAACCCCTGGCTATGCAAATGGGCCAGCACCTCCCTGGCTCCAGGCGTAATCGGCCATACGTGTGGGCTTTGCCAGTTCGCTTTCAGGTAATCGGCCACCTCATCGGCATAAGCCCCCAAACCAATTCCGTTCATAACCTCCCAGTGAAACGTTCGCCAGAAAGAAAGGGCCGTAGCCTCGTCGGTAGCGCTCATGTGGTGTTCTGAATAGTGTTGGTAGGCATCCTGCATGGCCTGGGGCAGACGGCTCAGATCGGCTCGATGGGACAGGCCTCTAGCTTCCAGAATGGGCCAGAGCCAGTGTCTGGGATGCCCCAGAATGAGGGTATCGCCCACATCAAACAAAATCGCACGAATCATGACGAAATGGTAACCCGGCATTATGAAAACATGGCCAGGCAGTTTTCCTCGAGGTTGCCCCCACTCCCATCGCGTGATAGTCTCTTGGCGTTCACCAGATTGTCCTGTGAGGCAATGACGAACAAGTGATCTCCTGTGAACAAAACCAATCTCATCTCCTGTATACACATAGCCTTAGACCGGCACCCCATCTGGCCCACGCGGAAGCCTGTCCGCAGACGGTAGACCATGGTTGAGCGCTATCAAACCCCTGAGATGCGGGCACTCTGGAGTGAGGCCCGCAAGTACCAGACCTGGGCCGAGGTCGAGATTCTGGTTATGGAAGCCTGGGAGAGCCTGGGGCAGATTCCGCCCGGAACCGCCCAGCGCTTGCGCAAAGCGTTGCAGCAAAAGCCGATCGATGCCGCTTTTGCCCGCCGCGTGGACGAAATCGAGGCCGAGACCCGGCACGACATCGTGGCCTTTACCCGTGCCCTGACCGAGTGGACCCAGGACGCCGAAGTAGCCCGCTGGCTGCACCTGGGCCTGACCAGTACCGATGTGGTGGATACCGCCCAAAATGTCTTGCTGGCCGAAGCTTTGGGTCTTGTAAAGCAGGAACTGGAGCAAACCAGTGAGGCCCTGAAAACCCTGGCGGTGCGCTACAAGCACCTGCCCGCGGTGGGTCGCACCCACGGGGTACACGCCGAGCCAACCAGCTTTGGCCTGCGTTTTTTATCGTTCTACGCAGCTTTTCTACGAGACACCGAGCGTCTGCGGAAAGCCTGCGAAGGTATCCGGATAGCCATGATTTCCGGCTCGGTGGGCAACTACGCCCACCTCGAGCCCGCCATCGAGCAGTGGGTTGCCCAGAAGCTGGGCTTTCAGATCGAGCCGGTCTCGAGCCAGGTGGTGCCTCGCGACCGCCATGCCGAGCTGATGAGCGCACTGGCCATTCTGGGGGCCGACGTAGAGCGCGTCGCAGTGGAGTTGCGCCACCTTCAGCGGACCGAGGTTCTGGAGGCCCAGGAACCCTTTTCCTACAAGCAGACTGGCTCCTCTTCCATGCCACACAAGAAAAACCCGGTAGCCCTGGAAAACCTCTCGGGGCTGGCTCGGCTCCTGCGAAGCAACCTGCAGGCCGAGCTGGAAAATGTGGCCCTCTGGCACGAGCGCGACATCTCCCACAGCTCGGTGGAGCGGGTGATTTTGCCCGACTCCACCACCTTAGCCCACTACATGCTGCGCCGACTCAGGCGGGTTTTGCAGGGTTTGGTGGTCTTCGAAGAGAAGGTCGCCCGAAACCTGCACCTGACCAGGGGTTTGGTTTATTCGCAGCGTGTTCTGGGGTTTCTGATCGAGTCAGGCCTGGACAGAACCACGGCCTACGAGGTGGTACAGAAAAATGCCCTGAAAAGCTGGGAGCAGGAACAGGATTTCAAGGAGCTGCTCGAGGCCGACCCGGCGTGTCCTCTGAAAGGGGAGCGCCTGAACCAGGCCTTCGACCCGGCCTACTTTTTGCGGCATGTGGATACCATCTACGCCCGTTTTGGGCTGTAGAGGGGTACTATTAAGGAAGATACCGCGGCGCATGCGGGCCAAGCCCGCGCACCGGGAAGAGGTTTGGATGGAAAAACTGTACGAGGGCAAAGCCAAAATTATCTATCCTGGTCCCGAGGCAGGTGTGGTGCGGGTCTTTTTCAAGGACGATGCCACCGCCTTTAACGGGCAAAAGCGGGCCCAGATTGCCGGCAAGGGGGTGGTCAACAATCAGGTTTCGGCGGCTTTATTCCGCTATCTAGAAAACCACGGCGTGCCCACCCACTTTATCCGGCAGCTTTCCGAGCGGGAAATGCTGGCCAAACAAGTGCAGATTGTGCCGCTGGAAGTGATCGTGCGCAACCGCACCGCCGGCAGCTTTTCCAGGCGCTATGGGGTGGAGGAAGGGCGGGCCTTGCCCTATCCACTGGTGGAGTTTTCCCTCAAAAACGATGCTCTCGGCGATCCGCTCATCTACGACGATGCCGCGCTGGCGCTGGGGCTGGTGAGCGGCAGTGAGCTGGCCCGGATTAAGGAGCTGGCTTTGAAGGTCAACCGCTTGCTCAAGGACTATTTCGCCCAGCGCAACCTCGAGCTAGTTGACTTCAAGCTCGAGTTTGGCAAGCTCCTGCACTCCGCCGCTCCCACCGACGAACGCGGCGCCATTGTGCTGGCCGACGAAATCTCGCCCGACACCATGCGCTTGTGGGAGGTTGGAACCGGCGAGAAAATGGACAAAGACCGCTTCCGCCGCGACCTGGGTGGCGTGGAGGAAGCCTACCAAGAGGTGCTGCGGCGGGTGCTCGCAGAACAACCTTCGGCCTGAGTACAGCAACCCTTATGAAATACCATATAACCCTTTTGATTGAGCTCAAGGACGGCATCCTCGACCCTCAGGGGCGGGCTGTGGAGGGTGTTTTGAAAGGCCTTCAATACCAGGTCGGGGATGTGCGGGTAGGCCGGGTTCTGGAAATGGAGCTGGAGGCAGCCAGCGAGGCCCTGGCCAGAGCCACCGCCCACAGCATCGGTCAGACCCTGGCCAATCCCGTGATGGAAGTGTTTGTGGTCGAAGCAGTAAAGGAACTGGCATGAAAGTAGCGGTCATCCAGTTTCCCGGCTCCAACTGCGACCAGGATGCAGTTTGGGCGCTACGGCTGGTCGGGCTTCAGGCCGAGATCGTATGGCATACCGCGACCAGCCTGGAGGGCTTTCAGGCTGTCATCCTGCCGGGTGGTTTCTCGTACGGCGACTACCTGCGGGCCGGTGCCCTGGCTAAGTTTTCGCCGGTAATGCAGGAAGTGCGTCGCCTGGCCGGGCGAGGAAACCCGGTAGTGGGCATCTGCAATGGCTTCCAGGTGCTCACCGAGGCCGGGCTGCTGCCAGGTGCGCTTCTAGCCAACACCAACCTGCATTTCACCTGCAAGGATGTGTTCCTGCGGGTCGAACGCGCCAACCTGCCCCTGACCGCGGGCTACCAGCAGGGCCAGATTCTGAAAATCCCCATCGCACACGGCGAGGGCCGCTACTACGCCGATGCCGAAACCCTTGAAAAACTCGAGCAAAATCAGCAGGTGGTGTTCCGGTATGTGCCACCGGCTCCTTCCCACTCGGCTGCGGAGGGGATGAGCGGCGCATACAACCCCAACGGCTCCCTGAACGACATAGCGGGCATTGTGAACGAGCAGGGCAATGTGCTGGGCATGATGCCCCACCCCGAACGCGCAGTGGAGGGTGTCCTGGGCTCTGCCGACGGCCTACCCTTTTTCAAGGGTCTCAAACAGGCCCTCGAGGTGCTGGCTTAGTCCAAAAAAGGAGGTAGTGGCATGACCATTCGAGCAATCACCTTCGACTTCTGGGGTACCCTTTTTACCGAAGGCCCGGAATATGCCGGACAGGTCAAAAACCTGCGCAACGAAATCCTGCTGGACGCCGCCTCCGAAGCCGGTGTTCCCGCCGAGCCCGCCGCCGTGATGGCCGCCTGGCGGCAAGCCGCCCTCGACTTTGATGCAGCCTGGATGGCCGAGCAGGTCATGACCCCTTTTGACCGGGTTGCCCGCATTTTTGGCTACCTGGGGTTGCCATACGACGAGGGCCATGTGGCCCTGACCACCCAGCGCATTGTGGAAGCGGGCCTGGAGGGCAGCCTGATTCCGCTGCCGGGCGTACTCGAGGCCCTGCCCAGGCTGGCTCGACACTATGCTTTGGGCATTGTCTCCGACACCGGCGTTTCGACCGGGCGAATTTTGCGCGAGCAGCTCAAACGCCACAAGCTGCATGACCTTTTCAGCGGCTATTCCTTCTCCGATGAGACCGGGGTGGTCAAACCCAAATCTGAGGCTTTTCTCACTGCGCTCGACGAGATGGCAGCCAAACCCCAGGAGGCCCTGCACATCGGCGACATCCCCCGTACCGACATCGCCGGGGCCTTCCAGACGGGCTATCCTTACGCAGTGCTGTATACCGGACATACCCACCGCAATGGGACCCCCGAGCCCACCGCCCGGGTGAGCAATCATCTAGAACTTCTGGTGCTGCTGGAAAAGAGCCTGCATCCACCGAGGGCCATGTGATGGAAACCCTCTCTCCCCTCCTCCAGGAAACCGGCATTCCATTGGGTGAATACCGGGAAATTGTGCGGATGCTGGGGCGTGAACCCAATCGCCTCGAGCTCTATCTCTTCAAGGTGATGTGGAGCGAGCACTGCTCCTACAAGAACTCCCGCCCCCTGCTGCGAATGTTGCCCAAAGAGGGCCCTTCGGTTTTGCAGGGCCCCGGCGAAAACGCCGGCGTAGTGGATATCGGTGAGGGTTGGGCGGTGGCCTTCAAAATCGAGAGCCACAATCACCCCTCGGCGGTGGAGCCTGTTCAGGGCGCGGCCACCGGCGTGGGGGGCATCATCCGCGACATCGTGGCCATGGGGGCGCGGCCCATCGCCCTGTTGAACTCGTTGCGCTTTGGCAAGCTGGAAGGCCCCGAAGGCGACCGCACCCGTTTCCTGGTGCGGGGGGTGGTGGAGGGCATCGCTCATTACGGTAACGCGATAGGCGTGCCGACCGTGGGGGGAGAGGTCTACTTCCACCCCGATTACCAGGACAACCCCCTGGTCAATGCCATGTGTGTGGGGCTGCTTCGGGTGAGCGAGCTCAAGAGAAGCCGGGCCTCGCTCTCGCGGCCGGTCTACTACGTGGGCTCCAAAACCGGACGCGATGGAATTGGCGGGGCAGCTTTCGCTTCAGAAGAACTCTCGGAGGAAAGTGAGTCCAAGCGGCCCAGCGTGCAGGTCGGCGACCCCTTCATGGGCAAACTGACCCTGGAAGTCACCCTGGAAGCCATCCGTCAAGACCTGGTCGAGGGTGTGCAGGACATGGGGGCGGCGGGCCTCACCTCATCGCTTTCGGAGATGGCCCACAAGTCGGGGCTGGGCCTCGAGCTGAACCTCGACCTTGTTCCCAAGCGCGAAACCGGCATGAATCCGCTGGAGTTGCTGCTCTCCGAGTCGCAGGAGCGCATGGTCCTGGTTCCCCGTCCCGGCAAGGAGAAAGACCTCGAGGCCCTGGCAGCCCGCTGGGGCCTGGATGCCGTCCCGATAGCCACTACCATTGCCGAGCCGGTGTTCCGCATTGTTTCGGAAGGTCAGGTAGTGGCCAGTGTGCCCACCCAGGCCCTGGCCGACTCACCGACCTATGTACGCACCTGCCAGGAAAACCCCGCCACGGCAGCACTGAGGGAAATGGACGTGAGCCAGGTGCCCGTGCCACAGAACCTGGAGAAAGTGTTGCTGCAACTCATGGCCTCGCCCAACCTGTGCAGCCGGTCTCCCATCTACGAGCGCTACGACCATCAGGTCGGCACCAACACTGCCCTGGTTCCCGGCAAGGGCGATGCTGCAATTCTTCGCATCAAGGGAACCCGTCGGGGCATTGCGGTCAAGGTGGACGCCAATCCTCGCTACAGCAAACTTTCTCCCCGCCTGGGGGCCATGCACGCCCTGGCCGAGGCGGCCCGCAATGTGAGCGTGGTGGGTGGACGGCCCCTGGCCTACACCGACGGCCTCAACTGCGGCAATCCGGAGACACCAGAGGGCTACTTTGAGCTTTCTGAAACCATCCAGGGTCTGGCCGAGGCCTCTGAAGCGCTGGGCCTGCCGGTGGTGTCGGGCAATGTTTCGCTCTATAACGAAGGCCCCAGCTACCGCATTCCCCCGACACCTATGGTGGGCGTGGTGGGCCTCCTGGAAAACCTCGAGCGCCGTGCAGAGATGGGCTTCCAGAAAGCCGGTGAGTTTATCGTATTGATTGGAGACAAAGAAGGCCACCTGGGAGCCTCTGAATACCTCTGGGTGGTGCATGGCCTCGAGGCCGGAAGCCCCCCCGAGCTCGAGCTGATGCACGAAGCCAAAACCCAAGCCGCCATCCGTGAGCTGATCGAGCGGGGCTGGGTCAAGACTGCCCACGACGTGGCCGAAGGTGGGCTAGCAGTAGCCCTGGCCGAGATGTGCCTCCCCTACAATCTGGGGGCCACCATCGAGATTCGCAACCCGGCCCGGCCCGATGCTCTGCTGTTTGGAGAAGCCCCCAGCCGCATCCTTTTCACCGTAGATCAGGCCAGGCTGCAAATGGCGGTGAAGGTACTGGAAACCCATGGACTCCCACACAAAATTCTGGGCCAAGTCGGTGGCGATAAACTCACCATCCTGATGCCCAAGGAGCGCCTGGAATGGAGCCTGGAGACCATGCAAAGCGCCTGGGAAAGCCCACTGCGGGAGGTATTGCCATGAGGCGCAAGGTACAAAACGCGCAAAATCGAGCCCATCGAGCCGCAAAGCTGATGGAGTCGGGGGCTCTCAGTTTGCAGCTTTCAGCCTCCGGCGACGCCGACAAGCCACAGGAAGAGTGCGGCGTGCTGGGCTTATGGTCACCCGAGCCCCTGCCGGTAGCCGACCTCCTGCAGTTGGGGCTTTTTGCCCTGCAACACCGGGGCCAGGAAGCCGCCGGGATTTGCGTTTCAAACGGGAAAGACCTGGTCATCGAAAAGGATCTGGGCCTGGTGACGCAGGTCTTCGACGAGGGCCGGATGCAGCGGTTGCGCATTCCCGGAGCCAACCTGGGCATCGGACACACCCGCTACTCCACCACCGGCTCCAATCTGCGCTTCAACGCCCAGCCCCTCAATGTGCGCAGCTCCAAGGGCATCCTGGCCATTGCGCACAACGGCAATTTCGTCAATGCGCTGCAAATTCGGCAGGAGCTTCTGGAACACGGCGCAGTATTCCAGACCACCAACGACACCGAGGTGATGATTAATCTCATTGCCCGCTACGCCAAACTGAACCTGGTCGAGGCTACCGCCAGGGCCATGCGCGAGCTGACCGGCGGTTTTAGCGTGGTGCTGATGGATCGGCACACCGTGCTGGCCTTGCGCGATGGCAACGGTGTACGTCCTCTGGTTATCGGCAGGCTCCCGGGGGGCGGCTGGGTCTTCGCCTCCGAACCCCCGGCTTTGACGCTGATGGGTGCGACGTTCGTGCGGGACGTGCGCCCCGGGGAGCTGGTGTGGGTGGAAACCGGCCTGAAGCCTTCTCATTCCCCTTCGGAAGGGGTTGGGGGCACACCGGGCGAACTCCGTTCAATGCAGGTGCTGACACCCCGCCCCACCCCCTGTGCGTTTGAATGGATCTATTTTGCCAGGGCCGACGCCCAGCTCGACGGCATTGGAACCCACCAATCGCGCATTCGCATGGGCGAGAAGTTGGCCCAGGAAGCCCCCGCTCAGGCCGATGTGGTGGTGCCAGTGCCGGACTCGGGCATTGGTGCGGCCATCGGCTATAGCCGCGCCTCGAGTATTCCCTTCGACTATGGCCTGCACAAAAACCCCTATGCCGGCCGAACCTTCATCCAGCCCACCCAGGAGATGCGCGACCTGAAGGTTCGGCTCAAGCTGGCTGCCACCCCGGTCGTAGCGGGTAAGCGGGTGGTGCTGGTCGACGACTCCATCGTGCGGGGCACCACCTCGGGGCGCATCGTACAACTGCTGCGCGAGGCCGGGGCCACCGAGGTGCATGTTCGTATCTCCTCACCCCCCATCAAGTTCCCCTGCTACTACGGCATCGACACCGCCGCCCGCAAGGAGCTGGTGGCGGCCACCCACTCGGTAGAAGAAATCCGCCGCCTGATTGGGGCTGACTCCCTGGCCTTCCTGAGCGAACAGGGTGTGCAGGAGGCCATCGGAGGGCCGGTCTGCCTGGCCTGCTTCAACGGGCAGTATCCGGCTGGGCAGCCCCTGGAAGAGATGCGAAAAGAGGCCCTCGAGACAGCCGTCCAATGAAGTCAGTGGCCCCGTACTCTGCGCAGGCCAAATAAGATGGAGAACCCAGCTAGAGGGCGTCCTTGCAAGCACCTGAAGGATGTGAAGCAATCTTGTGCAAGCCAGCGGGAAAAAGCAGCTAGACCATTCGTACCAGATTTGGTTAGTTCGGCACCGAATGGAGGCGAACTAACCCGACCAACGGGATACGCTTTCTTCGCCGACCGAAGGGGGTGTGCTCCAGGATTGAAGTGGCACCCCTCGGTGCAATCAGGCCTCTATACTTTGGATTGAAAGACTATCTTTTTGAAGGTCAACAGGTTTGGCAATTTCACTGGCAAGCACGGTGTACTTCGCACCCCAAGCCTGCTATCCTATCGAGCGTGAAGCGGGTTTTTTCTGGTTTTCAGCCCACGGGCGACTTACATATTGGCAATTACCTCGGTGCGATGGTGAACTACATCGCCCTGGGGGAACAGCTCGGACAAAACGCCATCTACTGCATAGTGGACTACCACGCCCCCACCAACCCAGCCGCCTACGACAAAGACCTCCTGGCCCAGCGTACCTTTGAAGCGGCCCTGGTCAACATGGCAGCCGGCCTCGACCCCAACAAGGTCATCCTGTTCGTCCAGTCGCACGTGCCCGAACACACCGAACTGGCCTGGATTTTCACCACACAGACCCCCTACGGCGACCTCACCCGCATGACCCAGTTCAAGGACAAGGCGGCCAAGCTCGAGTCGGTTCCGGCGGGCCTGCTCATGTACCCAGTTCTGATGGCCGCCGATATTCTGATTTACAAAGCCGATACCGTGCCGGTCGGCGATGACCAAACCCAGCACCTCGAGCTCACCCGCGAAATTGCCCGCAGGTGGAACCTGGAGTACGGCGAGACCTTTCCCGAGCCCGAGATTTACCTTAATCCCAATGCCCCCCGCGTCCCTGGCATCGATGGTAAAGCCAAGATGTCCAAAAGCGTGGGTAACACCATCGGGATTCTGGAGAGCGAGGAAAGCATCTGGGCCAAGATTCGCACCATGCCCGACGACCCCGCCCGCATACGTCTCTCGGACCCCGGCGACCCTGAACGCAGCGTGGTGTTCAAGTTTTTGCAGTACTTCGCCCCTCCCGAGCTGGTGCAGGTGTTGCGCGAAGAGTACCGCCGCCGGGGCATTGGAACGCTGGTAGTCAAGCAAATTCTGATGCAGGAGATGATGAAAACCCTGCGGCCCATCCGCGAACGGGCCGCGGGGCTCAGGGCCGAACCCGAGCAGGTCCTGGATGCCCTCGAGGACGGCGCAGCCAAAGCCCGGCGCATCGCCCAGGCC
>FWPV01010531.1_pt1 | contig 15088 bp, 8 predicted proteins | sample 2228371 | NCBI WGS metagenome assembly FWPV01 (sample SAMEA103939776, study PRJEB20133) | metagenome
TACCCTGAGTCGAAGCCCTGAGCGCAGCGAAGGGGAAACGAAGGGGCGGCTCGCACCAACGAATGTGACATTGTCAAGCTAATTTCTCTGCGCCCTCTGCGACTCTGCTGTGAATAGTTGCCGTAAAAATTTGATCTACATCCTTATCTGCCCAGCAACGCCAGGAGCACGCCGCCGGCAACGACACTGCCAATTTGACCGGCGGTGTTGGCGCCCATGGCGTGCATGAGCAAGAAATTTTCAAAATCTTCCTCCTGGCCGATTTTTTGCACCACGCGCGCTGCCATCGGAAATGCGCTGATGCCGGCCGCCCCCAGCAGCGGATTGAATTGTCCACGGCTGAGCAGGTTCAAGAATTTGGCAAATAGCAGGCCGGCGGCAGTGTCCAATCCAAACGCCAGGATGCCCAGCACCAGAATCCCCAAGGTCTGAATCTTGAGAAACGCTTCGGCGCGCATGGTCGAACCGACCGCCAGCCCCAAAAACAAAGTGACGACGTTGGCGATTTCTTTGGAGGATGCACCCGTCAGACGTTCCACCACGCCCGATTCTTTCATCAGATTGCCCAGCATCAACATGCCGATGAGCGGGATGGCCATGGGCACCAGAACGCCCACGACAACAATGACCAGGAGAGGAAACAGCACCCGCGTGCGCTGGCTGATGGTGCGCTGCGTATAAGGCATGCGAATGACGCGCTCGCGCCGCGAGGTCAACAGGCGCATAATCGGCGGCTGGATGATCGGCACAAGCGACATGTAACTGTACGCCGTCACCGCAATCGGTCCCAACAGATGCGGGGCGAGCAGGTTGCTGACATAAATCGAGGTGGGGCCATCTATCGCGCCAATGATGCCGATGGAGGCGGCCTCGTTCAAGTCAAAGCCCAGCAGCAGCGCCAGCAGCAGCGAGCCGAAAATGCCAAACTGCCCGGCCGCACCCAACAAAATCATCTTGGGGTTTTCGAGCAAGGGGCCAAAATCGGTCATCGCGCCGATGCCGATGAAAATCAGCAACGGGAACAATTCATTGTCCACGCCGGCCTGTTTCAGAATCGCCAGCGCGCCGCCGGCCTCGACCAGGGGCGAAAGCGGCAGGTTCGCCAGAATCGCGCCGGCCCCAATCGGCAACAAGAGCATTGGCTCGTATTCTTTGGCAATTGCCAGGTAAATCAACACGCCGCCGACAGCCATCATCAAGACTGCGCCAGGGGTGAGCTGTTCGATGCCCTGCAACAAGCGATCAAAGGGGATCAGCATGCCGCGCCCTCCTCGAACCGCACCAGCGTATCGCCGTAGCCAACAGCCTGGCCTGGTTGTACCAGCACCTGCTGCACCACAGCGTCGTGCGGCGACTTGATGGCGTTCTTCATCTTCATCGCTTCCAGCACCAGCACGGTCTGTCCTCGCGTGAGTCGGTCGCCTGGCTTGACGGCCACCGAAAGGATTGTGCCGGGCATAGGGGCGCGCAGCTCGGCGCGAAACTCGCTGGCCGGCGCCGTCGGGGCGGGAGGGAGTTCTTGCGCGACTTGAGGCAAGGGACGCAGCGTTTCGGGCGCAGGCGGGTGATAGGTGATGGTGGGTCGCTCGACGGCGGCCTCATCGCCAGCGCGAAGCGGCACAATTTCAGGTGTGATCGCCGCACCGGCCAGGTCCTGGTGCGCCGAGAGTCGCACCTCGTAGGATTCATCGCCCACGCGCACGTAAAAGCGGTCGGCGGTCAGTTCTTGAACGTCAATCGTGTATTCTTTGTCAGCAATATGGAGTTTGTAGCGTCGCATGGTTTCTCCTCATCATTTGGGATGACAGGTCTGTTTTGGCGCACGCGCCCGGCGCTGACCCATCGGCTGGGCAGTGTGCCGGGGCGATGGGCGCGCAAAGCAGGGGCGGCCTGTCTGCGGCGCACCCGACGGTGCATCATCACCGCAATTGTAATCGCGGCCAGCCTGTCTGCCTCCAGGCCGGCCGGGGCGACTGCTTCTTCGCGCTCTGCGGCCGGCGCGCTCTGCGGCGATTGGTCCATCCGCAACAGTAGCGTCATCAGCCCCCATAGCGCGGCCAGCAACAAAAAGACCAGGCCCATGCCCAGGACTGTCAATTGTAAACCTGTGTTCAATGCGTCAATCATTTGCCATTCCGTCCGTGTATATTAATTTTTGTCTCGCGCAGAGACGCCAAGGCGCAGAGATTTTACATTTATTCTCTGCGTCTCTGCGCCTCTGCGCGAGCCAAATGCCGGCTCACACCGGCATCAGGCCGTGCTTTTTGGGCGGGTTTTGTTGCACTTTGGTCCGCAAGACTTCCAGCGCGCGGATCAGGCGTGGGCGCGTTTCGCGTGGTTCGATGACTTCGTCAATCTGGCCCAGGTCGGCCGCCATATACGGATTGAAGAACTTGTCACGATACTCGCGCACGAATTTGTCGAGCGCCTCGGGCGAGTGCGTCAGCTCTTTGCGGCGCAAAATGCGCACGGCGCCATCGGCGCCCATCACGGCGATTTGCGCGGTGGGCCAGGCAAACACCAGGTCGCTGCGCATCTGCCGCGAACTCATCGCCAGGTACGCGCCGCCAATCGCTTTGCGGGTGACGACGGAAATCTTGGGCACGGTCGCTTCACAATAGGCGTAAATCACTTTGGCGCCATGTCGAATGATGCCATAGTGCTCTTGCGCCACGCCCGGCAAATACCCCGGCGTGTCCACAAACGTGACGATGGGGATATTGAACGCATCGCAAATCCGCACAAAGCGGGCAATCTTGTCGCTCGAATCAATGTCCAACACGCCCGCCAGGTGCGCCGGTTGATTGGCGACTACGCCGACCGCGTGCCCATCCAGCCGCGCAAAACCGACGATGGCATTGCGGGCGTAATAGGGATGCACTTCTAAAAAGCTGTTTCTATCGAAAATGGCGTGAACGGCCTCCAGCATGTCATACGCCTCATCCTCATTCGGCGGCACGAGCCTGTTGAGCGATTCTTCCATGCGGTCGGGTGGATCGTAGGGCGCCACCTGGGGTGGGTCTTCATTGTTGTTTTGCGGAAGATAACTCAGCAGCAACTTGACCAGTTCCAAAGCCTCGTGTTCGTTTTCGGCCACGAATTGCGCCACGCCGCTCTTGGCATTGTGAACGAGGGCGCCGCCCAGGTCGCGCAAATTCACATCTTCGCCGGTCACGGCCTTGATGACTTCGGGGCCGGTGATGAACATGAAGCTGGTTTGGCGGACCATGATGACGAAATCGGTCAGCGCGGGCGAATACACCGAGCCGCCCGCGCACGGTCCCATGATGACCGAAATCTGCGGGATCACGCCCGAAGATAGCACGTTGCGCGTGAACACTTCGCCGTAAGCGGCCAGGCTGCGCACGCCTTCCTGGATGCGCGCGCCGCCCGAATCGTTCAGGCCGATGATGGGGATGCCGCTTTCGAGCGCCAGCTCCTGAATGCGACAAATCTTGTTCGATTGCACTTCGGAAAACGAGCCGCCCAACACGGTAAAGTCCTGGGCAAAGACGGCGACGCGCCGGCCATTGATTTTGCCAAAGCCGGCCACCACGCCATCGCCGGGATAGCGTTGCTCGGCCATGCCAAAATCGGTGACGTTGTGCTTGGCCAGCGCGCCCAATTCCTGGAACGAGCCGGCGTCCAGCAGCAGCGCCAGCCGCTCGCGCGCCGTCAACTTGCCGCGCTGGTGCTGTTGTGCGATGCGCTCCGCCCCGCCGCCGGCCAACGCCTGCTCACGCATCTCTCTCAATTTGGTCAGATATTCGGGTTCATCCATGTTTACTCCTTTGCGGTCTTTGTCTGCGGGAATAATTTTCCCCTCGCGCAGAGACGCCAAGACGCAGAGGTTTTGAATTTGTTCTCCGCGCCTCTCACTTTGCCTTGTCATTGCGAGCGACCCCGCAGGGGTCGCGAAGCAATCTCCTGGCAAGGAGGGAGATGGCTAAGGATTATCCTTTGACCACGACGAACGGTTCCAGCCGCGCCACTTTGCGGGCGATGCCGGCGCGGTGAACGACTTCTACGACCGCATCCACATCTTTGTACGCCTGCGGCGCTTCTTCGGCCAGCCCCGGCATCGAACCGGCGCGGATGGTGATGCCTTGATGTTCCAGCTCGCCCTTGAGTTTGTCGCCGCGCACGCGCTTTTTGGCCTGAGCGCGACTCATCACACGCCCCGCGCCGTGACACGTGCTGCCAAACGTCTGCTCCATCGCGGTCTGCGTTCCCACCAGCACCCACGACGCCGTGCCCATCGAACCGGGAATCAACACCGGCTGGCCGATGGCGCGGTATTCGGGCGGCAGGCCTTCAAAGCCCGGTCCAAACGCGCGTGTGGCGCCTTTGCGATGCACACACACCTTGACCTTTTGACCATCTATCTCGTGCGTTTCGATTTTGGCCATGTTGTGCGCAATGTCGTAAATCTGGAACACGTCGAAATTCCGAACCTTGCCGGCCAGCACCTGCTCAAAGGTGCGCCGGATGTGATAGAGCAACACCTGGCGATTGGCAAAAGCATAATTGGCCGCGCACGCCATCGCCGCAAAATACGCCTGTCCTTCGGGGCTATCGAAGGGCGCGCACACCAGCTCGCGGTCGGGCAATTCGATCTTGTACTTGCGGATTGCCTCCTGGAACTCGGCCACATAGTCGGTGCAAATCTGGTGACCGAATCCACGCGAGCCGCAGTGAATTTGCGCCACCACCTGGCCGCGAAACAGCCCCATCGCTCTGGCAGCCTCCTCATCGTAAATCTCGACCACCTCATCCAGCTCGATAAAGTGATTGCCTGCGCCCAGCGTGCCGACCTGCGTCTTGCCGCGCTCTTTGGCGCGTTTGCTCACCTGATCGGGATCGGCGCCGGCCAGGCAGCCATGCTCTTCGGTGCGCGGCAAATCCTCCTGGCGGGCATAGCCTTTCGCCAGCGCCCACTGGCTGCCTTTGATGCACAGCTCGTCCAGCTCGCTCACTGTGATAGGGATGCTGCCCTTTTCGCCCACGCCGCTGGGACAATTGTGATACAACGCCGTCGCCATTGCATTGACATGCGGCGCAAGCTCCTGGCGGTCGAGATGCGTCCCCATCAAGCGCACACCGCAGTTCGACACGACGAATCCGTTGGCGATAAAATTGTGATCGTCGTGAGCTACGGTAAAGTCGTATACATCGCCGTCAAAATCCCGCACCGGCTCTATGCTGGTGACGGTATCCCACGCCATGCCCGACATGCCCAACCCGGCGGTGGCTTGTTCGACGAATCGGGCAAACGGCATCAAGGCCTGTCCCACTCGCACGGCAGTGCGGCGGCCTTCCCATAAGGAACGCTCGATGAACCGCGCATTGGCCGTTGGCCCGGATAACGTGTCTTTGATTTCTTGCGCTCTTGCTCCGGCGGCTTGAAGCGCCACCGCCTGCGCTGCCACCTGCTCGCGTTCGGCGATGACCCGTTGCTTCAGGCGCAAATACGTGACGGCCAGGCTGGCCAGGGCGCGTTTTTCTCGATGGAGCTCGTACCCCACCCGGCTCCAGAAGCGAATCAAATTCTCCGGCTCGGATGAAACAGCCAGCCGTAAACGCACCGACCGAGAGCCATCGGCGTTCGTCTGTTCGGCTCGTTGGCTGATGGGCAAGGTCTCAACTTCCAGCTCGGATAGCAAATCGGCTATATCCTGCAACCAGGCCCGGCCGCTCGCTACAAACGGCTCACGCTTGTTGACCGAAAGCGTTGGCGGAGCAAAGTTATAATCGTGGTCGGTGACGGTGCCTGGCGCGCTCATCTCTGCGCCAAACAGCGCGCCCAAAAACAGCCGCTTTTGCCAGAGCGGGGCGGACCTGAGCCAATCGGGCAATCGCCAATCCGAGCGAGCCTTGTTGCCGAGCGGCAATCCCAAAGCAAACAGTAATCCCACCAATGCTGTCGAACTGACCTTGATCCAGGTTTCGACATTATCGAATTCGTAAGCGCGGTAAATGGTCTGGATGGAATGATGTCGCGTGCGCGCATAGACGCGCGAGGGTTGAAAGCCGATGGCGGCGATGTCGGCCCGCAAGTCTTCCAGGTCGTGTACGCGCCCGTAACACGATAGAACTCCCTTGCCGTCTTTATTCCAGCTCAATGTGCCATCGCCCCAGGCCAGTCCCATCAACCGCAGCAAATGCGGCAAGGCAGGCGAGGAATAACGTAACGGAATCAGTCCCCGCGATTCCAGATGGTTCAAAAGTTGCGTTGCAGCATTGCCAGTCGCTCCTTTCCCCAACCGGGCCAGGGCCGCCTGCATATCTGCGCGTGACAGAATCACCGTATCGGATGGAGGCTGATAGGGTACGCCGTCAAAGCCGGTTACGGCGACCTGGTCTCCTGCCTCGATTTGCCGCAGCTCGACCATGCCATCAGGTGTCCAGAAGGGATGATCGAGCGTGGCGACAATCGCGCGCCCCGAGGCGGTGGTCACGCGCACGACAGGCGCGCGCGGAGGTTGGCGCAAAAAGCGACAGATGGCCGTTTGCGATGGGCAATCATCCGCCAGCGATTCACATGCGAGTTGCTGGTCTTGCCAGTCGGCTTCAAAGGAGGCGATGGGGCGAGTGTATCCCAGCGCGCTCAATACCAGGCTGTCGCCGGCCAGACAGTTGATGTCGTATCCCACCCCGCCAGGCGAGATGATGCCGTGCGGCAGGCGGGTGGCCGTCACCCCGCCGATGGGAAAGCCATAGCCCTCGTGACAATCGGGCATCACCATGGCGTATTTGACCACTCCCGGCAACGTGGCCGTGTTGACAAGCTGCTCGATAGACCTGTCGCCCAGCGCGTCTTCCAGGAGAGCCTCGTCGGCATAGACGCGCGCCGGCACGCGCATCTCTGGGCGAAAATCCGCCGGCACTTCCCACAGGTAATCGCTTATCTTTCGGAAATCCTTTTTGCTGACCATCGTTCACCTCCTTGTATCACACATTACGCATTACGCATTACGCAGTACGCAGTACGCATTACGCAGTACACATTACGCCCCACCTCACACATCGAACACAATCGTCACCTCATATCCCTCAGCGGTTGATATAATCTGCAAATTATGGAATGTCACGGCTTTGATGTGCTTGCGCAAGGGCAGGCTGGTTTGGCCGCGCGCGATGGCGCGCAGATGGGTGGGGGCAAACTCGACCAGCTCGAATTGACCCCAGACCAGGTCCTCGACTTCGGTGTAATACAGCAGCTCGTTGAGCCAGTTGACCAGCAACGTTTCGGCGTCAACGCCGCGGACCTCGATGGAGCGTTCGACGTGGGGTTGAATGTGCGGCGCGTCAACAGTTACCGCATACATGCCGATCGCCGCGTTGATGAACAAATCCGCCAGCGTCGCCCCGCGCACGCGCAAAGCCCAATCGGCTGTATGTTCGATTTCCTGAAAAATAATCGGAGAGGCTATGGCGACCTCCTGCGTTGAGGTATGCTTACAATGGGCATGATAACCTTTTCTTGTGACCGTTCAGCCACGCATCCATTTTCACCGCCAAAACGCGGAGGCGCAGAGCTTGGACAGAAAGGCATCCTTTGCGTTCCTGGCGGTTAAAGTGTTACTTGATGACCGTGCCGGGTATAGTATACCGCAGAGCATCCAACAAGACAAACACCTCTTACTTGTGCAGGTTTATCTTTACCTTTGAGAGCATCCTCGTTCATCGGCTGGCATGGGGTGCCAGCCTGCAGTGCGGAAAATAGGCTGAGAAAGCCTGTCTGTTCAGATATGTGGTATACTCAATGCCATTAAGTCAGGGCCGGTTTCCAGACCGCGTTCTTGCCCGGTCAGAGACCGGCGATGGCCTTAATCGAGAAAGCTGGCTGGTGGAGATGCCAGCCTGCACCAGGCAACTTGAATCATGGTAGATACAGAACGAAATCAAGGACAGACTATCTGGCTGATAGTCATTTTGCTGACTTTTGGTGTGCTGGGGGTTGTTTATAGCGTCGTCACGCCGATTTTTGAGGCCTCCGATGAATTGTGGCATTATCCGGTTGTCCAGTACATCGCTGCCGGTCATGGTCTGCCGGTGCAGACGCTGCCGGATCGCCCTGGCCTGTGGAAACAAGAAGCCAGTCAGCCGCCACTCTATTACGCCCTGGCAGGGTGGCTCACGGCCTGGATTGATACCAGCGATCTGACCGCCGTATTGCGTCCCAATCCGCACGCGGCGATCGGCGTGGTTGCGCCTGACGGGAATATCAATATGGTTGCGCACGACCCAGCGCGCGAAGCCTGGCCCTGGCGCGGCACGGTCTTGGCGGTTCACCTGACGCGATTGCTTTCGGTGGCGATGGGCACCGTCACCGTGTATCTGACCTATAGTCTGGGCCGTCAGGTCTTTCCCCATCGTCCTGAGATAGCTCTGGTCGCCGCTGCTTTGAATGCCTTTACGCCCATGTTCATCTTTATCAGCGGCTCGGTGAATAATGACAATCTGGTTATCCCCTTGTGCGCGCTGGCATTGTGGGTGATGATAAAACAAGTGGCAAGAGACGGGCAAGAACCGGGCAACTGGAGAGGCTGGGTGGGGCTGGGAATCATTATTGGGTTGGCCACCTTGAGCAAGGTCAATGCGCTGGCACTGTTGGTCCCGGCGGCATTGACCGGTATCGTGGCGGCCTGGCGGCGTGGCCCAACGGCCAGTTCAAACCGGCTCCAGTCGGCTCTGGGGATAGATGGGCGTTATCTTTTTGTGACGGGGCTGGCGATTGGATGTCCCGTGCTGGCAATTTCGGGCTGGTGGTTCTGGCGTAACATTCGATTATACGGCGACCCTCTTGGTTTCAGTCTCTTTACGCCTTATTTTACGCGCCCGGTGCCGGCCGACCTGGCGCAAATCTGGAGTGAACGCACCAGTTTCCTGTACGGCTATTGGGGTAACTTTGGCGGCCTCAATCTGCCGATTCCTCAGTGGGCTTGTATCCTTCTCAACAGTCTGTTGCTCATTGCAGCGGCAGGGATGGTTTATCGCTTATGGCTTATCGCTTATCGCCTGTTGCGTGGCAGAATGCGCCATGGGCAATACGCGATACGCGATACGTGGTATGCTCCATTCCCTCTGTTTCTCATTGCCTTGTGGGGATGGCTGATATTCGTCTTGTGGCTGCGCTGGACGCAGACAACCTGGTCCAGTCAGGGGCGATTGGTTTTCGCGGCCATTCCATCTTATTCGATTTTGCTCGCGGCCGGGCTGGCCGTCTGGTTACCGCGTCGGAGTGCGCCTTATATTTTGGGGATGCTGGTTGCCGGTATGGCCGTTCTTGCAGCCGCCATGCCGTTCACCGTCATTGCGCCGGCCTATGCTCGCCCGCTGCAACTGACCGAGACCCAATATGCCAGCATCTCTTATCGTACCGATGTGACCTTTGGCCATTCTTTGAAATTGCTTGGCTATGATACCCATCCTCCATCCTTGCTCAAGCCGGGCGATTCGATGGACATCACTTTGTACTGGCAGTCGCTCCAACCTATGGAGCGAGATTATAGCCTGTTTGTCCATCTGCTGGATGAGAACGATATTGAGGTACAGGACAAAGGGCCGGCCTATCCGGGACGCGGTAACCTGCCCACGACGACACTTCTCCCTGGCCAGACGTGGGCTGAAACGTGGGTTGTCCCGATACGCCCTGCGGCGTATGCGCCTTCTACTTTGACGTGGGAGATTGGGGTGTATGAGGCCGCCACTGCCCAACGCCTGCCGGCCATAGATGCGGCCGGGCGCGTCTTGGGCGATAATATCCGTTTCGGTTCGGTGACCTTGTCACGGGCCGGGGGCAGTTTGCCCAATCCTATCGCTTACAACTTTGACGATCAAATCGAACTGGTTGGCTTTGACCTGGATCGCCGCGTTGTGCGACCCGGCGAGACCCTGACCCTGACCCTGTTCTGGCGTGCGCGGAGCGCGCCGGTGCGCGATTACACAGTTTTTGCGCATGTCTTGCAGCCGCCGCAAACGCTCTGGGCCGGCTTTGATAAACAACCCGTGCCGCCTACTTCTCTCTGGAAGCCGGGGCAGGTTGTCAGCGATGCTTACTCGTTGACGCTCAAGCCAGAGACGCCTCCCGCTGTATACGCCATCGAGGTCGGCGTGTATTTCTTTACAGATGCTTCAAACCTCGAACGGCTCAAACTCCTTACCCGCGATGGTCGCCTGCAACAGGATTTTGTCTTGCTCAGTAATATCCGGGTGACGAGGTGACAGGAAGCAAGAGGCAGGGGGCAAGAGGCAAGATGCGATACGCGACATGTGACACGCGGCACGCAACACGTCTCGCGGTTTTGCTGCTGGCATTTGCCTTGCTTGGCCTGGTCTACAGCGCCACCACGCCGGTGTTTGAGGCGCCGGATGAAGTATGGCATTATAACTATATTCGCTATGTGGCCAAAGGGCACGGTTTACCTTCTTTGCAAGATAATGAACACGGCGCGTATCAGGAAGCCGCTCAACCGCCCCTGTATTATCTGATCGCTGCGCTGGTCACTGCGCCCATAAATGATGATGACCTGCCCGATTTGATGTGGCATAATCCGGGCTTTGGTTACCAGTCGCCGGGGACATCCAACGATAACAAAAACATGCTGGTTCATACCGGGCGCGAAAGCTGGCCCTGGCATGATTTTACATTGGCGCTCCATCTGGCGCGACTGGTCGCATTGGGGTTTGGAACCCTGACCGTCTGGGGGGCGTGGGGATTGGCGCGCCAGGTCTTTCCTGGCCGGCCTGCTCTGGCGCTGGTCGCGGCCGGCGTTGTTGCCTTTACGCCGCAATTTGTCTTTCTATCGGGTGTGGCCAGCAATGATTCGGCCGCCGCCGCACTTGCTACGCTTGCGCTGTGGAGTATCCTCGCGCTGCGCCGCCAGCCTGATGGACGACGGGCGGTACTGACCGGCCTCTTGATTGGCCTGGCCTGGTTGACCAAGACCAGCACCTTGTTGCTCTTGCCGCTCGCCTGGCTGGTGTATTTCCTGGATATATGCCGCACGCTACGTAACCCCGCTCATCTCCGGCATGGGCTCATCCTGACCGGCGTGACGCTGCTTGTGGGCGGCTGGTGGTATGTGCGTAACGCGGTGCTGTATGGCGATGCGCTGGGATTGAGTGCGCATGTGAATACTCCTTGGGGGCGTCCGCAATCGGTTTCGCTTTTTACCCTCGTGCCCGAGTTACCCAAGGTCTATCGTTCCTTCTGGGCTGCTTTTGGCTGGGGCCATATCGAACTTCCCGCATGGTGTTATGTAGTCATTGGCCTGTTCATCCTTGTTTCGCTGACCGGGTGGCTGATTTCTATTCGTCGAATGGGAATGAATTGGGGTTGGCTGCTTCTCCTGGTATGGTGCGGGATTATCCTGGCCGCCTTGTTGCGCTGGATGATGCAGGTCGAAGCTCCACATGGCCGGTTGCTCTTTCCGGCCATTGGCGCCTGGGGCGTGCTCCTGGGCGCCGGCTGGATGGCCTGGCGGCGGTTGGGGCGAGTGATGGCTTGGGCTGGCCTGAGTTTCTTGGGGATGCTGGCTTTACTCAGTCCCTGGGTCATCATCCGACCGGCATTGTGGCCGCCCCCCCGGTTGACCGAAGCTCAGGTGCGCGCCCGCGCCGATGCCAGACACATGGTTTATGGAGATATGATTGAGCTGGTGGGCTATCGGCTGAGTCAGGCGACGGCGCGACCGGGCGATGTGGTGTCTGTGACCTTGTGCTGGCAATCGCTTCGACCAATGTCCACCGATTATTCTCTTTTTGTGCATTTTCTCGGCAAAGAGAATCTTGTGGTGGGCGGACGTGAGACATGGCCTGGTTTGGGGCGATTCCCTACCCGACAGTGGTCGCCGGGGCAACCGTTCTGTGATACGTTGCACGTGCGCGTTGAACCGTGGGCACCGGCGCCGGCCGTGTATGCTGTTGAAGTGGGTTGGTACGATCCTCTGAGTCAGAGACGCCTGGAACTGGCCGAGATCAGCCTGCCGATTGTCGGCCATCTTGTGGTGCGCGGCGCACCCCCCCCCAGCCCGCAGCATGCGGTGTGGTACGACCTGGATGGCCGGATAGCGCTGGTCGGTTATGATGCCCCCACCCGCGTATCCTCTGGTCAACCGTTCGACCTGATATTACACTGGCAGGCGCAATCCGCACCTCTCGATGACTATACCGTGTTTGTCCATGTGCGCAATGAGACAGGGCAACTGGTGGCTCAACATGATAGCCGTCCGTGCAACGATACTTATCCTACCTCGGCCTGGGCCAGAGGCGAAATAGTGGCCGACCCGCACACATTCAGACTGCCGGCCGGACTTTACAGTTTTGGCATAGGGATGTATCATCAGCCCGATTTGATACGCCTGCCGGCGCGCGGCCTGGATGGCCCTGTGCCGGATAACATAATTCAATTGGCAACGATTCAGGTGAATCCTTGAATTGGTGCTGATTCGTGTGAATTTACGGATAAATAGTTAGCTCAGTAGACAAGTTCTGGCTCGTCCTGACGGCTAAAGCCGTCACCTACAAACATAAAAATTGGATCTACTGCGTCTCCCTGTCAAGTGTTGGCAGGCCATTTTGCACCGCACAGGCACGGAGAACGCTGAGAAATGCAGGACAAGACTCTGCGACCTCAGCGTCTCGGCGGTGAATTTTGTCGCCAGCGCTCAAGGGGGAGAGCACCGATAAATATGAACTCTGAAATTCGGGAAACCAGATCCAAAATTCAAAATCTCAAGTTCCCACGCAAGGCCCTGGCGTGGTTGGTGCTGGCTCTGATTATGCTGGCTTTTGGCCTGCGTGTGTATCATCTCGGCAGTGCGAATTTGACCTTTGACGAGGCGGCCAGTGTTTTTATTGCCAGCAAGCCTTATGGGGAAATGCTGACCTATTTGCGTGGTGCCGTTCGCGAGCATCCACCTGTGTATTATATGCTCTTGCGGGCCTGGCTCTTGATCGCCGGTCGCTCGGAATATGCCTTGCGCTTCTTTTCGGCCTGGTGGGGCGTATTGGGCGCGGCGTTGCTCTATCGTCTTGGACGGCGTGAACTGGACAGCGCCATGGCTGTTGTGGCGACGGCGCTGCTGGTCATCCAGCCCTTTCACCTTTACTACTCGCAAGACGCCCGCATGTATACATTGATGGGCGTTGAGGGGTTGTTATTGTTTGAGGTGTTTTATCATCTGCGCCGTACCGGCCGGCGGACGTGGTGGTTGGCCTTGGGGGCGGTGGCGATGATGTCGGTTTTGACGCATTATTTCATGGTTTTTATCCTGATCGCCGTCAATCTTTATGCCCTTGCCAATGGTTGCTCATCTCTTCCGCAGCGCAGGTTTAGGCTTCAATGGTTCGGCGCGCAGGCCGTTGTGGGAGGACTGTTGGTCATCTATTTGCTGGCCTCACGCGGGGCTTATCACCTGTACTGGCAATGGCAGGGGCACAATTTCCAGAGAATATTGGAACAACTGCAACCCGCCTGGAGAATGGTAGAAGACTTGATGTGGGGGGTTCAGGCGCACCCCTGGGCCACATGGTCTTATGCTATGGCTGCTGCTCTCCTGTTGGGGTTGATGCTTGTGATGTTGACCAGGCCGCGCCGTTTATCGTTGGACCGATGGTTGTTGCCGATTTATTTGCTCGTCCCTCTGGTATCAGCCATCATCATACCTGAGCAGTTGAATGCCCGTTACTCAGCCGCTATTCTCCCGGCCTATTGTCTTATTTTGAGTGTGACGGTAATCTGGTTATGGCGACAATACTGGCTGTTGGGCATTGTCGCTTTTGGCTTGTTGCTGACTGCCAATCTGAACATGGCGCAAATAAACCAATCCATCCCCAAGAGCGATTATGGCCGCGTCGTCCAGTATCTCAACACCCATGCACGTCCGGGTGATGCCGTCATCTTCAACGGTCCATGGCAATGGGTGTTGCAGCAGTATTATCCGGTGGAGGCAACGGTACCGGTCTTTTGGTTGCCGCCCGAACCCTTGCCGCTCGACCCGGTCCTTACCCGTCAGAAGCTTGAAGAGATTGCCGACCAGTTCAAGCGCGCCTGGGTGCTTCCGGCGGCCGTCGAGGATACCGATCCAGAGCGCGTGGTCAAGAGCTGGCTCAATGAACATGCGTATTACTCAGGCCATTATCAGGAATTGGACCTGTATTATTTTGAACATGCGCCGGTGCCCCAGGCTGCCCTCGATGTCCGGATAGATTTTGATCACGCTTTTCGGTTGCGAGACATTATCTTTTGGCGCGCCTATGTCTATCCAGGTGAAGCGGTGCTGGTTGATCTGGCCTTGCGTGTACTTTCACCTCGCAGCGGAATAAGGATTTCCCTGCAACTGGTGGACCATGACGGCAATATATGGCTTTCGCACTCGCTGCGTCCCGGCGATTCTTTTCATCCCGCCGAGCTGTGGCAAAGCGGCGACCAGTTCATTGTTCGTCAAGGGATTCCTATCCCGGTAGGCATGCCCCCTGGGGGTTATACCTTACGGATCGGCGCCTACCTCTATCCCAGCCTGGCCGGTCTGTGGCCGGCTATGGATGGTCGTCCCCTGTCAACCGCTTACATTGACAAAGGCGATATCTATGTCATCCCCTGTACGGACTGTGCTGTGAGCCACGGTTTCGATATGACGCCGCTCGATGTGACTTTTGGGGATAACCTGGCCCTGGTTGGTATCCATTGGGACGGGCGAGAGTTCTGGCAGGGCCGTTCCCTGACGTTTGAATTGATGTGGCGTCCCCTTCGAGCCTTGCATCAAGATTACCGGGTGCGCCTGTCGCTGTTAGATCGGTGGGGGCAAGAGGTCATCCGTAGCGAGACCACACCGGTGGCGGACTGGTATCCCAGTTCCCAATGGATTCCCGGCTACCCGCTTCTGGACCGGCAGACTTTGTGGATTCCGCCGCGACAATCGCCCGGCGAATATACGCTCTACCTCAGCGTGCTGGATGCGGAAGGCCGGCCATTGCCGGTGAAAGGTACGCGAACAGAAAGCCGTTTGGGATTATTCCAACGCACGGTCTCCCTGAGCGGTTCCGCGTTGGACCTTGGGCATGTGGTCGTGTCACCGCGCGA
>FWPV01010535.1_pt1 | contig 15083 bp, 12 predicted proteins | sample 2228371 | NCBI WGS metagenome assembly FWPV01 (sample SAMEA103939776, study PRJEB20133) | metagenome
GTGAATGTGGCGTTCGTAGGAAAAACAGGGAGGCTTGGCTCCTCAACGGCCTTTGTTTATGCCGGACCCAGGGGTTTTGGCCGTTGCTGTGAATATAAGATGCCTTGCTGCCCTAAGGGTTTCCTTCCAGAAATACTGTCCCCACGGGGGCCGCCGTGGAGAGAGCGTATGCGAAGCCCAAGAGGGCGACTCCTTCAGGTCGGGGTTCAAGGAACGCCTCCGCCTTGCCGTTCTTATGGAGGAGCGGTGAAGACGCGGCGGCGGGACGATGGCGTTGCACTTTCACTGACTGTGGGTGCGCATCGCGACGGAGGAGCGCGGAAAAACGAGAATTGCGCTGACCCCCGGCTCCAGCGGCCGGGTTGGATACGGATGCGTCGATGCCTTCTCGCGTTCCCGGTGTGGAGGACTTATGACTCCATGCCTCCTCGGACCCTCGCGGCAGGTCAATCGCACCGCGGCGTGGAAATGAAATTATGGCGGGCGGCCCCGGGCCGGCGCGCCAGTTTTGGTAAGTGGTCTTGTCTCTCTCCCCGGAGGTGCGGTGAGAGGTGTTCGGAAAAGTCTATTACACCGTGGTGGCCTTTCTCTTCGGGCTGGTGGTCGGTAGCTTCGACAACGTGGCCATCTACCGCATCCCCGAGAAGATCTCCCTGTGGTCGCCCCGCTCCTTCTGCCCCTCCTGCGGCACCACCATCGCCTGGTATGACAATATCCCCCTGGTGAGCTTCCTGGTGCTCCGGCGCAGGTGCCGCCGCTGCGGCGCCCACATCTCCTGGCGCTACCCCGCGGTGGAGCTCATAAGCGGCCTGCTCTTCGCGGCGGTCTTCGCCAGGGTGGGTTTTCAGTGGACGGCGGATCTGCTGCCCTATCTTTTCATGGTAACGGTGCTCATCATCGTCTCCGCCATCGACCTGCGGCTGCAGATCATCCCCAACCGGGTCATGTATCCCGCCATCCCCGCGGCGCTGGCGGGCATGGGCGCGGTGGCGCTGGCAAGGGGCGACCCTCATATAATCATCGACAGCCTGGTGGGCATGGCCGTCATCTCGGTGCCATGGGGTCTGGCGGCCCTGCTCTACCCCAGGGGTTTCGGGATGGGGGACGCCAAGCTGGCCGCCTTCACCGGCGTCATCCTGGGCTGGCGGGCGGAGGTGGTGGGCTTCTTTATCGGCGTGGCGCTGGGCGCCCTCGCGGGTATCGCGCTTGTGGTCGCGGGCAAGAAGGGCCGCAAGTCGCGCATCCCCTTCGGCCCTTTCCTGGCCGCCGGGGCAATCATCGCCCTCTTCTGGGGCCTAAAGATATGGGATCTCTATACCGGGCTGCTGTAAAACGAGGAGGAAAGGCAGGATGACGGAAGGGTGGCAGTTCACGCGGGAAATCGCCCTGAGAACCAGGCCCGGGGAAGAGGGGCGGCTGGTCATAGCCGCTTCTCTCAGGGACCACCGCCTGGGCGAGCCTATCCACTACATCGACGTGGAGGCGGAGGTGGGCATCGCGGACGGGACCATTTACGGCATAAGAGGCGAGATGCCACACATCCCGCATGAGGACTGCCGGCTCGCGCTCAGGCGCCTGGACCTCCTGGTGGGAGAGCGCATAATACCGGGGTTCTCGGACCTGGTGCGCGGCGTGGTGGGCTCCAGCGAGGGGTGCACCCACCTCGCAGTGCTGGTCATGAACCTCGGCAACGTCAGCGTGCAGGGGCGGGCCGCTTTCGCCCACGCCATGCTGGGAGAGGGGGAGGCGCGCCGCATGATAGCGGCGCAGGCGGAGGAACTCGGCCTTCCCGGAAGCTGCATCACCTGGCGCGAGGACGGCCCCATCATGCGCCGCATGCGCACGGTCGGGAATATGACGTGTAAAGATGAACAGACTCAGGAAGCAATCGAACAGGAGCAATCGAACCGCGATCGTTGAACCCTCGTAATGCTTGCTTCTGTAATGTGTTCGTTATACTCCTCAAACTCGGCAATCCGGATTCGCCGACATCACAGTGCCATTGCTATATGCTGAGTTTGACCTCAACCCGCTGAGTCGCGTTAACAAGAGGATAGAGGCGGGGCAAATCCCCGCCTCGTCTCACCACGGTCTTTCCACGACATCCTGCTTCAAAAGTAGAATTAAGGCGCGCCGTGGTTGTTGGGATCTCCACAGTTGGTCGTCGGGCGTACATCGGCTGTTGTTCCATAAGTCACATCCACAGACGTCTCGCCCGCAGGGCTCGAGGGGCATTTGGGCTCGCCACCGACCAATTCACCGTCATAGTAGTTTTCTGGCCATCCACCGCCTACCGCGGTTGGATATTCCTCGTTTTCCGCTGCGTAGATATCCGCAGCGCTCAAGAAATTGCGCTGGTTCGACAGGCACGCCTTGGCGTTGGCGTTGGAGCGGGCAGCCATGAACACCGGCACCGCTATACCGACCAGGATACCAATGATGAGGATGACGATCATCAACTCGATGAGGGTGAAGCCTTCCTGCCTATGCATTCTCTCACCTCCTTTCCTCTGTACTCGCAAAGCTTCCCATGTAACATCTCGTCTCTTCTCTCCCACCTCCCTCCTTCGTAGCCGCAGACTTGTATCTATAGAATATATTCGACATTTTCACCTTGATTCTTAACCATCTCCTCCGGGATTTAAACCCCCGGGTGCCGCCGGTTTGCCGCTCTCCTTCCGCTATAATCGGTATCGACTCCCGCTTTCATAAGTGCAGTGAAATCCGGGGAACGGACGGACGTGGCGGCGGGCGGCGCCTTCTGGCAGGTGAATGGTCAAGGGGTTGAGCGCAAACAGCGACGCTTCCCGCAGCTCCATGCTGACGGCGCTTTTTGGGGGTAATGGCCAAGGGGATGAGCACAAACGGCGGCACCTCCTTGACCATTAGCGGAAGGCGCATTTTTGGAGGTGAAAAGGTGAAGGGGAGCGGAAGGATTCTGGCCGTGGACATAGGGGCGGGGACGCAGGACATCCTGCTCTTCGACGCGGGGAGAAAGCTCGAAAACTGCGTGAAGCTGGTGCTCCCCAGTCCCGGCGCGCTCCTGGCGAGGCGGATAAGGGATATGGTTGCCGGGGAGGCGGCCGGGGGTCTTTTCGTGACCGGTCGCACGGTGGGGGGCGGGGCCTTTTCCCGCGCCCTCAAGGAGAGGCTCCGCGCGGGTACCAGGGTGATCATGTCCCGTGAGGCGGCCTTCTCCCTGCGCAACAACCTCGCCGACGTGGAGGCCATGGGGGTGGAGATAGGCGAGGAGCCGCCCCCGGGGTTCCGCGGCGCCGTCCTGCGCGCGGACGAGCTGGACCTCGGCCCCCTGCGAGAACTGCTCCTCTCCGTGGGGGAATCCCTGGACGACCTCGACGCCGCCGCCGTGGCGGTGCAGGACCACGGGATCTACCAGCCCGGGGAGAGCAACCGCAAGACGCGCCTCGCCCACATGCGGAGCCGCCTGCGGAAGGATCCGGACCCCCTCTCCCTCGCTTTCCCCGAGGGGGAGATACCGGAGGTCTTTCCCCGCATGAGGTCGGCCGCCAGCCGCCTGCGCGAACAGCTCTCCTGCGAGCATATCCTGGTCATGGACACCGCTCCCGCGGCGGTGGCTGGCTGCCTCGCGGACCGGCTGGTGGCGGAAACGGCTTCCGGGAACCTCCTGCTCATCAACGCGGGCAACGGCCACACCCTCGCCTGCGTGGTCTCGGGAGGAAAGGTGGCGGCGGTACTGGAACACCACACCGGGAAGCTGGAGCCGCGTTCCTTCGCCACCTACCTGGAGGCTTTCTGCGCGGGCGAGGCCGGGGACGACGACGAGTTCATGGCCTCCGGACACGGGCTCTTCTACCTCCAGGACCCGCCGGGCATGGAGAAGATCGACCTCGTCGCGGTGACCGGCCCCAACCGCGAGCTCCTGGAGGGCACCGGCCTGGAGGTCTATTACCCCTCTCCCGGGGGAGACATGATGATGACCGGGCCCCTGGGCCTGGTGAGAGCGGCGAGATACCGTTTCGGGACCACATAGCAGGTTCGACGAGGGGCGCCTTCTCCCACCGTGAACAGCCCCAGATTCTAAGACATGCCTTTATCTTATCCGTGTGGAATGGCGATGACCGGAATCCTCGTCATGTCTGGGGCTGCGCGATACCGCTTCGGGGCAACGCCGGAGACCCCGTGAGCCGCGCCGCTCGCGCACTGAAGACAGGCGCCGCCGAAAGACTTAAGCAGCAGGGCCGTTACGGCATCTCCGCGGCATGCGAGGCGCCGTACCGCCCCTCGCTTCCTCCCATCCCACGCAAGCCAGACCGGCGAGGATCATGGCCATGCCTGCAAGGAGGGCATGCCGCGCGGCTGCGTCTCATCCGCCGGCCCCGACGTGTTCTCTTCTCTAACGAGGCCTCCGCGAACCATGAGTGGCACCGACCCCGCCCCTCGCCTCCTCCCATCCCACGCAAGCCAGACCGGCGAGGATCATGGCCATGCCCAGCAGGAGCGCCGCGTTCACCTCCTCCTCCAGCAAGGCCCAGCCCCAGAAAAGCGCGATGGGGGCTACGAGGTAGATATAGAAGGCGGCCTGGGAGGCGCCCAGGCCCTCTAGGCCCTTGGAGTAGAGCTGGTAACCCAGTACCGTGCATCCCAGGCCGAGGAAGACGAGCCATCCCCAGCCGGCGGGGGACAGGGAGGCCATCCCGGAGGAGAAATCGGGGGCGAAGACGCCCAGGGGAAGCAGCGCCAGGGTGCCCGCGAAGATGGCGTAGGAGGTGATGAAAAAAGCGCCGTGGGCCTCGGCTAACGGCTTGAGGAGCACGGTGTACACCGCCCACGCCAGGGCGGCGAGGAGCACGTAGAGGATGCCCTGCACCCTGCCGACCCCCAGCTCCTCGCCCGCGCCCGGGATGGTGACCAGCGCGACTCCCCCCAGGGCCAGCGCTATCCCCACCGCCTTCCACATGCCCAGGCTCTCGTGAAGGAGGAAGCGGGAGAGCAGGACAGCGAATACGGGGGTGATGTTGGCCACCAGCCCGGCGGTCCCTGCCGGCACCAGCGTCTCCCCGTAGGTCACGGCAAGGTGATAGCCGAGGACCGCAGCGACCCCCGCCGCCGAGACGAGGAACCATTCCCCGAAACTGAGAGCGGGCCGCCTCCTGCGGTAGAAAGCCACCACAGGGGCCAGGAAGAGCGCGGTGAGGAGGAAACGCGCCAGGTTCAGGGAGAGATAGCCGAGCTCGTCCAGCAGGACCTTCATGGCGATGAAGGCCAGGCCCCATATCCAGCACACCAGGAAAAGGTAGAGATGATAGCGCAGCTTACCGGCCACCGGCCCCTCCCTTTAGCCGCCCTTTTATGAATGCTGAATCCTGCGCCAGGGGGTAGGTGGCGAAGACGGCCGCGCACGGGGCATGTCCCGGGACGCTCACGAGGCCGTACCCCGCCTCGCCCCGCCCCGCTCCGCGAGCCGGTATCCCAGCTTGAGCGCCAGGGGGTAGGTGGCGAAGACGGCCGCGCACAGGGCATGTCCCCTGGGGCTCACGTTCTCGTGGTCGAAGTGGAACACGCCGGAGTTGATCATCCAGTCCCGACCCGATTCGGCCTGGCACATCTCCCAGATCCAGCGCGTCCATTCCAGGTTGAAATACAGGCTGATGCTGGTCACGTAGAAGACGCCGATGGTCGCCAGGTCGAGGAACTTCCTCACCTTCGCCCTCTTCTCCTCGTCGCGCACCAGCCTCTCGGTGCCCCGGGCATAGAGATAGCCCAGGGAGACCAGCCAGGGCGGGTCGATCAGAAAACTGTCGTAGGGCAGCATCTCCTCCTCCTTCGCTTCGGCCGACGTCTCGCTCCGCTACCGGAGCCACTGTCCCTCCCAACGCGCGGGGCAAAAGAGCGCCGGGCCGTCCGGTCACGGCTCCAGGACGAATGCACCGGCGCCCTGCTACATTATATGCCGCAAGGGGAGCCGGCGCTTCCCCCGCCTCGCATCCCCGGCGGCCGCGCGGTTCCCCCGGCGAGCTGCTGCCCACGGGCGGGCTTTTTAGGGTAGACTGTCAGGGGGTGATGACATGGAGGCTCACCTTTTGCTCTGCGATGCCGCCGAAGTGGTGGGTAACCGGGTGTTCGTGCTGGGCGGCGGATGGATCGGGCGCAGCCGCCGTATGCCCGATATGGCCGTGGTGGTGCTGCTGGACGTACCGTGGGACCAGGCGAACCGCCGCCACGATATGGAGCTCGTGCTCCTTGACGAGGACGGCAACGCCATCCGTGCCGGCGACCCCCCGCGAGAGGTGCGGGTGCAGGGGAGCTTCGAGGTGGGAAGGCCCGCGGGGCACCCGGCGGGCATGCCCCTTCGCTTCCTGCAGGCCGTCAACTTCCACCGCCTTCCCCTGGAGCCCTCGCGCCGCTATAGCTGGGACCTGCGGTTGAACGGCGAGCCGGCGGCCAGGTCGTCGTTCTTCACCTTCCGGGACTGACCCCGCGCTCACGGGGCCGTCGCCGTCCACGTCCCGGAATATACGCCCTCGCGTCGGTCTCCCGAAGGCGAACCGGCCGCCGTCTCCGCCCACCGTGACCGAACCTCATACCATAACCGGCCGCCATGGTACATAATATCCCTTAGCCCGAGGCGAGAGACCGCGAGCCATGCAAGCAAGGAGGGACTCCTCCCGGAGAGGCACGGTGCGGAATGAAGATGCTGCGGAAGAAATTGTGGCGCGAGATCATGCAGTCGAAGTTCCGCTTCTTCGCCGTGGCCTCGGTGGTGGCCATAGGCATCATCCTCTACACCGCCTCCTACATGTCTTACCTGAACCTGTCCAAATCCTACGAATACACCTATGAGAGGCTGCACTTCGAGGACCTGCTGGTGCGCGTGGAGCGGGCACCGGAACGCGCGGCGGAACGCCTGCGCGAGCTGCCCAACGTGGACATGGTGACGCCCCGCATCAGCGATCCCATGGGCATGGAGCTGGCAGACGGGACGCGCATCACGGGACAGGTCATCGGCATCCCCACCCAGGGAACCTACGTCAACACCCTTCATCTGCGAAAAGGCCACGGGCTCAGCGGACAGGAACGGGAGCTCACCTGCCTGGTTGAAAACCATTTCGCCGATTTCAACCGCCTCGAGGAGGGAGACATCATCTACGCCGTGAAGAACGGGGAGCGGATGCCGGTGAGGGTGGCGGGGGTGGTCTCCAGCCCCGAGTACATGGTGGTCTTCCGCAACCGGCAGTTCCCCATGACCTCGGCCACCGTGTACGGGGTCTTCTATTTCAACATGGAGCAGGCCAGGTTCCTCACCGGATTCGCGTCCGGTTCCTACAACGAGTTCGCCATGACCCTCAAGGACTACGCCCTGCTGGGGACCACGGAGGAACAGGTTAGGGCCGTGATGAAGCCCTACGGCATCGAGGAGGTCACCACGCGGGACAACCAGATCTCGAAGATGCTCCTGGAGATGGACGTGCGCCAGTTCCACGACTTCGCCATCTTCTTCCCCATCCTCTTCTTCACCATCGCCGCCTTCAGCATCTACATGATCCTCTCGCGCATGGTGCGCACCCAGCGGCCCACCATAGGGCTCATGCGCGCCCTGGGATATTCCGCGCGCTCCGTGCTCCTGCACTACATGTCCTTCGCCGTCATCGTGGGGCTGGTAGGGGTGGCCCTGGGGAGCGTGCTGGGGTGGGCGGCCACGGGCATCGTGTCCAAGGTCTACTCCAGCACTTTGAAGATACCCTTCGTGAGGTTCGGGACCTACCCGCTGGTCTTCCTGTACGGCTTCCTCCTGGCCATGCTCTTCTGTGTGCTGGCGGGCCTGGTACCAGCCCGGCGCTCGGCGGCGGTGCAGCCCACCGAGGCCCTGCGGGGGGCCATAGACGTGACCAGCTACGCCAAGGTCTCCTGGGTGGAGCGGCTGCTGCCCCGCCTCTCTCGCCTGCCCGTCTTCTGGAGGCTGCCCCTGCGCAACATCTTCCGCAACCGCAGGCGCACCGCCTTCACGGTCATCGGCATCGTATTCTCCATCGTCCTCATCATGCTCAACCTGGGGCTCAACGACACCGTCAACGCCAATATGGACCGCGCCTTCAACCACCTCTTCACCTTCGACATCGCCGTGCTCTTCCTGGAGCCCCAGACGCGCGTGACCCAGAGGAAGATAGAGAACATCGAGGGCGTGACCAGGGTGGAGCCCACGGTGGGCTATCCCTGCACCATCAGCAACGGAGAAAAGGACGTGGAGAGCATCGTCATGGGCGCACTGGCGGACACGGTGATGCGCGGCTTCCTGGACGAGCGCAACCGCTCCGTGAAGCTAAGCCCCAACCACTGCCTGATAAGCCGGAACTACCGCGATGAGCTGGGAATCGCGGAGGGCGACACCATCACCGTCACCTCTTCCCGGCGCTCGCGCTCCTTCGTCGTCTCCGACTTCATCATGGAGCCCATGGGGTCCTTCGTCTACGTGCCGGTGGAGGAGGCCAGGGAGCTCCTGGGATACGGCACCAGGTCCTCCGCCTTCTACGTCAAGGTGGATCCAGGATACTACCAGGAAGTGAGGGACCGGCTCTACGCCATGCCCGAGGTGCTGACCATGGTGGACCTCTCGCAGATCAAGAAGGAGATCGATTCCTACATGGCCCTGCTCTATATCGTCATCGCGGTGATGCTCATCTTCGGCCTCATCATGGCCTCCTCGCTGGTCTTCAATACCTCCACCATCAACATCATGGAGCGTGAGCAGGAGGTGGCGACCATGCTCACCCTGGGGGTGCCGCAATGGAAGGCGTCTCTCTCCCTCACGCTGGAGAACGTGATCATGGGGCTGCTGGGACTGGTGCCCGGATACATCGCCGCCCGCATCGTCATGGCCCAGGCCATGAAGCTCTACGAGAGCGACCTCTTCGCCTTCACCCCGGCCATCTCGGTATGGACCCTGGTCATCACCGGCGTGCTGGTCATCGCCCTCATGGTGCTCTCGGAATTCCCCTCGCTGCGCCATATCCGCAACCTGGACCTGGCGCAATCCCTCAAGCGACGTTCCATCTAGGCCGGCGTCCGGGCCGTGAACTATCGCTTTTTAAGCCGAAGTTCCGCCTGAAATGATACCTTATGGCGCCTAAAAACCCTTGCAAGAACTGCCCTTTTGTGTAATCTGGCGGCTGTCAGGACGGTGGTTCGACGTAAGGCTCGCGAGCGTCAAGCCATTGCACCATCCGGCGTGGACGGCATGTCCGCGGGAAGGCATCATTGCGGCTTATGGAAAGTGCGTTATGGGCGAGAGACCGTTCTTACGGGGAAACAGCCTTGTTATCGACGCTCCGGGCACTGCCCTCCGAATGAGCGGTGAGGCCGGGTCGTTGCTGTGTGAGCGGACCGTCATTCCGTCTCTTCGCCGGCGGTTTCGATGCGGTAGCACTCCGCGCAATAGACGAAACCGCCGTGCAGGCCCTCGACCACGCCCACGAAGAGCCACTCGTCGACCTCGAAGTAGTGACCGCACGCGGTGCACAGCGAACCCGCCTTGACCTCGAACCCCATGCGTCGCTCGTCCAGGCCGGGTTCCTCCACCGCCAGCGCCGGCTCCAGGCTCAACACCCCCTTGGGGAGGTCGCTCGCTTCCGGACGGCAGCCCTGGCAGTAAAGGTATTCCCTGATCTCGTCGACCTCCACGGCAAGCGCGTATACCTTTTCCCCGCCCTTGAGGCGCCTTCCGCAGCCCTCGCACACGCCCCCGCCGCTGACCAGCCTGCCGCTTATGAATTCCCTCAAGCCGACTTTCCTCCTCGCAAGGGCCATACGTCCATCATCACCATTTTACCCCCTGCATCAAGCTCCCCGGGCAGGGAGGTCCCGCGCTCTCCGACATCATCTGCAGTCATGTCCACATGGACGGGGGCCGGGAGCAGAGCCCGCGGTGAAGGGCATCGGCGGGGACGGCGGCGAGGGGATGAGCGGCCGGAGGGCAGGCATCCGGTCGGCGCCCGTGACGCGACCCCGGGAAGGCGGACCGGGGCCGCGGTCTCCGGGGTTGCGGCAACCCCGCAATCGCGCCTTGCTCACCCGCCGATCCACGGAGAGCCTTGTCTCCGGAAACATGTACGGGTGTCGAGACGGCTTTATGACCGCATCTCCCTTACTTATTCCTTCTTCCCCTTTTCCGCGCACCATGTTGTATAATGTTTAGGAATTGCTCCAGCAAAGCGAGCCAAGAGGTGATGATAATTGAGTTCGGTGGTGAAGAAGCGCCGCAAGAAGATGCGCAAGAAGAAGCACAAGAAGCTGCTAAAGCGCACACGCTGGCAGAGAAGGAACAAGTAGCGGACATCACGACCGTCACGTTCCCCTCTCCGATCATCTCATGAAACCGCCCTGCAGACGCAGGAGTGAGAGATTATTTCGCTTCCCGCTTTCCAGCGCCCCGCCACGCTTCCGCTTTCCCGCAAGCGCCTTTGCCCGGGCAACGGGATTCAGGTATGCTCCCCGTAATCCGATGCATGCATAGGGAAAAGGAAGGGTATTCGATGTAAACGGACGGGTCATGGACACCGAGACCGCTGTAGACCGTGTGCCTGGTGCTCCCGGCGTTGTCGGCGAGGCGCCAGAGTCATCCCGTGCGGGGTCAGCCTTTTCAAAAGCGCCTGTTCTGTTGTTCTCTGCCCTGTTTCTGCTCTACACGCTGACGCTCCAGACCTCGTTTTCGGGTGACTGCATCCCGAACGCCTACCTCCCGCTGTCCGTGCTCAAGCACGGGTCCATAAGCCTCGGGTTTTTTCCCGAACTCTATGCAGGGGGGAGGCCCTATTTCCTGGTTCCATACCGCGGGGGCCTGCACTCCATCTTCGGGATCGGCGCGCCCCTGTTCGCCCTCCCCTTCTACCTACCCTTTCTGTTCCGCGACTCCACGCCCTCCTTCACCACCCTCATCTACGTCTCCAAGCTGGCGGCGTCATTTTATGTCTCCCTCAGCGCAGCCCTGCTGTTCGCGGCGCTGCGCAGACTCACCACACAGCGGCGCGCCCTGCTCATCACCGCGGTCTATGCCCTGGCGACGCCCGCGTTCTGCACCGCCTCGCAGGCGTTATGGCAGCACGGGCCTTCCCTCTTCCTGCTCTCCCTCGGCATCTACCTCCTGGTCCGCGGGATGGAGAGACCGCGGTGGTCCACCTGGTCCGCCCTCCCGCTGGGGATCTCGGTACTGGTGCGCACCACCAACCTCGTGTTCCTGCCCCCCGTGATCATCTACCTCGGTTGGAAAAAGAGGCGGGAGCTGCCCTGGTTCTTGCTGCTCCTGCTGCCCGGCGCGCTGGCAACGGCGTTCTATAACCATGCGGCTTACGGGTCCGTCTTCCGTTTTCCCCTCATGGCGCCGAAATACCTGCTCCCGGCAGGCGAGTTCATGGCCTACAACGAATACAACGGTTTCTGGAGGACCCCCTTCCTCACCGGATTTTTCGGCAACCTGTTAAGCCCGAGCCGGGGCCTTCTGGCCATCTCCCCCGTGCTCATCCTGGCTTCTCTCGGCCCGGCGACCCTTATTTCCAAATCCTTCCGTAAAGACAGACCCTACACCGCCCTGGCGCTATGTTTCTTCGCTGCTTTTCTTCTCCAGCTCCTGTTGGTGGCGAAGAAAACGGACTGGACGGGAGGCAGCTCTTTCGGGAACCGGCTGCTCATAGACGCCCTTCCTTTTCTCGTTTTCCTCATCCTCCCTGCCATGGAATTCGTTGGCGAACACGTGCGGCAGGCGGTGCGGAAATCCGCGTGGTCCATATTCATCCTGCTCTTCGCCGTCTCTTTCGCCCTGCAGCTCGAGGGGATAATCCCCTACGACCGCGGGAGCTGGGACCTGCAGGGGCCCATCGATCGCAGGGCCTGGGACTGGCGCGACAGCCAGGTGGCCTTCTACCTGAAACACCCCGAGCCCGTGGTCCCTCCCCTCGTCAGGGAGATCACGGGGAAAGCCCCGGGGATCGCGGACCTCGAGATAGGGGTGCTGGAGGGACGTCCGTATTTACGCTTCAGAATGAGCGAATACGCCAGAATCATCTGGAAGGTCGTCTGTATACAGGATACAGAGATCGAATTCTCCCTGCCTTTCTACGCGGCCAAGGGCGAGAACGAGCTCCTCTTTTCGGAAGAATATTTCGGGGAGAAGGGGCGGGAGGCCATGGAGCGGTTCGTCCGGATGCTGGCGATGCCCTGCCGGCATGAGTTCGCGGTCATGGATCCCCTGACGGGCGTCGAGAACCGACACCTCCTGGAGACCTCGGCCATCCCGCCGTGCCGCCGCATCGACGGAGCTCTCCACGCCCGCTTCCCCGCCGTGCCGCATCACCCGCTGTCCCTTCCGGCACCGCCTCAGCCGCCACGCGGGTGGGCGGGCCGCCTCCGCCGCGCATTCACGCCGCCGCCATGCGCGGTCGGCTGCCGGGCGCTTCATATTGCCGGTCCTATCTGACATAATGATGCCTGGTGTTTTACATGAGGAGAACGAGCGCAGCGTTGACCTTGGCCGTGCTGGCGGCCCTTTTTCTGTTTCCGAGCGTCCCCGCTCTCCCCGCCGGGCGCGGAGAGATCGCCTACCGCGTGGACCTGACCCGGCCGGGATCGGGGGAGGTGGGGATCACCCTGAGCCTGGATGCGCCGGAGAGCCCCCTGGTACTGGAGCTGCCGGACGAACACGGGGGCGGTCTGGCTAGCGACCTCTCCTCCCACGTGGCGGGGGAGAGGGCCCTCGACGCTTCCGGCGCCGAGCTGGCGGTGAGGCGCGAGGGAGAGCTCTGGTACATAAACCATTCCGGCCCGCTCACCTTTTCCTATTCCCTGCGCCTCGACGGATATTCCGCGGGCACGCCCTACCTGGAGGCGCTGTCCGCGGAGAGCGAGAGCTGGCCGTATTTCCCGTATGTCGACGGGGATAGCGCTTACCTGCCCGGCTTCGCCGTCTTCGTCCGGCCCCGCGGCGCGGAAGGCCTCCGCCCCCGGCTGGAGATCGACCTGCCCGCGGGATGGCGCGCTGCCTTTCCCTGGGAGGACGAGCCCGAGAGCATGCGGGACCTGCTGGAAAACCCCGTCTATGCAGGTGACATCACCCTTGCCGAAAGGGGTTCCCTGCTCGTGGCGGCGGAGGCCGGCGCCCCGGCAGCGGAGGTGGCGGGGCTCGAGGAATACGCGGACAGGGCGGCCTCCCTTCTGGAGCGCGCCCAGGGCATGCTCTGGAGTCTGGACCTGCCTGCCGGCCAGAGACTGCTGGTGATCCTGGCCCTGCGGGGAGAGGAAACGCCGGCAGCGGATGATCCTTCCGGCACGGCGCTGTACCCCTCCGCGCCCTTCTCCTCCGCCCTTGCCCTGCCCCTGCCCCGCGACGCCAACCCCCTTTCCGACGCCGTGCTCGAGGCCACCGCCCGGGGCATGTCGTCGCTCCTGCTCTCCCGCGGGCTCTACCTTGAAGAGGAGGCGGCCTGGCTGCGCGAAGGGGGTGCCTGGTACCTCCAGGACCTGCTTCCATACGAGACGGGTATCTGGGGAGCTTCCCTGTTCTGGGACCGCTTCAACCGGCTTTACGACACCTACCGCGCCGCGCGGGAGGAGGGCAGCCCCAGCCTGGAGGGCGCGGCGGCGCTCGCACGAGAATCCGCTCCGGCGTCAGCGGTGCTGTGCTGCGGCGGCGCGGCGGCATGCGCCGCCTTCGACGCCGCTCTCCGCTCCCTCCAGCCCATCGCCGGCGACCTTCCGGCCTTCCTGCGCGGCCTGAGGGAGATGTCCTCGCCCGGCAGCGCCCTCACCGCCGAGAGGGTACGCGCGGCCCTGGAGAGCGCAACCGGGAGAGACTGGTCGTCGTTTTTCCGCGAGCACGTCTCCGGGGATTCCCCCATCCCCCCCTCCTCGTTCTCATCCCTGAACGTCACCGGACCCGCGAGCCAGCCCGGCGGCCAGGAGGCCCCGCAGGGCAACACCTCCCTCTCGGGATGGGTGCTGCTGGGGGTGGCCGTGGCGCTCGTCCTCCTCATACCCTTCGTCCTCGAGCCCTACACCATGCGCCCTCGCAAGCCCGGCTTCCTCGAGCGCGAGCTGAGCAAGGACGAGTGACCGGAAAGAGCGCGCTATCGTTTTTCGTGCGGCGGCAAGGCCTTCGCCCCTCCTTCACCACCGCTGGAGGAATCAAATGGTGGCGGAGAGCCTTCCCTCCGACAGGGCGCTGTCCGGCGGCGGCGGGAAGCCCCGCCTCGGGGACCGCGGACATCCCGCCCGCTCAGAGAGGATAAAAGAAACCCGTTTGACCGAACCGGGAAAGGCGACCGGCGCAGGCGGCTGACGCCGCATGTGCCCGCTCAGGGCACCACCACCTTCACACGACAGGGTAACCACGTCGATAAGCTGCCAGTGAGGCCGCATTTGCCCGCTCAGGGCACCACCACCTTCACCGCGTTGCTGTAGGTGAGGATGGATCCGTCCCTGTATATGCCCACGCGGTAATAGTAGGTGTGGCCGGAGCTTACGGAAGTGTCCGCGTAGGACCTCGATCCCGCGTCCACGAAGGTGCAGGTGTCCCCGGGATAGGAGGGCGCGGGGTTGGACAATACCGCCGCATTGTGGACAATACCGCCAACACTTTCACCGTAAAACCTGCGTGGGACATCGTGCCCGATCAAAGCACTGTCATTGCTATCGGGATGGCATATGTGGAAACCCTGTGGATTGACAACACTGAAGAGCACACCGCCAACTGGACAGGCTTTTGGGGCATGTGTCTGGGCAATGTGGTAGATGGTCACATTTTGCGAAACGGTGAAGGGCTTTACCTGTGGGCGTGGGATCCCAACAACCCCTGTCCTTTGGCGTTCAACGATTTCATCGGCTGCCGTCTCATCGGTCGGGGCAACTTCGTTTTGCGCGGAGCGCTTGTGTTTGGGAACACTATCCGCTTTTGCGAAGTGGTGGACTTCCGCTACCGCCCCAGTATGCACATTCAACCTGTCTGGCTGCAAGGAATGGACCCGAACCAACGGGCAGGCATCGCCATAGAGCCTGCGGTTCGTGGGCGCGGGGGGCAGTGCCAGGCTGCCTCCGCCGTCGCCGCCGACTGCGCCGGCAAG
>FWPV01010536.1_pt1 | contig 15083 bp, 11 predicted proteins | sample 2228371 | NCBI WGS metagenome assembly FWPV01 (sample SAMEA103939776, study PRJEB20133) | metagenome
GGTCTTCAGCCACGGCAGGCGCATGGCCAGCACGCAGCGCTCGTTGCGCCACCACTGACCGCGCACGTTGGAGTCCTTGAGCACGTAGGCTGGGAAGGCGGTCATCACCTTGCCGGCGGTCTTGATGTCGGTCATGTCCGGCAGGTCGACGCCGCGCAGCTGCCTCCCTTTGGTGTTGGCATGACAGTCGGCGCACGCGAGGTCCATCGCCCCTTGCCTGCGCCAGAACATCTTCTTGCCGAGCTCCAGGGCGTGCTGTTCCTGGGCGTTGCGCGGCTGGACGGCGAACTTCATGCCATTCGACTGCGCGGCGATGTAGGTGGCGATCTTGGTCAAGTCGTCCGGCCGGCTGTCTTCCTCGGCCGCATTGAGGTAGGTCATCTTCACCGCTTCCTCGGGCTTGATGCCTTGCAGCTTTTCCATGCAGGTGAGAATGCGCCCTTCCAGGGTCTCGACCTTGTGGGTGTCTTGGAAGTAGCGGGGCAGCTGGGCATAGGCGCCCTTGAGCACGCCGGGTCCCAGGCCGAAGTCGCATTGCTCCAGGCTGGCCTTCTTGGGGCCGCGCTTTTCGAAAAACAGCTTTTTGCCGTCATCGATCCAGAATTCGCCGGGGTTGTCACCCGCCAGTGCGTCTCGGTAGGCGGCGAATTTGTCGTCGCTGGCCAAGACCTGGGTTGCGGCGAGCGCACCGGCGAGCAGCGAGATGCCAAGGGCCAGGCGCTTGGTTGTTGTTTTCATGAGGCTCCTCCTGGGGGAACTTAGAAAGCCTTTTGCTCGGCTTCGACGTAGGCAATGCTGGTGAACTTGCCGATGCTCTCGTTGAAGCCGACCGTATCGTTGGCGTACTTCTTCACATGCGGATCGGCGAGCACCATGGCCTTGGCCGCTTCGATGTCCTTGCCGCTTTGCACCGCCTTGAGGGCGTTTTCATAGATCCCGCCGAGCAGTTCACGGTTTTTGACCAGCAGGTTGCGGTCGGGCTTACCGTGGGCGGGCACCCACAGGCTGCCGGCGGCGTTCTTCTCCAGGCCGTCATAGACCTTGAAGGTGCCGGTGAAGGAGCCGTCCTCCATGTTGGCGATGCGCTTGTCCATGGCCACGTCGCCCACGTGCACGGTCTTGTCGCCGACGATCTCGACCATGATGTCCACCGGGGTGTGGGCCTGGCCGTAGTGGTGAACGCGCAGGGTCACGCCGCCAAAGTTGAGTTCCTGGCCATGCTGGACGGGATGGTCCGGTGGGGTGATGCGGGTGCCTTCGATCATGCCTTCGGTGGCGCCCAGCATCTGCTGGAGCCATTGCGGTCCCGTGGCGGTCTTGATCGAGGTGATGCAGTTCGGGTGGGCGTAGATCGGGGCCTCCGGGAAGGCCGTCTTGAAGGCGTCGTTGCCCAGCCAGTGGTCGCCGTGGAAATGGGTGTTGAAGACGGCGAGCACGGGCTTGTCGGTCATCTTACGGATGGCGCGGATGGCCATTTCGCCGATCTGTACCGAGGTGCCGCTGTCGATCACCACCACGCCCTTGGGGGTCATGACGAAGCTGACGTTGGCGAAAAAGCCCTGGTTTTCCTTGTTGGGGAAGCCGCCCCGGGCATAGAGCACGTAGAGGTGCTCGCTCACCTGGACGGGCTTCTGGTCGGGCACGGCAGGTCCGCGTCCGGCGGCCAGGGCCGAGAGCGGGGTCAGGGCGGGCAGCACGGCGGCACCTGCCGCGAGGCCGAACAGGCGACGCATGAGGTCGCGGCGGATGGCATCCACCAGTTCCTGTTGGCGAAGGTCATCGTTCATCGACAAATCTCCGTGTGGCGAAAAAAAGGCTGCCGTGCAGGCGGCAGCCCAAGATCCCCGGACGCGCAGGTATCCGGGGTGGAGGACCACGCCTGGCGAGGTGCTGTGCGACACATCGCCGGACGTTTTCGCAGGTCAGGACGACCTGATGCGGGGGGCAGGAGCAGATGCCTCCCGCATTCCGTCCGGAGACGCGTCCCCGGACGACCGAAAAGGGCATGTCCCTATGCGTTGTTTAACGCCCGGGCTTCATGCCTCAGGCGTCCCTTGGTGGTTGGGTGGGAAGGGAGATAGCAAACGTCGTGCCCGTTATGTTTCCTGGGACATAACGATGAGGGTTGGTTTTGTATGTTTATGAATATTCTGATTTTTTGTGGATGTGGCCGCGCCGGGGGAAGGGCTCAAGGGGCGGTCTGAGCGCGATGTCTCATTGCAAAATGCAAGGGGACTTGCGAAATGCAAGGTGGTGATGGGTCAGGTTTCGCGGGCGTTCTTCAGCTTGCGCCAGAGGGTTGAAGGGTCGATGCCGAGGCGTTCGGCCGCGAGGGTGCGGTTGCCGTTGCAGGCGGCGAGGGTTTTGCGGATCCACGCGCGCTCCACGTCGTGCAACGTCGCGGAGGAAGGAAGCTCGATGGCGGTGGAGGTGTCTGCGCGGCGCTGCAGTGGGGGGTGAATAATCTCCGCCGGCAGGTCGCAAAGTTCGATGCGTTCGCCGCGCGCCAGTACCAGCGCCCGCTGGATGATGTTTTCCAGTTCGCGTACGTTGCCGGGCCAGGGGTAGCGCTGCAGGGCCTCGAGCACGCCCGGTCCGCAGGCATGCACCTCCTTGCCGAGCGCAGGGGCCAGCCGGGTGAGGATGTGGGCGCCCAGCGCGGGGATGTCCTCCACCCGCTCGCGTAGCGGAGGCACATCGATGGGAAAGACATTCAGGCGGTAGAACAGGTCTTCCCGGAACGTACCGGCCTCGACCAGCGGCCTGAGGGGCTGGTTGCTGGCCGTGACGAGGCGCACGTCCACCTCGATGTCGCTCACGCCGCCCACGCGCATGAAGCGTTTTTCCTGGATGAAGTGCAAGAGCCGCACCTGGACCTCGGGGGGCGCGCTGTTGATCTCGTCGAGAAAGAGTGTTCCACCATGCGCGGCCTCCAGCAGGCCGATACGCCTGCTCTGGGCGCCCGTGAAGGCCCCTTTCTCGTGCCCGAACAGCTCGCTCTCGATCAAGGTCGGGGCGAGGGCGCCGCAGTTGATGGCCAGGAAGGGGCCATCGCTGCGCGGGCTGAGCGCATGCAGGTGGCGGGCGAGTACGCCTTTGCCGGTGCCCGTCTCGCCGGTGAGCAGGACGGGCAGGGGGGTGGGCGCAACGCGTTGGAGGAGGGCCATGGTCTGCCTCATGGCCGGGCTGAGGGCAATCGGTTCCTTGGGGGAGAGATGCTCGTCGTTGTTGCCTTGAGACAGACGGCGGCGATGCAGGGCCTGTTCGGCCGCGCGCGCGAGCACCTGGCGCATCTCGTCAGGATTGGAGGGGTGCAGGAGCACGTCGTAAACCCCCTGGCGAAAGGCTTCGGCGACCGCAGCCCCCTTCTCGCATCGGACCAGGGCGATCGTGACCGCCCGGGTCTGGCGTGCGCGCAGACCTGTCCGCATCTCGGGGGGGTATGTGTTTGGCAGGGGGTGCTCAATCAGGAGGATGTCGTCCATGTCCGCCTCAAGCCATGCCGTGTCCAACATCTCAGGCGCATGGAAACGGGTGACTTCGGCGAATTCGGCCAGGATGGGGCGCAGGCTGAGCGCGGTATCGTGCCGCGCCACGAGGCAGGCAGAGAGGGGGGAGCGGGACATGGATTCGATGATGCTGCAAACTCGATATGTCCGATAGGATATAACGCCCGGCACTGCTCGTGGCGCTGATCGCACCTGCATGTGGGTTGATAACCGTGATGGCACCAAAGTGGTGCGCTATTTTGGTGCTTGCGCCCCAAGATGGGGCAATCTCTGGCTCAGGAGGGGTGGGGGGTGGGCATGAGTGAGCGTTTGGTGCATGGCACGCTTCATGCTTCAATTGCGAGCAGCGCCCGCAAGGGTAAACTTGGTTAGGTTTTTTTACTTCTCTCGGCCACTCTGGAGGCAGATCCTCATGACCCCCGCTGACGTCATCAAGATGATGCAGGAACACGGCGTCAAGTTCGTTGACTTCCGTTTCACCGATACCCGTGGCAAGCAGCAGCACGTCACTTATCCCGCCTCCCGCGTCGACGAGGAAGCCTTCGAGAACGGCGTGATGTTCGACGGTTCGTCCATCGCTGGCTGGAAAGGCATCCAGGCCTCCGACATGATCCTCATGCCGGACGCGTCCACCGCGCTGATGGATCCGTTCAGCGAAGAGCCGACCCTGATCGTCGTCTGCGACGTAATCGAGCCGGACACCATGCAGGGCTACTCCCGTGACCCGCGCTCCATCGCCAAGCGCGCCGAGGCCTACCTGCAGAGCACCGGCCTGGCCGACACCGCCTTCTTCGGCCCGGAAAACGAATTCTTCATCTTCGACGACGTCCGCTGGGGCGCCGACATGTCCGGCTGCTTCGTCAAGCTGGACTCCTCCGAGGCCGCCTGGAACACCGAGAAGGTGTACCCCGACGGCAACATGGGCCATCGTCCGGGCGTCAAGGGCGGCTACTTCCCCGTTCCCCCGGTCGACAACCTGCATGACATCCGTCAGGCCATGTGCCTGGTGCTGGAGGACATGGGCCTGAAGGTCGAGGTGCACCACCACGAAGTGGCCACCGCTGGCCAGTGCGAGATCGGCGTGGGCTTCAACACCCTGGTCAAGAAGGCCGACGAGGTGCAGACCCTCAAGTATGTCATCTGGAACGTGGCCCACACCTACGGCAAGACCGTGACCTTCATGCCCAAGCCGATCGTGGGCGACAACGGCTCCGGCATGCACGTGCACATGTCCCTGTCCAAGGACGGCAAGAACACCTTCAATGGTGACGGCTACGCCGGCCTGTCCGAGACCGCGCTGTACTACATCGGCGGCATCATCAAGCACACCCATGCCCTGAACGCGCTGTGCAACCCGTCGACCAACAGCTACAAGCGCCTGGTGCCGCACTTCGAGGCTCCGGTGAAGCTGGCCTATTCTGCCCGCAACCGCTCCGCCTCCATCCGCATCCCGTTCGTGTCGAGCCCGAAGGCCCGCCGCATTGAGGTGCGCTATCCGGACAGCACCGCCAACCCGTACCTGGCCTTCGCAGCCCTGCTGATGGCCGGCCTGGATGGCATCAAGAATAAGATCCACCCGGGCGAGGCAGCCACCAAGAACCTGTACGACCTGCCGCCCGAGGAAGAGAAGGCCATCCCGGAAGTCGCCTTCTCCCTGGAGCAGGCCCTGGATGCCCTGGACAAGGACCGCGACTTCCTCAAGCAGGGTGGTGTGTTCAGCGACGAGTTCATCGATGCCTACATCGAGCTCAAGCAGTCCGAACTGCAGCGCGTGCGCATGACCACCCACCCGGTCGAATTCGACCTGTACTACAGCCTGTAAGGCTCGCCCAACGGGTACCTCAAGGCCCCGCCCCGCGCGGGGCTTTTTCTTTCCTGTGCCATGGCCTAATGTAGGTTCATGCGCACATTCATCTTGTTGGCCCTTGCCCTTGCCATCCTCGCGGCCCAGGCTGCCGAGGTGTATCGCTATGTCGATGAGAAGGGCAACATCGTGTTTACCGACCAGCCGCGCGCGGGTGCGCAGCGCATGGTGGTCGAGCCTGCCCCGGCGACCAGCGTGGTGGTGCCGGTCCTGCCCGCCGCTCCCCAGGTCCCGGCCAAGGCGCCCAGTAAACCAGGCGCCGAGGCCTTCGCAGGGTACCTTGATCTGCGCATCACCCAGCCCGCGCCCAGCGAGGCCCTGGTCAACACCGTGGGCGATGTAGACGTGAGTCTCAATCTCCACCCCCCTTTGCGCGCCGATTTGGGGCACGGCCTGACCGTGCTGCTGGACGGCGCGCCCGTGGCGCAAAACACCACCCGGATGAACCTCGTGCTCAATAACGTGGATCGCGGCGACCATGTGCTTGAGGCCTACGTCCAGGATGGAGCGGGGGCCGTGCTGATCCAGTCCGCTCCCGTACGCTTCACCCTGCAGCGGCCGAGTCTGTTGCAGCCGGGACGCCAGGCGCCGGGGGCTCCGCTCAGTCCTATCCCGCCGCCGGTGCCGCAGCTGCGCCCTGCGCCCTGAGGGTGGGACAGGGGCGCCCGCGTACGCGTAGGAGCGACGCCCTCGTCGCGACAGGGGCTGACTGAAGAGGCCATCGGCCCGAGGGCGGGCCTCCTACAACCTAAGCTTTGACGGTGCGACGGGCCCTCTCGCCTAAAAACAGGGGCTGGCCCGACTCTTGCTTCGATCTGGACATGAATCAGACTCCCGACTGCGCCCTCCTCGCGCGCCTGCTTGAACACCAGACGGTGGCCCTGCTTTGGCTGGATGCCGGGCTGCAGGTCGTCTACCTCAACCCGTCCGCCGAGAATCTGCTCGGGCTGAGTCTGCGCCAGGCCCGGGGCCTGCCGGTGCGCTCCATCCTGCCGGGTGAGGCGAGCCTGCCCGAGGTGCTGCGCCAGTCGTTCGAGAGCGGCCATCCCTGCACCTTCCGCGAGATGCCCCTGCACGCCGCGGGGCGTGACGTGATGGTCGATTGCGCGATCAGCCCGCTGATCGACCCTGATCTGGGCGAGGGGGTGCTGGTGGAGATGATGGACGTCGAACGCCATCTGCGCATTGCCCGGGAGGAGCAGTTGCTGGCGCAGCAGCAGGCCACCCGCAGCCTGCTGCGCGGCCTCGCGCACGAGATCAAGAACCCGCTCGGTGGCTTGCGCGGCGCGGCGCAATTGCTGCATGGCGAACTCGATCAGGCCGAACAGCGCGAGTACACCGCAGTGATCATGCGCGAGGCGGACCGCCTGCGCGCGCTGGTCGACCGCATGATCGGCCCGCACGTGCTGCCGAAGAAGCGGATGCTCAATCTGCACGAACCGCTCGAGCACGTGCGTCGGCTGGTAAGCATGGAGATGCAGGACAGCCGTGTGCGCCTGGTCACCGACTACGACCCGAGCATCCCCGAGCTGTACGCCGATCCCGACCTCTTGATCCAGGCCGTGCTCAACATCGTGCGCAATGCCATGCAAGCCCTGGCGGGCCAGGCCGATGCCCGCATCGTCATTCGCACTCGCGTGCTGCGTCAGTTCACCCTCGGCAGCGCCCGCCACCGGCTGGTGGCGCGCATCGACATCGAGGACAACGGTCCGGGCATTCCGCCGTCGCTGCAGGATACCTTGTTCCTGCCCATGGTCAGCGGCCGGCCGGGCGGGACCGGGCTTGGGCTTGCGATCAGTCAGTCGCTGATCGCCCAGCACGGCGGTCTGATCGAGTTCGCCAGCCACCCCGGCCGCACCCTGTTCTCCATCCTCCTGCCCATCGAACCACCCGCTCCGGAGACCGCCCCATGAACAGCGACGAAGGAAACGGCGTTGGATCGCATCGCGATCCCCGAAGGGCGGAATCCAGGGACGGATTCCGCAGCGCCGCGAAACAAATCTGGATCGTCGACGACGATCCCTCCATCCGCTGGGTGCTCGAGCGGGCGATGAGCAAGGTCGGCTGGCAGCCGCGCCTGTTCGAGTCTGGCGAGGAGGTGCTCGCGAGCCTGCGCCGCGAGCAGCCCGGCGTGCTGGTGAGCGACATCCGCATGCCGGGGATCGATGGCCTGGCGCTCATGCGCGAGGTGCGCGAGCGCTACCCGAGGCTGCCGGTCATCATCATGACCGCACACTCCGACCTCGACTCCGCCGTGAACGCCTTCGAGAGCGGCGCGTTCGACTACCTGCCCAAGCCCTTCGACATTGATGAGGCGCTCACCCTCGTGCGCCGCGCCATCGACAGCCGCGCCGAGACTGGCGGGGCGGGGGCGGAGGAAACCGAGGAGCAGACCGGCATCATCGGCCAGTCGCCGGCCATGCAGGAGGTCTTCCGCGCCATCGGCCGCCTCTCACGCTCCAGCATCACTGTGCTCATCACCGGCGAGTCCGGCACGGGCAAGGAGCGGGTTGCGCAGGCCCTGCACCGGCACAGCCCCCGCGCCAACGGCCCGTTCATCGCCCTCAATACCGCCGCCATCCCCAAGGATCTGCTCGAATCGGAGCTGTTCGGCCACGAACGCGGCGCGTTCACCGGTGCCCAGGCCCAGCGGCGCGGGCGCTTCGAGCAGGCCGATGGCGGCACCCTGTTCCTCGATGAGATCGGCGACATGCCTTTCGACCTGCAGACCCGCCTCCTGCGCGTGCTGCAGGAGGGCGAGTTCTACCGCGTCGGCGGCCACACCCCGGTCAGGGTGGACGTGCGCATCATTGCCGCGACGCATCAGGACCTGGCCGCCCGCGTGCGCGACGGCCTGTTCCGCGAGGACCTGATGCACCGCCTCAACGTCATCCGCCTGGCCCTGCCGGCCTTGCGTGAGCGGCGCGAGGACATCCCCCTGCTGCTCGAGCACTTCCTCAAGCGCGCCGCGCGTGAGCTGGATACCCCGCCCAAGCTCCTCACCCCGGAGGTCACCAGCTTGCTTACGCGCTACGACTGGCCCGGCAATGTGCGCCAGCTGGAGAACACCTGCCGCTGGCTGACCGTCATGGCCAGCGGGCGCGAGGTGCTACCCTCCGACCTGCCGCCGGAGATCCTGCGCACGGGTGGGCAGCCGCTGGCTCACCACGGCGAGGCCCGGGCCGTCCTGCCCGCGCAGGCCCCGGAGGCGTGGCCCGTCCTGCTGCGCCGCTGGGCCGATGCCCGCCTTGAGGCTGGCCAGCGTGACCTGCTGGATGAGGCGATGCCGATGTTCGAGCGGGTGATGATCGAGTCCGCCATGGCCCAGACCCGCGGCCTCAAGCAGGACGCCGCCATGCTCCTTGGCTGGGGGCGCAACACCCTGGCGCGGAAGATGAAGGAACTGGGGATGGAGTGAGGGTTGCAGCGTCGGTCGGGTGGGGCGAGTATCACCTCATCCAACCTGTGGTGACCCTGCCATGCCGACGTTGCGTCCTGTCTTTCTCGGTGTCCTGGTGCTTCCGCTCCTGGGCGGCTGCCTTGGCGGCGACTTTCCTTCCATGGCGTCGCCGCCGGAGCCTGCCGCGGTGAATCCGCAGGCGACGCAGCAGTTCATGCTCAAGTTCAAGGACGGACGCGATGAGCAGGCGGTGCGCGCGAGCCTTCCACGGCTCTCGCAGCTGGCCGGACTGGAGCTTGCCTACGTGCGTCCCATGTCCGGCCAGGCCCATGTCCTGCGTTTCCCCGCCGCGGCCACCCCGGTGCAGGTCGAGCAGGGGCTGCGTGCCCTGCAGGCCATGCCGGAGGTTGACTACGTCGAGCTGGATCGCCGGGTGAAGCGCCCATGAAACGATTTTCCCTCGCCGCCAGCCTGGTCGCCGCCGGGCTCATTCCACTCGCCCAGGCGGCCTTCCCAGCACAGGAGGCGCCCGTCACCCAGCTGATCGTCCAGCCTAGCAGCTTCCATGCGGCGCACGCTTCCCGTCTTGATGCCGCGGCCATGGCCCCCTTCATTCAGGCGGCCGGGGTGGTCATGGAGCATGTGCGCCCCCTGCCTGGCGAGGCGCAGGTGCTGAGGCTGCCTCACCCCATGCGCCCGGACGAGGCGCGGGTCTACGCCACGCGGCTGGTCGAGTCCGGCGTGGCCCGCATGGCCGAGCCGGACCTGCGCGTCTACCCGAGCCTGGTGCCCAATGACCCCGGCTACCCGAACCAGTGGCATTACCACCCCCTCGTGACGGGGCGGTCCCATGGACAGAACAACTATGGCCTGAACCTGCCTTATGCCTGGGATGCCACGGTGGGCAGTCCCTTGGTGGTCGTGGCCGTGCTCGACACCGGGGTGCTGCCGCACGCGGATATCGATGCCGGACGCATCCTGCCCGGCTATGACTTCATCTCCGGCCTCGACACCAACGGGGACGGGACGGAGGATGACTTCTTTTATGCCAATGACGGCAACGGGCGGGATGCCGATCCGCTTGATCCCGGGGACTGGGTCTCGGCCGATGACCGCAAGCTCCACCCCGAGTGCGAGGTGGCGGACAGCTCATGGCATGGCACCCACATCGCCGGCACCATCGGCGCAGCCACGGATAATGCGCAGGGCGTAGCGGGGATTGACTGGCAAGCCAAGCTGTTGCCGGTGCGCGTGCTGGGCAAGTGCGGAGGGCTGCTGTCCGATATCGTCGACGCCCTGTACTGGGCGGCCGGCCTCCAGGTCGCCAATGTCCTGGCCAACCCGAATGCGGCGCGCGTGCTCACCCTGAGTCTGAGCGGGGCCGGCCCATGCCCGCTGAGCCTGCAGGGCGCCTTCAGCGCGATCCATGCCGCCGGCGCTACGGTCGTCGTGGCCGCCGGCAACAATGCCGGGAGCGCGGGCAGCTACTTTCCCGGCAACTGCAGCGGGGTGATCACGGTCGCAGCGACCGACCGGCAAGGTCAGCGCGCCAGCTACAGCAACACGGGCCTTGCAGTGACGGTGAGCGCACCGGGCGGCGATCCCGACGTCGATACCGGCATCCTCTCCACCGCCAACAGCGGTAAGACCATCCCAGCCGCTGACAGCTATGTGGTCATGGCCGGGACCAGCATGGCCGCTGCCCAGGTTTCCGGAGTCGTGGCGCTCATGCAGGCCGTCGGGCCGGGGCTGAATCCAGTGGCTGTGCGCGATGCCCTGCGTGTCACGGCCACGCCTTTCCCGCAATATGGCACCAGCAAGGACTGCTCCACAGCGACCTGCGGTGCGGGCATCGTTCGTGCGGACTGGGCCTTGCTGGCCGCGCAGGGCGTGGATTTCGTGCCCGACACGTTCAGCATTCCGCCCCGGAACGATGTCCCCTTGGCAACCGCCGTCACCTCCGAGCCCATCGTCATCCGCGGCCTTGGGCATGCTACCCCCATCAGCGTCCAGAATGGCGAATACAGCCTGGGCTGCACGCAGAGCTTCACCCGTAACCCTGGGGAGGTGAGCGACGGCCAGAGTGTATGCGTGCGCCATACCTCGGCCGTGACGTACAGCACCTCGGTGACAAGCACCTTGACGGTAGGCGGGGTGAGTGCAAACTTCACCAGCACCACCCAGGCGATGCCTACTCCAGCACCGGCCTCTGGCGGAGGCGGGGCGCTTGGGGCTTGGGCGCTGCTGGGGCTGGCGGGCTTGGCCCTTGGGCGGCGCATCCGTACTCGCTCCTGATCCTCGAGGTCGATAGAGCGGGCGTAGGAGGCCCGCCCTCGGGCCGATCGCTTCATGCCCCAGCCTCGGATCGCGGCGAGGGTGCCGTCCCTACCCCCTGACCCGCGGCCCCGTCATTTGCGATGACCGACGGAGCAGCCGCCAGGCCAAGGCGCTCACCACCCCGCCGAGTGCACCGAACTGGTGCGCGGCATGGATCACCGGCGCGCCGATCAGCCCGGCGCTGCCGCTGCCTGTGTGATCTTCCAGTGCCAGCTTTAGCAGCAGCCCCAGGGCGGCGGCGGTGCGAAGCGCCCGGCCGGTGTCCGAGGCCAGCATCACCCCGGCCGCGAACAGGCCGTGCAGGGCACCCGAGGCCCCGGCATACCAGCTCACCTGCGGTGCAAGAAACCACAGACCAAGAGCCACGGCGATCGTGCTGCCCAGGATCATGCCGAGCAAGACGGCCGGACGGGCCAGCGTCTGTCCCCACACCGCCATGACCCCGGCCAGCCCGAGCAGGTTGAGCGCAAGGTGCATGGCGTTGAGGTGGACGAGCTGGCCGGTCAACAGGCGCCAGACCTGCCCATCCCCGATGGCCTGGCGCTCATAGCCCCAGAGGGCAGGCCCGCCGAGCGCTTGCAGGGTTCCCCAGAGCGTGCCAAGCAGGAGGGGCGGCCACCACGGGAGCAGGAGGCGCCTCAAGGCCTGCGGCTCAGTCATGCCGGGCATAGAGGGCATCGATGCGCTGGGCATGGCGCGCCAGGATGGTTGGCCGCTTGAGTTTGAGCGTGGGGGTGAGCAGGCCTTCTTCCACCGTCCAGGGCCGATCGAACAGCAGGGCGCGGCGCAGCTTGGCAAAGCCTGGGAAGGCATACAGCGCCCGGTTGGCCCGGGCGAGCACGGCCTTCTCCACCCGCCGGTCCTCCAGGGATGCGGGCGCGGTGGGGTCGACGCCTGTGGCGCGGAGCAGCGGTTCGCTCTCCTCCGGGTTGAGTACGGCCAGGAGGGCGAGGTGAGGGCGGCCCTCACCGATGACCATCACCTGCTCGAACAGCGGGTCGCCGAGCAGGGCGAGCTCCATGTCGGCGGGCGGCACCTTCTCGCCGCTGGCGAGCACGAGGATGTCCTTGAGCCGTCCGGTGATGAAGATGTGTCCTGCAGCATCAATGCGTGCCGTATCCCCCGTGCGCAGCCAGCCGTCCGGGGTGAACAGGGCGCGGGTGGCCGCCGTGTTGTGCCAGTAGCCGAGCATCACGTTCGGGCCGCGTACCTGCAGCTCGTCCTGCTCGCCCAGGCGGACCTCGACCCCCGGCAGGGGGCGTCCGACGCTGGCGGGGAGGTTGTCGTCCGGCCGGTTGACGCTGATCACCGGGGCGGTCTCGGTCAGACCGTAGCCCTGCAAAAGCGGCAGGCCGAGGCCGAGAAACAGGCGCGCGATATCGGGCGGCAGCGGTGCCCCGCCGCAGATGGCCAGCCGCAGGCGACCGCCGAGCCGGTCCAGCACCGGCCGGCCGGCCACGCGGTGCAGCAGCGGCTGGAGCAGCAGGGTTGGGTGCCAGCGCGCACGCCCCTGCCGGTGTTCGAAGGCGCGCCAGCCCACGTCGACGGCGGTGTGGAACAGGAGGCGCGCAAACCATCCCTTGCGCGCCAGCCCGGCCTGGATGCGGCGCGCGACCCGCTCGTAGATGCGCGGCACGGAGATCAGGAGGGTCGGTCGCACCTCGCGCAGGTCCTCGCCCAGCTGCTGGATGGAACGCGCGAAGGCGACCTCGGCGCCGCACAGCATGGGCAGCACACAGCCGGCCGTGCGTTCGAGCATATGGGAGAGCGGCAGGAAGGAGAGGAAGCGGTCGTTGGGGCCGATGTCGATCAGGCTGGCCGCCGCGCGGGCATTGGCGAGGATGTTGCGGTGGCTGAGCATCACGCCCTTGGGCCGCCCCGTGGTGCCCGAAGTGTAGACGATGGTGGCCAGGTCGTCCGGGGCGATGGCCGGGGTGGGGGGGGGCGGGCCTGCGGCCTGGGCGCACCAGGCCTCCAGGTCCACCACGCGCGGATCGTCTGTGGCAAGTGGCCGGAGGGTGACAATGCGTTTGAGGGTTGCCACATCCTCCTCGGCCAGAACCGGCGCCAGCCGCGACCATTGCAAACCGTTCTGCAGCAGCAGGATGCGTGCCCCGGTCTCACGCAGGATGAAGGCCACGTTGTCGGGGCGGTCGTCGACGTACAGCGGCACGCTGACCAGTCCCAAACCCTGCGTGGCGAGGTCGATGGCGATCCAGTCCGGGCCGTTCTCCAGCATCAGCGCCACCCGCTCGCCGCGCGCCAGCGCCTCAAGGGCGAGGGCGCTGCGCAGGCTGGCGACCCGCTTATCCATCGCCCGCCAGCTCAGTTCGGCCCAGTCTCCGCGCGCATGGTCGAAGACCCGGTAGGCAGGCGCTTCCGGGCTGAGCCGGACGCGTTCGCGGAACAGCTCAGCGAGGGTTTCGGCCGTGGTCATCATGTGCAGCCCCCTGGGTTCGATTTTTGCGCGGCAGAAACATAGTATGAAAGGGTCATGACTTTCCGGGAGAGGCGCCATGCGCGTCCTGGCCTTGTACAGCGTCAAGGGTGGGGTGGGCAAGACCACCACGGCCGTCAACCTCGCCACCCTGTCCGCCCTGCAGGGGCGGCGCACCCTGCTGTTCGACCTCGATCCGCAGGGCGCGGCGACCTGGATGCTGGAGGGGAATGTGCCGGAGGGTGGGGTGCGCCGTGCTCTCAAGGGCAAGGACCTCGACGAGCGATTGATCGCCACCCGCTACCGTGGCCTGATGCTCTGGCCCAATGGGCCCGAACTTGCCAATCTTGCGCTCGAAATGGCGGAGATGAAGCACTCGGGCGAGCGCCTCGCCCGCCTGCTCGAGCCGCTGGCGGGGCGCTTCGACCATGTGGTGCTGGACTGCCCCCCTGGCCTCGGCTTGATGGCCGACAACATCTTCGCCGCGGCGGATGAGGTGCTTGTGCCGCTGATCCCCGCGCCACTGTCCCTGCGCGCCGCCCTGCAGGTGCGCGAGGCGCTGGCGGCGCGTGCCAAGGCCCCCCGGATGCAGGCCTTCCTGAGCCTGGTCGACCGCCGCCGCGGCCTGCACCGCGACTTCGTCGACCAGCACGGCGAGGCGTTGCCCGAACTGCTGCCCGAGGCCATCCCCGCCAGCAGTGAGATCGAGCGCCAGACCGTCAGCCGCGTGCCGGTGGTCTACGGTCAGCCGCGCTCGGAGGCCGCGCAGGCCTACTACCGCCTGTGGCGCGCGGTGCACCTGCCGCTGGCGGATTGAGGGATATGGGGGCGGCGAAAGGTCGGTTTGGTGTCTTCTGTAGGAGCGCCGCCCCCGGCGCGATCAGCCCCCACGCATCGGCCCGAGGGCGGGCCTCCTACAGGGGCTGTGGGCCTGCGGTCGATGGGCGGGTATCGTTGTAGGCACGGCTTCAGGCCGCGATAATCCACCCTTTCATGTTTCACCTGCCCACCACCATGCCCCTACACGTCATCATCCTCGCCGCCGGCCAGGGCACGCGCATGCGTTCGTCCATGCCCAAGGTCCTGCATCCCATTGCGGGCCGCCCCATGCTCGAGCATGTGCTGGACGCTGCCGCCACCCTCGCGCCCGAGCGGGTGCACGTGGTCATCGGCCATGGCGCGGACCAGGTGCGCCAACGCCTGGCCCACCGCGAGGTCGGCTGGGCCGTGCAGGCCGAGCAGCTTGGCACCGGCCATGCGGTCATGCAGGCCATGCCCGCCATTCCCGATGATGCGCGGGTGCTGATCCTGTACGGCGACGTGCCGCTGATCCGCCCGGACACCTGCCGGGCGCTGGTCGAGGGGCTGGCTCGCGCCGATCTCGCCCTGCTCACCGTCGAGCTCCCGGATCCGCACGGCTACGGCCGCATCCTGCGCGAGGACGACGGTCGGGTGGTCGGCATCCGCGAGGAGAAGGACTGCGCGCCCGAGCAGCGCGCCATCCATGAGGTGAATACCGGTCTCATGGCCGCGCGT
>FWPV01010537.1_pt1 | contig 15082 bp, 13 predicted proteins | sample 2228371 | NCBI WGS metagenome assembly FWPV01 (sample SAMEA103939776, study PRJEB20133) | metagenome
TTGCAATATCTGATCGAGGCAGGTCGCCTGGGCGCGATCGACAAGGCATCGGATGAGCTCTATGCGTGGTTCCGCAAACATTACCTGTGGGCCACCGGCAGCCTGTCGATCAACGTCAGCGAGTTGAACACCCATACCTCCGACGAGGCGATCCGCCAGTACTTCAATGCGGGTTGAAGCCCCGCATCAGCTGATGCGGCGATAGCCGCCGGGCACGCCGGCCGGCGACAACACCCACTGCCAGAGCTGGATGTCGCGTGCGCGGAACGCACCGGCGCACGACAGCAGGTAGTAGCGCCACATGCGGCGAAAGCGCTCGCCGAGCCGGTCTGCCCATTGCGGCCATGCGGCTTCGAAATTGGCATGCCAGGCCATCAGCGTGCGGTCGTAGTCGGCGCCGAAATTGTGCAGGTCTTCCACCACGAACAGGTCATCGAGCGCATGGCCGATCTGGCCGACCGCCGGCAGATCGCCGTTGGGGAAGATGTAGCGGTCTATCCAGGGATCGGTCGCGCCGCGCCGCGTGTTCTTGCCTATCGTGTGCAACAGCAGCAGGCCGTCCGGATGCAGGCAGCGCCGCGCCACCTGCATGAAGGTACGGAAGTTCTTGCGCCCGACATGCTCGAACATGCCGATGCTGGCCACCCGGTCGAACGCTTCATCGACCTCACGGTAGTCCTGCAGCCGGAATTCCACCGGCAGGCCGGCATAGCGTGCGCGCGCCCACTCGACCTGTTCGCGCGACACGGTCACGCCGACACATTCCACCCCGTAGTGCTCGGCCGCGTAGCCGATCAGGCTGCCCCAGCCGCAGCCGATGTCGAGCAGACGCATGCCTGGTTCGAGCCTGAGCTTGCGGCACACCAGATCGAGTTTGGCATCCTGCGCAGCCGCGAGGTCATCGGCGTCTTTCCAGTAGGCGCAGGTATACGTCATGCGCGGGTCGAGCATGGCCGCGTAGAAATCGTTGCCCAAATCGTAGTGACGCTCGCCGACCTGCCAGGCACGGCGCCGCGTCTGGCGGTTGAACAGGTGCGCGCTGAGCGCGTGCATGACGATGCGCGCCGGCTGCACGCGCTCGCCCAGACGTGCCCGGAGCAGCCGGGCGAAGAATTCGTCGAGACGGTCGGCATCCCATTCGCCATCCATATAGCTTTCGCCCAACCCCAGGCTGCCCTGCGCGAGCAGGCGCGCCGGCAGGTCCGGCGAATGGATGCGCATGTCCCACAGTTCCGGTCCGTCCGCTTCGATGCCGGCCTGCGCCAGCAGCCCTGACAGCACGCGGAATTTCGACAAACGGGCGACGTCCTGCGGCGGCGCCCTGAAAAGTGCTTCGCGCAACATGGCGACACCTCCCGGACTTCGGAACCACGAGTTTAGACCAGGTCCAGACTGGCGCACGGGGCGCGGCGCGGCGCGGGAAATCCATGCAACCGCGACTCAGCAAAATCGTGAAGCGCTCAGCCGCCCAGGCTTTCCAGAAACTTCACCGCCACGTCCTCGCTGCGCGTGCGACGCATCGGCGGCAGGCTGCGCCAGATGGTCTTGCCGTAGTGCTTGTCGATCAGGCGCGGGTCGCACACGACGAGTACGCCGTGGTCGCGCTCGTCGCGGATCAGCCGGCCGGCGCCCTGCTTCATGCTGATCACGGCATGCGGCAGCTGGTAATCCATGAAGGCGTTGCGGCCTTCGCGCTTCATGTGTTCGATGCGCGCCGACAACACCGGATCATCCGGCGGTGCGAACGGCAGCTTGTCGATGATGACCAGCTGCAGCGCGTCGCCACGCACATCCACGCCTTCCCAGAAGCTCTGGCTGGCGACCAGCACCGCGTTGCCGGCGGCGCGGTGGCGCTCCAGCAGCTCGCTGCGCGTGGCCTGGCCCTGCATCAGCAGCGGGCGGTCAGGGTCATACGCCGACAGCTTGTCCTCGATCAGTTCGTGGATGCGCTTCATCGCGCGCAGCGAGGTGCACAGCACGAACACGCCACCGCGGCAGGCCTTGATCAGCGGCCAGGCGGTGCGCGCCACCGCTTCGGCGTAGGTGGGCGCCGACGGTTCGGGCATGTTTTCAGGCGCGTACAGCAGCGCCTGTTCGCCGTAGTTGAAAGGGCTGCCCCATTGCGCGGTCTCGGCGCCGGCGAGGCCCAGTTCGCCGCAGTAATGGCCGAAGTCGCCACCGACCGCAAGCGTGGCCGACGTGAATATCCACGCCCGCGGGTTGTCTTCCATCTGGCGCCGGAAAATGTCGGCCACCGACAGCGGCGTGGCGTTCAGCGCCAGCGCCTGCGTGTACACCTCGGCCCAGCGAACGCGGTCGGGCTGGTCGGGCTTCTGCCAGCGCTCGATGCGCGCCACCAGATCGAGCGAGCGCTGCCAGCACTTTTCCAGCCCCTCGCTGCGCCCGGCCTGGGTTTCGAGCACGCCGGCCAGTTCGCGCAAGCCGTCCAGCACGGTGGCCAGCGCTGGTGCGAACGCGGCGCGCTCGTCGATCTGCGCAGCCGACAGCCGCACGTTCTCTTCGCGGAACACCAGCCGCAGGTCGCGCGCCGTCTTGGCCATGCGCTCGGCTGCTTCGGGCAACTGTTTGAAATCCTTGGCATTGATGACGGCCTCGGCGCGCGTGTCGCGCGCCAGCTCCAGCATCTGCGAGGTCGATACCGACTCGCCGAAGAACAGGCTGGCGGTCTCGGCAAGCTGATGTGCTTCGTCGAACACCACCGCGTTGCAGGCCGGCAGCAGTTCGGCCACGCCCTCGTCACGCAGCATCAGGTCGGCGAAGAACAAGTGGTGATTCACCACCACCACGTCCGCCTCCATCGCCTCGCGCCGCGCCGCGGTGACGAAGCATTCCTTCGCGTTCGGGCAATCCTGGCCCAGACAGTTGTCGCGCGTCGACGTGGCCAGATGCCAGGCGCCCGACTCTTCCGGCACCTCGGTGCACTGCGCCTTGTCGCCGCTGCTCGTCACCTTGGCCCAGCGCGCGATGGCCTGCAGATGCCCAGCCTCTTCGCGCGAGCCCAGTCGGCCGTCGTGCAGCGCACGTTCGAGGTGGTAGTGGCACAGGTAATTCGCTCGCCCCTTCAGCAGCGCGATGGTCACCGGCACGCCCAGCGCGCCGCGAACCGTCGGCAGGTCGCGCTGGAACAACTGGTCCTGCAGCGTCTTGGTGCCGGTCGACACGATCACCTTGGTGCCGGACAGCAGCGCCGGTACGAGATAAGCGTAGGTCTTGCCCGTCCCGGTGCCCGCCTCGACCACCAGCACCCCGCGCTGTTCGATCGCCGCCGCCACCCGCTCGGCCATTTCCGTCTGCTGCGCACGCGGCGTGAACCCGTCGATCGCCCGCGCAAGCGGGCCGTCGACGGCAAAGGTGGTGGGGATGTCTGGCACGAAGAGGTGATTGAATTGAGGTTGGTAGAAGTGTACAGCACGCCTCGGTGCTGGCCTGCAACGCAGCTTAAGTTAGCGCCTGAAAAATTCGTTTGGTATATTCAGTGCGCTCCTCCGTACCGATCCGACGATGACCAACGCCGGCCTCACTCAATCCATCGCATTCTTGAATTGTAACTACATCGTAGTTACACTTGTACCATCGTCGTGATCGTTTTCGAATGGGACGAAAAAAAAGCCGCCGCCAATCTCCGGAAGCACGGCGTCAGCTTCGAAGAGGCGAAAACCGCCTTCTCGGACGAGCATGCGCGATTGATCTCGGACCCGGATCACTCGGAAGACGAAGACAGATTTGTTCTGCTGGGTTACGGACACGGCCAGACGCTGCTGGTCGTATGTCATTGCTATCGCGCTGCAGATCGCATCATTCGCATCATTTCGGCCAGACGCGCAACGCGCCGCGAAGCGATGTTTACTGACAGGACATGACCTTGCGCCCCGAATACGACTTCTCGAAAGCAACAAAGAACCCCCACGCCGCACAACTCAAGAGGCAGATCACGATCCGGCTCGACGAAGAATCGATCCAGTACTTCAAGTCACTCGCAGCGGAGACGGGTATTCCCTACCAGAGCCTGATCAATCTGTACCTGCGCGACTGCGCCGCATCGCGCCGGACGATTGATCTGAAATGGACGTAACTTCGCAGCGACGCCCAGCCACATGGGCGCTGCGCAACCGCTACCTCATACGTAAGTCAGGACATGCCGCAGTCCCGAGCAGGATGCGGTCGATGCCCAACGGATAGCTGCACGCGGATCGGCTAGCATGTCCGGGTAGTTGACCGACTGGAGACCGCAGCGACCATGCCGACCAAACCGCTCGACCGCCTGCTTTTCGTTCAGGGTGGCCTGTGCTTCTTCTGCAAACAACCCCTGCCCCGGGACAGCGCAAGCATCGAACACCTGCTGGCCATTGCAAAGGGCGGCGCCAATGGTGACGACAACTGCGTCGCATGCTGCAAGACGGTGAATGCCCTGCTTGGCAGCATGTCGATCAAGCAGAAGTTCGAAGTCGTACTGAATCAGAAGGGGCACTTCCGATGCCCGAACACCACAGGCCATCCGCCGCCGAAGCCGATCGCGCCCACGTTACCGACGCCCATCGTCGTTGCACCGAAACCGATCGTCGCCCCGTCGACTCCGCCCAAACCAGCTAAAACCGCGCCGCCAAAACCCACTGCAGCACCCGCCCCGAAAAAGGTCGACCGCTTCGCGATGGTGGTCGCCAACCTGAAAACGCGCGGCAAATCGCGTCCAAGAACACTGAAAACGCTCACGACTACGGTTACAGCGCTTTTTCCGAAGGGCATTTCCAAGGCTGAGGTGGCCGCGATCGTCAGGCATCTGCAGGCGACGGGGAAGGTGAAGGTCGAGGGGGAGAAGGTGGCGTATCAGCTCTGAAATCGAGCGCTTCGGATACTCTCTAAGAACACTGGTGCTCAATGTGTTCGTTGTGCTCCACTGTGCTCAACGTGCTCCAGGGTGACGGTGCAGGAAGAGGGGCGCGAAGTCGGCAGCGAGGTTGCGAAACCGGCACGTCGGCTGAAGTCGGCATCAAGCGAGGGCGTCCTACTGCGACATATCACGCACCCGCTATTGGCCGAATAGCCGACAACCCGCCGTTCAGACGACGGCAACCCCGCTGCCCCTGAGCGGCTGGCGGCGCCCACTGGCGAGCAGCGCGGTCGCGTCGGCGGCAGGCAGCGCACGGCTGAACAGGTAGCCCTGCATGACCTGACAGCCGTGCGCCTGCAGGAAGGCAAGCTGGGGCATCGTTTCGACGCCTTCGGCGACGACTTCCATGCGCAGCGCGTGGGCCATGGCGAGGATGGACGCGCAGATGGCTGCGTCGTCCGGGTCTTCGGAGATGTCGCGTACGAACGAGCGGTCGATCTTGATCACGTCAAGCGGGAAGCGCTTCAGGTAGGCGAGGCTGGAATAGCCGGTGCCGAAGTCATCCACCGCGATCGACACGCCCATGTCCTTGATCTGGCGCAGCACGCGCACCGATTTGCCGGCGTCCTGCATGAGCAGCGATTCGGTGATTTCGACTTCCAGGTTGCCGGCGTCAAGACCGCTGTCGCGCAGCGCGCGGGTGACCGTCTCTTCGAGATCGCTGCCGGCGAACTGGCGGGCGGACAGATTCACCGCCATGCGCAGGTGCGAGCCGAATTCATTCACCCAGAGGCGTGCCTGGGTGCAGGCCTCGCGCAGCACCCGGGTGCCGATCGGCACGATCAGGCCGGTCTCTTCGGCCAGCGGGATGAATTCCAGCGGCGACAGCAAGCCGCGGCGGGGGTGGCGCCAGCGCACCAGCGCCTCGAAGCCGGCGACGCGTCCGTCGCTCTTCAGGTCAACCTTCGGCTGGTAGTGCAGCTCGAATTCGTCATTGGCCAGCGCGGCGCGCAATTCGCGTTCCAGCTCGAGCCGGTTGTTGGCCGCACCGCCCTCTTCCGGGCTGTAGAAGCGCAGCGTGTTGCGCCCTTCCTTCTTGGCCCGGTACATTGCGAGGTCGGCGTGCTTGAGCAGCGTGCCCGCGTCCTCGCCGTCGGTCGGGAACAGCGCCACGCCCATGCTGGCGGTGCAGTAGATTGGATGACCGAGCAGTTCGACTGGCGGCTCGATGGCGCGCATCACGTTGCGGCACACCGTTTCGGCGTCGGCGGCGCGATGCAGGTCGGGCAGCACGATCACGAACTCGTCGCCGCCCAGACGGGCCAGCGTGTCGCTCGCGCGCAGGGCGAGCGACAGGCGTTCGGTGATCTGGCGCAGCAGTTCGTCTCCGGCGTCGTGCCCCATGCTGTCGTTGATCACCTTGAAGCGGTCGATGTCGACAAAAAGCACGGCCAGAATGGTTTTGCCGTCGGCCTGACGGGCCAGCGCACGATTGAGACGATCGCTCAGCATGGCGCGGTTGGGCAGGCCGGTCAGGGCATCGAAATTGGCCGCCTGGTAAAGCTTGGCTTCGCTGAACTTGTGCTCCGTCACGTCGCGGGCGATGCCGTCCACACGCACGCGCGTGCCGGATTCGTTGCACACGACGCGCGCACGGTCATGTATCCAGCGCACCTCGCCATCGGGCCGCACGATGCGGTATTCGCTCGCCAGACTGCCGACCTTCGACACTTCCTTGAGCGAATGGCGCATGCGCTCGCGGTCGTCGGGATGCACCATGTCGAGCCAGTCGATGCGGCCGTCGAGGAATGCCTCCGCCGGTACGCCGTAGATATTGACTGCGGCCGGGTTGAGATAGACCAGTCGCTGCGTTCTGAGCTCGATCGACCAGATGATGTCTTCCAGCGTGGCGAGAATGCTCTGCAGGCGCAGTTCGCTCTCGCGCAGCACGGCAGTTGCCGCCAGCTGCTCGCGTCGCGCCGCCGACTTCTTCAGCTCCCGATCAACGACCGCCGGCAGGCGCTGCAGGTTCTTCTTCAACAGGTAATCCTGCGCACCTGCGCGCATCGCCTCGACCGCGATGTCCTCGCCGATGCCACCGGACACGATGATCAGAGGCAGGTCGGGGTCGAAGCGCTTGACGATGTTCAGCGCATCCAGGCCGTTGAAGGTCGGCATCAGGTAGTCGCTGATGACAATGTCCCAGCCGCCGCGCACCAGCGCATCGCGCAACCCGGCCGGTGTTTCGACGCACGCCGACGTGACATCGTAGCCACCGGCCCTCAGGCGGACGAGCAGGACGCACAGGTCAACGGGATTGTCTTCGACGATCAGCGCGCGCAGGGCGACCGTGTCCGCGGGAGAGGCCGATTGCTCGCGAGCCGCCATGTCGCGGGGGGTGTCCTGCATTGGATGTGGTCTCCTCGATGTCCTCATGTACGGAACGGGACGTGCACCAGTATCGGCACCCGGACGCAATCACTTGAGCCGCGCGCTGCGCCGGCCCATTGCCGGGAAAGCGCCCGGTACCGGCGGACAGCCGCACGCCGGAATCCGGACTGTCCGGGCGCCTATGAGCGCTCTGGCCTTACATCGGCGACAACGGCTCGGGCCAGTCTCATCGTGGATCCTTGCATCCGTCATGACCTGCAGAAGCCTGGCATGTTCCAGGCGGATTCGAACGAAGTACAGTGACCGGCCAGCCTGCCCCGATCATGCAAATCGGCGTTCTGTGGGCGGATGGAACTCGACGCCGCCGGCGGCTGCGCAGGCTGTGGTCCCCCTGGGTTCCCGCACCATGAACGGTCGGTCGCCGACCGGCGATGCGAAATGCAGCGCCGGGTGACGTACCGCTTGCCGGGCCCGCTGATCCATCGCCCTGCCAGCACCCGCAACAGAACGCCCGTGAACCTTCGTACGCGATGCAAGGAGCGGCCGGGCCGCCGCTTCCGATGACATGCGCGCAACGTGCCGCCACGGCATGAATCTCTTGTACTCTTCTGTCCTGCAGGGTGTCCGGACCACAGAGCGCATGTGTCCGCAGCCGCTGCAGCCCACGTGATTCACCTGATGACCCACCGGTTACGCACCACGCATTCGATACGGATCTGCCGGCCGGCTTCCGGTCTGCGCAGCGCGGGACTTTTCCGTTCCGCCGTGCGCCCGCTGCTCATCGCCACGCTGTGCGTCGGTGCCTGCAGCGCGGCATTCGCCGACACGCTGCGCTACGGCGGCGACCGCGATTTCCGGCCCTTCGAGTTCATCGACGAGCACGGCCAGCCGCAAGGTTTCCAGATCGAACTGATCGCGGAACTGGCGCGCGTCACCGGGCACGACATCGTCCCGCGACTGGACGACTGGTCAGCCATCGAGGCCGATTTTCGCGCCGGCAGACTGGACCTGATCGCGATGTCGCACACGCGCAGCCGCGAGCAGTGGGCGGCATTCGCAACCGCGCACGCCACACCGGCGATGGCGATCTATCACCGGCGCGACGCCCGCGCACCGGTATCGCTGGCTGACCTGACGCGCGGCATCATTGCCGTGCCCGACCGCGAACCCATGCGCGAAACCCGGGCGAATTTCTTCGCCGGCCCGCAATACCGCTTCCTGAACGTGGCCGACCACGCCGCCGCGCTCGCAGCCGTGCACAACGGCAGCGCCGCGTTTGCGCTGATGCCGCGTGCCTACGGCGACAAGCTGCTGGACAGCGGCCAGTACGACGCGCTGGTGGCGAGCGAATTCATGCTTCGGCTGCAGGACTACGGCTTTGCGGTCGCGCCGGACAATCACGCGCTGCGCGACGTGCTGAACGGCGCGCTGAAGGAACTCGAGCGCGCCGGCACGCTCGATGCCCTGCGCATGAAGTGGCTGCGCAGCCATCGCGCTGCCGCGGAACGCAGTGCGCTCGAGGCGCGCGTGGTCACCCAGCGCATGGACCTGATGCTGCTCGGCGCCGGAGCGTCGGTCGCGTTGGGCTGGCTGGCGCTGCGATTGCGTCGCCGGCGGGCCGAGACTGCACGCGAACGCACCCGGCGCGCCGAGGCGGAGCAGGCCTTGCAACGGGCGGAGGATCGCCTGGCACGTGCATTCACGCAACACCCCGACGCCATGCTGATCAGCGAGTACCCCAGCGGCCGCGTGCTCGATGTCAATGACGCACTGTGCCGGCTGGCGGGCGCCGAGGCGAACGCGCTCATCGGCCAGCCGATCGACGCGCTGCCGGCCTTCGTCGATCCGGAGGGCCTGCGCACGCTGCGGGAGCTGATGCGCGCCGACGGCGAAGTGCGCAGCACACCGGTGCGCCTGCGCAGGGCCGACGGCGAGGTGCGCGCCTGTCTGGTGTCCTCCGAAGCGTTCAGTTCGGACGGCGCACGCGCGGTGTTTTCCATCATCCGCGACGTTACCGACCTGCTGCGCGAAAGCGATGCACTGCGCACCACCTACGACGCGCTGACCGAATCTGCGAACCAGCAGGCCGAAGTACTGGCCCGCACACGGACTGCACTGGCGGGCACCCAGAGCGAGCTGCAAACGCTGACCGCCTCGATCTCGCACGACCTGCGCGGGCCGCTGCGCATCATCCGCGGCTTCTCCAGCATGCTGCGTGACGACCTGCAGGCCGGCAACATCGACAAGGTGCTGCGGCACGCCGACCGCATCGACAACGTCGCACGCCACATGGACGACATCATCGATGCACTGACCCGTCTCGCCGGCGCCGCGCGGTACCCGCTCGAGCCGGTGCGCATCGACATGGCGGCCAGTGCCGCCCGCGCGTGGGCGCTGCTTGCGGAGATGGGCGAAACCGGCCGCAGCACGCTGCGCATCGGCGATCTGCCCTGTGCCACCGGCGACGAAGCCATGCTGGCCCAGGTGTGGCAGAACCTGCTCGGCAACGCCTGCAAGTACGGTGCAAGGGCGACAGCGCCACGGGTGTCCATCGACGCCTTCGTCGAGGATGGCCGTCAGTGGTACCGGGTGACCGACAACGGCGCCGGCTTCGACATGGCGCATGCCGGTCATCTGTTCGAGCCATTCCGCCGTCTGCACCTGGCGAGCGAGTACGCCGGTTCGGGTGTCGGACTGAGCATCGTGCGGCGCATCATCCGCCATCATGGCGGTGATATCCGGGCGCGCGGCAGCGTCGGCGTCGGAGCGGTTTTCGAATTCACGCTGGACGGGCCCGTGCAGGGCGAAAGCGCACCGGCCAGGCCGGACGACTCATCGGCAGGCGTCGCGGCGCCGGTCCGGCTTCGCCGGCCGCCCGGCACGCACGGCGACTGCGATGCGACCGACGCGGCCCGCTCGGGACCGATCCACGGAGACTGAACATGAAGGCACAGGCAGACGATCAAAGCGACAGCAACGGCGACGGCTGCATCCTGACCCGCTTCGACGATGGCGTGGCCACGCTGACCATGTCGCGCCCGGCGCGGCGCAACGCCTACAGCACGGCGATGATGCGCGCGCTGCGGCTGGCGGTCGGCGCGGTGCTGTCCGATCCGGCCTGCGAACTGCTTGTGCTGCGCGGCGCCGGCGCCAGTTTCAGCGCCGGCGGCGACGTGCATGAGTTCGCGCAAGGGCTGGCGCTCGACCCGGCTGCGCGGCAGGCGTCGTTCGAGGCGCTGGTCGCCGAACAGGTCAATCCGGTCATCCTTGCGCTGCGTGCGGCGCACCAGCCGGTGATCGCGGCGGTGCGGGGCGACTGCGTCGGCTATGGCCTGTCGCTGACGCTGGCGTCCGACTTCGCCCTGGCCGCCGACGACGCGCTGTTCAGCACCGCCGGCATCGCGCTGGCCCAGCCGGGGGCCGGCGGGCAGTCCGCCTTCCTCAGCCGCGCGCTGGGCGATCGACGCGCGCGCGAGTTGATGTGGAGCGCACGCCGCTTCGACGCACACGAAGCGAAGGCGCTCGGTCTGGTCGAACGGGTCGTGCCGGTGGCCGATTTCGAGGCAGCCCTTGCCGACGAAGTGACCCGGCTCACCCGCGGCCCGCGCCATGCGTATGCCGAGATCAAGCACCTGCTGAACGGTGCCGCCGATGGCGCAGCCGGTCAGCCGCTGGCCGCCCAGCTGGCGGCCGAGGCGGCAGCCTTCGGGCGCAGCGCCGCCAGCGCCGACTTTGCCGAAGCCGTCCAGGCCTTCGTGGCACGGCGCAGGCCGCAGTTCGGACGGGGCGGATGAAAGCGGCATGACGGTGTTCATCGTGAAACTCGGCAGCCCGCGCCTGCCCGGCGAAGGACTGCGGCTGGGCACTGTGCGCCGGCCGCCGAGCGGCGTGCCAAAGGCCGAACTCGCTGCACGCGACTGGTACGACCTGTGGTTTCCGCTGCTGGCGCCGTCCGCGGACACGCTCAAGAAGTGGAAAGCCGATCCGTCGCCCGCGCACTGGCCCGCGTTCTCGAAGCGTTACCGCACCGAAATGGCCGCACCGGACGCGCGGCACACGATCGCGCTGCTGGCGGCGCTGTCGCACCGGAGCGACTTTTCGGTCGGCTGCTACTGCGCCGACGAGGCGCACTGCCACCGCTCGCTGCTGCGCGCGCTGCTGGCCGATGCCGGCGCCCGGATGGGATGAAGCGGCGGGAACGGTCACCCGTCTCGGCGGTCCGGACGCAGGGCGTTACACTGCGACCCGCATCCTCAACATTGTTTCTGGAGATACACCATGGGTCTGTTCGATTCGATCGCAGGTCAGGTGGCCGGCGCGCTGTCCGGCCAGGGTGGCGCACAGGGTTCAGGCCTGCTGCAGGTATTGATGAGCCTGATCAACAACCCGCAGACCGGCGGCCTGCAGGGGCTGATCGCCGCCTTTCAGGACAAGGGGCTGGGCGACCTGGTGTCGTCCTGGGTCGGTACCGGACAGAACCTGCCGATTTCGCCCGAACAGCTGCAGTCGGTGCTCGGCAGCGGTCAGATCGGCCAGATTGCGCAGCAGCTCGGGCTGTCGTCGCAGGAAGTGTCGGGCCAGCTGAGTGCGCTGCTGCCGCAGGTGATCGATGGCATCACGCCGAATGGTCAGGTACCGGAAGGCGACGCCATGCAGAACGCCCTCGGCATGCTGAGCGGCCTGCTCAAGTAGGGCAGGCGGCGCGCATGTTCAAGCTGATCGGCGTCGCACTCGCGATCTACACCGTGTATGCCTTCGTGAAGGGCGAGGTGTATGCGCGCTCTTTCGTGATGGGCCGCAAGGTCACGCGGGCGGAAGATGAAAACTACTTCCTGACCGTGATCGCGATCTACGGGCTGCTGAGCGTCGGGTTGATGACCTTTCTCTGAAGCGGTTCGGGGCCCGGTTTTGCGGCCATAACCGGCCACGAAGGGGCCCGGCAGCTTGAGTGCTGCGCTGCACTAACGGATAATTCACCGGTTTCGCGGCGCACCGTGTGCCGCGACGTGCAGTAATCCCCTGGCGAACCTTCGCCCCGTCATGACGAGTTACCTCTATCTGCTGCTGGGTGCCGCGCTGGTCAATAACGTGGTGTTCGTGCGCATTCTCGGCCTGTGCCCCTTCATGGGTGTGTCGAAGAAGCTCGAAACCGCGGTGGGCATGGGTCTGGCGACGATGTTCGTGCTGACGCTCGCGTGCGGCACCAGCTATCTGATCGACACCTTCCTGCTCAAGCCCTTCGACCTCGGCTACCTGTCGACGCTGAGCTTCATCGTGGTGATCGCCGCCATCGTGCAGTTGACCGAACTGGTGATCCAGAAGACCAGCCCGCTGCTGCACCAGGTGCTGGGCATCTACCTGCCGCTGATCACGACCAACTGCGCCGTGCTCGGCGTGCCGCTGCTCAATGCCTCGATGGCGCATGACCTGCTCGAGTCGCTGCTGTTCGGCTTTGCGTCGGCGGCCGGTTTCGTGCTGGCGCTGGTGCTGTTCGCCAGCATCCGCGAGCGGCTCGACGGTGCGGACATTCCCGCGCCCTTCCGCGGCAACGCCATCGCCATGATCACGGCCGGCCTGATGAGCCTCGCCTTCATGGGTTTTGCAGGGCTGGATTCGTGATCACGGCGCTGCTCGTCATGGCCGGTCTGGCGCTGGTGCTCGGTGCGACGCTGGGCGCGGCATCGGTGCTGTTCAGGACGCAGGGTGATCCGCTGGTCGACAAGATCGACGCCATCCTGCCGCAGACGCAGTGCGGCCAGTGCGGCTACCCCGGCTGCAAGCCCTACGCCACAGCGATCGCCGGCGGCGACGCCGACATCAACCAGTGCCCGCCGGGCGGCGACGAGGGCGTGCGCAAGCTGGCCGATCTGCTGGGCCGCGAGTACAAGCCGCTGAATGCCGAACACGGCATCGAGAAGCCGAAGTCGGTTGCGGTCATCGACGAGGCGACCTGCATCGGCTGCACGCTGTGCATCCAGGCCTGCCCGGTGGACGCCATCGTCGGTGCCGCCAAGCAGATGCACACCATCGTCGCCGACCTGTGCACCGGCTGCGAACTGTGCGTGCCGCCCTGCCCGGCCGACTGCATCGACATGGTGCCGGTGGCCGAAACGGTCGAGAACTGGAAGTGGCGCTACCCGGTGTTCGAACTGAAGGTGCAGCCGGCAACGCTGCCGGCGAAGGAAGCGGCCTGACATGCTGAGCAAGCTCTTTTCGTTCAACGGCGGCGTCAAGCCCGACCCGAACAAGTCGCTGTCGACGCGAGAACCGATCGCCCGCCTGGCGCTGCCGCCGCAGCTCGTCATTCCGCTGCACCAGCACATCGGCGGCACGCCGCGACCGCTGGTGCACGTGGGCGACAAGGTGTTGCGCGGCCAGCGCATCGGTGCCGCCGACGGCAATGTATCGAGCGCGGTGCATGCGCCCACGTCGGGCCACGTGGTCGCCATCGAACCGCGGCCGATGCCGCATGCGTCGGGCCTGTCATCACCGGCCGTGGTGATCGAACCCGATGGACTGGACGCCGCCATCGAACGCGAGCCCTTCGACTGGCACGCCGCCGCGCCGGGTGAAATCCGCGATTTCCTGCGCGATGCAGGCGTGGTGGGTCTGGGCGGTGCGGTGTTTCCGAGCCACCTGAAGCTCAACCCCGGCAAGTCCGGTCACACCGACACGCTGGTGATCAACGGTGCCGAGTGCGAGCCCTTCATCACCTGCGACGACATGCTGATGCGTGCCGAGCCCGAAAACATCCTGCGCGGCGCGCTGATCATGCAGCGCATGCTGGCGGCGAAGCAGGTGCTGGTGGCGCTGGAGGACAACAAGCCGGAAGCCGCTGCCGCACTGAAGGCCGCCGCACAGTCGCTGGGCCACGCCTCGCTCGAAGTCGTCGTGGTACCGACGCGCTACCCGGCCGGCGGCGCCAAGCAGCTGATCCGCGTGCTGACCGGCATCGAGGTGCCGCACGGCAGTCGTTCGACCGATTACGGCGTGCAGTGCTTCAACGTCGCCACCGCGCTGGCCGTGTGGCGCGCGCTGGAGCACGGAGAACCCCTGACCCGGCGCATCGTCACGGTGACCGGAAATGTCGAGCGCCCACGCAATTTCGACGTCGCCATCGGCACGCCGATTTCGCACCTGTTCGCCGCAGCCGGCCTCAAGCCCGACACCGACAAGCTCATCATGGGCGGCCCGATGATGGGGATTCCGCTGCCCAACATCGACGCACCGGTGGTCAAGGCCACCAATTGCCTGCTTGCGTCGTCGCCGACGCTGTTCGCGCCGCCGGAACCTGAGCTGCCCTGCATACGCTGCGGCGAGTGCGCGCGCGCCTGTCCGGCCGACCTGCAACCGTTCGAGCTGTACTGGCATTCGCGGGCGCGCAATTTCGGCCGCGCACAGGAATACAAGCTGTTCGACTGCATCGAATGCGGCTGCTGCGCCTATGTGTGCCCGTCGCACATCCCGCTGGTCGATTACTTCCGCTTCGCCAAGAGCGAGATCTGGGCGCGCGAGCGCGAGAAGGCCGCGGCCGACCAGGCCCGCGAGCGCTTCGAGTTCCGCAACTTCCGCCAGGAGCGCGAGAAGGCCGAGAAGGCTGCGAAGCTTGCCGCCAAGGCCGCCGAGACACGCGCAAAGCTTGCCGAGACGAGCACAGCGGAGACGCCGGCCGGCGAGGCCACCGACGACCCGAAGAAGGCGCTGATCGCCGCGGCCCTGGCGCGCGCGAAGGCCCAGAAGGCCGAGGTCCAGCCCCAGAACACCGACAACCTGAGCGCCGAGAAACAGGCCGAGATCGCCGACATCGAGGCCCGCCGCAAGGCCCTCGACGCCTCGGCGAAC
>FWPV01005801.1_pt1 | contig 15077 bp, 12 predicted proteins | sample 2228371 | NCBI WGS metagenome assembly FWPV01 (sample SAMEA103939776, study PRJEB20133) | metagenome
AACCGAGGAATCTATCCTCGGTTACTGAACCGTTATTCAAAGTCCAAGCATAGAGCACCCGGAGTTTTTTCTCTGTGTCCTCAGCGGCTATTTTAAAGGAGGTTAATATGGAGCCCTTTGCCCGTTATTTGCCGGCCTTAGAACAAAAAATGCAGCAAGTGATCAGCCCATCCTTTCCCGAATTGTTGTATGGGATGATCCGCTATCACCTCGGTTGGGTTGATCAAGCATTTTGTCCCACAACGCACCAGGCCGGTAAGCGACTGCGGCCGGTATTCTTGCTGCTCGCGTGCGAAGCCCACGGTGGTGACTGGCACACGGCCCTGCCTGCTGCCGCAGCGATCGAATTGTTCCACAACTTTACCCTGATCCACGATGACATCGAGGATCGTGATCGCACCCGCCATGGCCGCCCGACACTGTGGGCCGTGTGGGGTGAACCGCAGGCCATCAACGCCGGCGACGCCTTGTTTGCCCTTGCCTACCGCAGCCTGGCCGATCTGCAGAACACCCCTTTGCCGCCAGAGCTTAGTCTGCGTGTGTTCGCCCATTACACAAACACCATCCTGCAAATCACCGAAGGTCAATGCCTGGACCTTTCCTTCGAAAGCGCAACAGCAATCGGCGAAGATGCCTATCTCACCATGATCAGAAAAAAAACGGCAGTGCTGATCGGATTGGCCTGCGAGCTCGGCGGGATGATCGCTATGGCCCCCGCGGCCCACACTGTCGCGTTGCGGGAATTCGGCGAGAATTTGGGGTTAGCTTTTCAAATGCAGGATGATTTGTTGGGGTTATGGGGAGAACCGACTCAGACCGGGAAACCGGTGGGGTCCGATTTACGCAACCGCAAGAAGACGTTGCCCATCCTGCACGGGATGGCCCACAACGCGGATTTCAAAGCGTTGTTGACAGACACGACGCCCATCAACGACACGAATATCGCCCAGGGGTTGGCGTTGCTCGAGGCCGCCGGCAGCCGCGCCTACGTCGAGGCGCAGGTGCTTGTCCATCACCGCCTGGCCCTCGCGGCGCTGGAACGCTCACACGGCGAAGGTGAAGCCCAAGCAGCCCTCTATGCGTTGGCCGAACGACTGATAAGCCGCAAGTCGTAGCAGAAAAGCTGTTGGCCGCAGATGTTCACAGATTCACGCAGATCGTTCTTTGCGCATTCAAAAATCTGCTCAATCTGCTTAATCTGCTAACTCATTTTCGGAATAGATTTACAGGCCTTCATCTGCTCAATTCGCAACTCGCCACTCGCAACTTGTAACTTGCCACTCGCCCGGTACAGTTCAGTCCATCACCTCGGCGAGACCGAGCAAGGTCAAGTTGAGGGGCTTGAGCGATTTAACGGCTTCGGCCAAGGGAAAGGATTCCAGCATATTGCCGCGCATGGCAGCCATCTGACCACTCTCCCCGCCGATGAGGTGCTCGGCCGCATAAGCGCCCATCCGCGTGGCCAGGATGCGATCATAAGCGGAAGGCCGTCCGCCACGTTGCACATGCCCTAACACGGTCACCCGCACATCGAAGCCCAATTCCTCCTTACGGGCGACCAGGTATTCCTCCACGGCCCGCGTTCCGGGTTTCCAGCCTTCGGCAATCACCAGAATACAGTGAGATTTCCCCCGCAGGTAAGCGTCAGCGATGGTGTGGGCAATTTCCTCGAAGGACGGCCCTTCGTGTTCAGGCACCAGGATCAACTCCGCACCTCCGGCCAGCCCGCTCACCAGGGCCAGGTAGCCACAATCACGTCCCATCACTTCGACCAGGAAGGCCCGCTGGTGTGAAGCCGCTGTGTCTTTGATGCGGTCAATGGCATCCAGGATGGTGTTCAGCGTCGTATCTACACCGACGGCCATGTCCGTGCCGTTGATGTCGTTGTCAATAGAGGCCGGAACACCGAAAGTGGGGAAGCCCATCTCGTGCAAAGCCAAAGCACCGGCCAACGAACCGTTTCCACCGATCACGATCAGGCCTTCAATGCCGAATTGGTTCATCTGGCGAAGCGCAGTACGACGTACTTTTATGTCTTTGAATTCGGGGCAGCGCGCCGTCCCCAGGAACGTCCCCCCACGTTCCATAATACCGCCGACGTCCCGACTGCTTAATTCGATCATTTCTCCGTTGATCAAACCTCTGTATCCCCAACGCACACCGTAAACCTTTGTCCCAAGCCGCAAAGCCTGACGTGTTACGGCACGAATGCAGGCATTCAAGGCCGGGCCATCGCCACCACTGGTCAGAACTGCAATTTTTCGCATAGGATAACCTCCTGGAATAATACTTATGTTGATTGATCCGGTATTGTCATGCGATAAGGATCAAGCAAAGCATCCAACACTTCAACCGGCAGCACCTGCCATGCCTGGGCAACCTCGCGGATAGTTTTGCCGGTAGCTTGGGCTTCCTTGGCAATCTCGGCGGCGCGATCGTAACCGAGGACCGGCACCAAGGCCGTGGCCAACGCCAGATTGCGCTCGACGGTTTCACGACAATGGTCCACATCGGCCTCAAGACCGGCGATGCAGCGGTCGGCAAAAGTCCGGGCGGCATTGGTGAGCAGGGCAATCGCCTGCAAGATGTTGTGAGCGATCAGGGGCATCATGAGGTTCAGCTCGAAGTGGCTCCCCAACCCGCCCAAAGTGATGGCCGCATCATAACCGATGATCTGCGCACAGGCCATGATCACCGCTTCCGGTATCACAGGATTCACCTTCCCCGGCATGATTGATGAACCGGGCTGCACGGCCGGCAAACGTAATTCTCCCAACCCGTTGCGAGGCCCAGAGGCCAACCAACGGATGTCATTGGCGATTTTGTGAAGGCTCACAGCCATCGTTTTGAGCATGCCGGAGGTTTCGACCAGCGCATCACGGGCGGCGTTGGCCTCCACGTGATTCTGCGCCTCGCTGAAGTCCGTCCCCAATGTCGCATTGAGCTGTGCCAGCGCGTGTTCCACAAAACCCGGCGGACAGTTGATGCCGGTGCCGACGGCGGTACCGCCCAACGGCAAAGCGCGCAGCGCTTCGATGGCATGCTTCGCCCGCCCCATGGCGAGTTCGATCTGCGCGGCGTAGCCACCGAAGACTTGCCCCAGACGAATAGGGGTCGCATCTTGCAAATGGGTACGTCCGGTCTTGACAATGGGATCGAAAGCGGCTGCTTGGGCAAGAAGAAGTGCGTGCAAATGGGCCAGGGCCGGCAGAAGATCGTCACGCAGCGCCAATGTCACCGCGATATGGATGACGGTAGGAATCACGTCATTGCTCGATTGGCTCATATTCACGTGGTCGTTGGGATGGATCGGCACTTTGCTGCCGACCACCCCACCAAGCCGTTGGATCGCACGATTGGCAATAACTTCATTGGCGTTCATATTGGTCGAGGTGGCGGAGCCGGTTTGAAAGACATCAAGGGGGAAATGCGCATCCAGGTCGCCGGCGATCACTTCATCACAGGCCTGCACAATGGCCGCTCCCCAATGGGGATCGAGGTATCCTAAGGCCATGTTGGCGCACGCGCAGGCCTTTTTGACGTGGCCCAATGCTGCCACAAAGCGCCGCCCAAAACGCTGCCCGGAGATGGTGAAATTTTCGATCGCGCGCTGCGTTTGTGCGCCCCACAGTGCCATAGCCGGCACGCGGACTTCTCCCAGGGTGTCCCGCTCGATACGGATTGATTCGGTTTCGCTAGGGTTCATTGTGGTTTCTCGGTTTTGTGTCAACGGGTTAAATGGATTTGAACGGATCGGATTTTGGTTTTGTGTCGGCGGACTGACGTTGCAGCGTCCGCCAGCGTTGGAGCGGTAAGACGACGATGCTGATTGCCCCTAACAGATTCAAGCCTAGCAGCATTAACGGCATCAGCAGATTGCGCTTGGCCCGCGCGACAAAGGCGCGATGGGTCCCCACATACAGGAGATCCGCCTTGACGGTGTCACAGCTTTCCTTTAAACCGGCGACGATCACCGGCTCGCCAGGCGCGAGGTAGTGCACGATATAAAAGGATTCCGGCGGATTGTTGGCGAGAGGCCAGGCCACAGCTTGAAAATCATTGTTGCGGATGACCACATCCCCATCATCCAACGTCAGGCGGATGTGCTCCGGCACCTCACCGAGATCGCAACGTTCTGCGTCGCAGGCATCATAGGCCACATAGTTCGATAAAAGAAGCGGATTCGCCAGGCTCACCCGGCCACTCAGGATAACCGCCTGACCAGGTGAGAGCTCCCCCCACGTTCCCAGCGACATCACGACCGGCGTGCGGACTGCGCGCCACAAACTGCGTGCCCCCAGCGCCGCCCCGCAAGCGTTCCCCAGGAAAACCACCCCGAACACAAGCAGAAAATAACACAACGCTTTGAGTTCGTTTGGCGTCTTCGCCCGTCGCAAGGGAAAGTAGTAAAGCAATCCCCACAAGGCGCCGATAAACAGAAAAATGAAAATATTGAGTGCCATGTCCTATTCGCCAGCACAGCCGGTATACCAGGAACTTTGTTCCGCTGCCATGAGGTGGGCAGCAGTCTCAGGCCCCCAACTGCCTACGGCATAGGGAACAGGGTCGCCAACATCCAACAGCGGTTCGACGATGTGCCATGCCAATTCGATTTCGTCGGCCCGAATGAAGAGAGAGGCGTCTCCTTGAAGGGCGTCGAGAAGCAGACGCTCATAGGCATCAGGCAACGCCGTCTCACCCAAATATGTCTCGTAATAGAACTTCATATCCACCGGCTTGACGCGCATCCCCGCGCCGGGCGTTTTGAGCGCAAAACTCAAATGAATCGCCTCGTTGGGCTGGATACACAATGAGAGATGGTTAGGTAAGAGGTCCACATTTTCCGGGAAGAGCAGATGAGGGACACGTTTGAATTCTACGGTAATGTCGGTCATCGCGCGCGCCAACCCTTTCCCGGAACGCAAATAGAAGGGGATTCCCTGCCAACGCCAGTTGTCAACGTACAAACGCAGAGCCGCATAGGTTGGCGTCCGCGAATCGGGTGCGACGCCTTCTTCTTGCGTATAACCGACATATTGGCCCACAACCATATCCGTCAACCGAGGGAGGCGCACGGCTTGCAAGACCTTGACTTTCTCATCCCGCAGCGCCCGCGCGTCGAAGGCGGCCGGCGGCTCCATGGCCGTCAAGGAGAGCAATTGCAGCAGATGGTTCTGGAACATATCGCGCAGCACGCCGGCCTGCTCATAATAACCGGCCCGTCCGCCGACCAGTAAATTCTCCGCCACGGTGATTTGCACATGCGAGACATAGTTGCGATTCCACAGCGGCTCAAAGATGGCATTGGCAAAGCGAAAGGCAAGGATATTCTGCACCGTCTCTTTGCCCAGGTAGTGATCAATGCGGTAAATTTGTTGCTCGTCAAACACGGCGTGGAGCCGGGCATTGAGGGCTTGTGCACTGGCCAGGTTGTGACCAAAAGGCTTTTCGATGATGATGCGAGTCCATCCCGTTTGCGTGGAACGATTGAGGCCGGCACGGTGCAATTGCTCCACGATGACGGGATAGAGAAACGGCGGTGTAGAGAGGTAAAAGAGGTGGTTCGGGGCAACCGTGGCCTGTTGTTCGAGCTGCGCCAGACGCGCCGCAAGTCGCCGATAGGTCAGGGGGTCATCATAGCCACCGGCAAGGTAGGTATAACGCCGCGCAGAATTCTCCCACAGCAAGCACTGAGCAGGTGAGAAACGTGAATAGGTTTCCACCCCTGCGTAGATTTGCTCGCGAAAGGCCTCGTCGGATAGGGGGGAACGCGCCACACCGATAATCTGTGTCTGGGGCGGGAGAAGTCCTTCACAGGCCAGACTGTGCAGGGCCGGGCCGAGTTTGCGCCGCGCCAAGTCACCGGATGCGCCAAAAATGACAATGGTCGCCGATTCAGGCTTCATGATTGCGGATACCCTCACCGGTCTGAAAATAAACCGCTTGTAGCCACAGAGAACTCAGCGTTCATAGAGAAATGGGCATGCTTTGCGCTGATCTGAACATAAACCGCTTGTAACTGCTCAGCAGACAACATGAACTGCGCTCTGCACCAAAGATGAAAATGGTTCAGAAGCTGCCGGACGCCGATTTTCGCAGATTCACGCAGATCGTTCTTTGCGCATTCAAAAATCTGCTCAATCTGCTTATTAGACGGCCACCGCATTTTCATGCGTTATGCTGCCCGTGGGGGTATGGTGAACTGCCACCCAACGCCGACGGCAACGTCCGTTATCCCTGCCTTTGAAGGGCATTGTGCCTCAACTGACGCAGCAAAAGGATGAGAAAAACCAGGGCTGCTACGGTTAAGAGGATCAACACCGGTGTGAGCGGCAACCAAATCAGCAAGATGCCGGCATCCATCAACGCCAGGACAATCAGCAGAACAATGTCGGCGCGCGTGATCCCTTTTTCGAGCACGGCATTCTCCGGATTCAGAGGATCGTAGTAAACGACGACCGCCTGGCCGGAGGGGTAGCGCAACTCCAATTTCTTGGGGTCACCGAAGAACCACGCATAACTGCTAAACGACCAGTGGCTTCCCTGATGTTCGACGCCTTCGACGGTATAGACATACGAAAGCAGCAACTGCTCTTTAACAAGATCTCTGCCCCGATAATATCTTTCGACCTTGGTGAACAGGATCGTGCCCGCCGTCTCCCGCCAGGTAAGGCTACGCAGTCCCCACAGGATTTGCCGCGCTACATAGAACGTCCCATAGAGGAATAGCGGCAAAGCTATGGTCAATAGGGCGAGAAAGATGACCAGCATATTATCCCTCTGTTTCGCACGCGCTTCTTATGCCATCTCTTCCCAATTCGGGCCCACTTCCACATCCACCTTGAGGGGCACTATCAACGGCAAGGCCTGGCCCATGGCTTCACGCAACAAGTCAATCACGGCCGGCTGTTCTGCCTCGGGCACCTCCAGAACTAACTCGTCGTGCACTTGAAGGATCATACGGGCCTGCAGATGTCGTTCCCGCAGCATACGATGCACCCGCAACATTGCCAACTTGATGAGGTCGGCCGCACTGCCTTGGATCGGTGTATTGATCGCCATCCGCTGCGCGGCCTGACGTGCCGGCAGTGAGAGCTGACCGGTCGGCGCAAGTTCGGGGAAATAGCGTCGCCGATGGAGCAGGGTTTCCACATACCCCTGTTCCACCACTTCCCGCTGGATGCGCTCCATGTACTCGCGCACGCGGGGGAAACGCTCGAAGTAGCGTTTGATAAATGCCTCGGCCTCTTCAACGGTGATGCCGATCTGCCGCGAGAGTCCATATGCGCTCTGACCATAGATCAAGCCAAAATTGACGGCTTTGGCAATGCGGCGTTGCTCATAGCTGACGTCATTCAACGGCACACCGTAAACGGCTGCCGCCGTTGTAGCATGGATGTCCTCGCCACGTTCGAATGCAGCAATCAGCCCTTCATCCCTGGAGACATGTGCCATAACCCGTAGCTCGACCTGCGAATAATCGGCAGCGATCAAAAGGCAGCCCGCCTCGGCGATAAACGCCCGCCGCACACGTCGCCCTTCGGGTGAGCGAATGGGAATGTTCTGCAAGTTGGGGTTAGAAGATGAAAGCCGTCCTGTAACCGTACCGGTTTGATTGTAGGAAGTATGTACACGCCCGGTCGAGGGATGAACCAGCGCAGGCAGCGCATCCACGTAGGTGGATTTGAGTTTGGCAAGCTCGCGGTGCGCCAGAATCGCATCCACCACAGGGTGTTTGCCCTGTAGCTCCTCCAAAACGCCGGCGCGGGTGGAATAATGTCCCGACTTCGTTTTGCCGATCCCGCGCGTGGGCAGGCCTAAGCGTTTGAAAAGTACATCGGAAAGTTGCTGGGTGGAATTGATGTTGAATTCGATGCCGGCGTGACGGTAGATATCTTGTTCCAGACTGCTCAAACGCCCGGCCAGTTCGGCGGATAAGGCGGCCAACCATTCCACGTCCAGCTTCACCCCTGCCATTTCCATGTCAACCAAGACCGGCAGCAAAGGCATTTCCAGCTCGCCGAACAGTTGTGCCTGCTGACGGTTTTCCAGTTCGGGACGCAAGACGGCGGTGAGACGCAAGGTCACGTCGGCATCGGCAGCGGCGTAGGGGACGACCTGCGCCAGGGGGACCTGTTCCATCGTCTTCTGATCACGCCCGCTGCCGATCAACGCACCGATCTCGGTCATCTGCAGGCCGAGGCGCGCCCAAGCCTGATTTTTGAGGCCCAGGTTGGCCGAATCGGGATTGAGCACCCACTCGGCCACCATCGTATCGAAGAACGGCCCGACAACGTCGAAGCCATGGCGTTTAAGCACTTCGAGATCATATTTGAGGTTATGCCCCAGCTTGGTGATTGCCGGGTTGGTCAACAGTGGATGAAGATGCCGCCGCACTACCTCGATAGGAAGCCGCGGTTCATCGCTCGGCGCACGCAGGGGGATATACCATGCCTGACCGGCCTGAGCGGTGAGGGAAATGCCCACCAGATCGGCCAGCATAGCGTCGGTGGCAGTCGTTTCGGTGTCCAGAGCCACAGCGGTAGCCGTAGCAAAGTGCGTCACCACTTGCGCCAGGACATCTTCATCTGTCACCAACCGATAATCGCCCAGCGCCGGCAGTGTTACAGGAGGCAGTGCGCTCGGCAGTTCGGCGAAAAGAGAAAGTTGTTGCGTCTCGGTGGGGGCGGAAGGGAGAAGTGGCTCCGTCGGCGTAGGTGCCGCGGCGGCACCGGGAAGGCGTTGGAGCAAGGAACGAAATTCCAGTTGTCGCAGTAGCGCCAGCATGCGTTGACGATCGTAATTCCAGGTGGCGCGCGCCGCCGGCAAGTCCAGCATGACCGGCGCCGTACAAACAATACGCCCTAATTGCCGGCTGAGATAGGCCATGTCACGGTTTTCGGCCAGGGCACTTTGGTAACGGGAGGGGAGTTCGTCGAGATGGGCATAGAGGCCATCCAACGAGCCGTATTTTTGCAGTAGCGCGATTCCGCCCTTTTCCCCTACCCCACGCACGCCGGGGATGTTATCAGAGGCATCACCGATGAGGGCTTTGAGATCAATGAGCTGCTGGGGGTGCAGGCCGTACTTCTCGCGCACCATCGCCGGCGTATAACGCACGGTATCGGAGAAGCGCCGCCCCGACGTCAACACGGTCGTGTGGTCATCCACCAGTTGCAGCGCATCACGATCTCCGGTGACGATCAACACATCCAGGCCGGCAGCAACGGCCTGGCGGGCAAGCGTGCCCAGAAGGTCATCGGCCTCGTAGTCATCAAGCTCAACAACGGGGATGCCGAGTGTCTTAACGATCTCACGGATGCGCTCCATCTGGCCGACCATTTCAGGGGGCATTTTCGCCCGATGGGCCTTGTACTCCGCATATTCCCGCACACGGAAGGAGGGGCCTTTGTCAAAAGTGACGATGACGTAATCGGGATTTTCATCGGCCAGGATATTGAACAACATCGAGGTAAATCCATAGGAGGCATTGGTCAACTCGCCCGTCGAGGTTTTCATGTCCGCCGGCAGCGCATGGAAGGCGCGATAGGCCAATGAATGACCGTCTACCAGGAGCAGTTTTCCTGCCATAATCCTTCCTCCTCATAAAAATAGCCACTGCGGACACAGAGGACACAGAGAAAAAACCTGTGTGCTCTGTGCTCTCTGTGACAGAATTTTGATTAACGGCGCTGTCCCATTGGGACGGTTACACTCCGATGGAAATAGGCTTGTGGTTGTCCAGCGTTAGGTTTGACCGAAATCGTAATGCTTCAGTTGAAATTAGCGTTTGGCGATAATCAAGCCAGAAGCCGTGCGTTTCTCCACCAGTGGAGGTATCTGCGCCGGCGTGGAAGGTGGCGGGGGCGTCTCTGCCGGCTGAGATTCCGCAGGGGTGATGTATTTCATCACCAGCGCCCGAATCTGGGCCAGCCGCTCGGCCGTGCGCGTCTCACCCTGCTGCCGCGATGTTGCTTCGAGCCCTTCGAGGAACTCAACGTATGCCGGTTGGAGCAACTTTTGATTGCTCTCCAGGATCTTGTTCATTTGCTCTTCAGAAGAAGCCGCCAACAAACGCCGCGTCAAGACAATTTCCACCGGCATATTCTCTTCTGTCACTTGGGCAATGACGGTCGCCACACGTTGGAGGGCCTCAAGGGCAGCTCTATCACCCCGTGTATGCGCCGCTCTCATTTCGGATTGCAGGACCATACCGAACACTTCATCCAGCTCTGAAAGATAACTGCGCGCCATCTTGAGCGGATCATCGGTCGCCAGCAACTTTTGCAAAAGCTCCGCGCGTGCCCGTGCCACATCCTCCGCTGCCGCATTGATTTTTTCACGCAGGTCGAGGATTTTGCGGCGCAACTCGGCCAAGCTTGCCCGCTACTCAGGGTCGCTCTTAGCCTCCATGCGCTGCACCAACATCTGGAAAAACGAGTAGTCCAGCAGCGAGATGCCCGATTGCACGAGAACGGCGAGCGTCTCCTCATCAGGCGCGGCCAGCAAGGCTTCCAGCAGCGATTCTTGCGAGGGATTGTCGAAGAAGAGACGTAAAGCGGTTGAACGTTGGCTCAGCAGTTTTCCGGTCGCCGTGTTTTCCACAAGATAGTTGAGAGCTTTTTCTTTTTTGTCCAAATTACTGTCGGTGGTTTTGGCCATGGCCAAAGCTTGCGTCGTATACTGCAACAGGCCGAAGAAATCTTCATCAATCAGCTCTTCATTCTCGGCGATCAGTTGGGGCCACTCCTCTTCCAAGGCCGACAGGTAATGATCGAGAAAGACCCGCTGTTTTTGGCTATGCAACAAATCTTGTTCGGTCACCCCTTCCAGTTCCAGGACGCGCTTGATCAGGTTCTCCACCGAGAGGAATACCTGAGGCTGGAAAAGATAGCCTTTGCGCTCCTCCTGGGGCATAGAATCCATCAATTGGCGTGTCAAGCGTCCGGCAGCCTGTTGACGCTGGACTTCGGTATTGCCGGCTTCGGGAGGGAGGTACAACAATGCAACTTCTTTGCTGGGGTCATGGTAGATGAACGGCAAATTCAGTGCCCCGCCCATCCCACAGTTTGGACATACCGCAATATTGACCAAACCGTTCAACAAACGCTGTCTGGCTTCGGGATCAACACGAACATCCAGAATTTGCTCGACCGGTGTCTGAAAGCGAGTCCCACACGTCGGACATGCAATAGCGGCAAAATATTTCGGTGGCATTATATCTTCACTCCTCAAAATGTTAGTCTAAAATACGATCTATCCGCTGATGTTTTCTACATCATACCTCAAAAACTGTTTGTTGCGATGGGCTATCCGTCGGGGCCGCTGCCGGACCTTCCACAACATCGCCATGCCACAACGCCAGCCCTGTCTCGCGGGGCAGGGCGACATAAAACGTGGCCCCTTGTCCCGGCACACTATCTACCCAACAACGTCCCCCGTGAGCACGCACAATAGCGCGCGTCAAATAAAGCCCCAGGCCCGTCCCCGACACAGCGCGCGTTTCTGGATTCTCGACGCGGTAGAAACGATCAAAGATGCGCTCCTGATCTTCCAGGGGAATGCCTATGCCCTGATCGCTCACAGAAATGACCACCTCAACCGGCGTCGCTTCACCCCTGATCCGCACCTCACCACCACGCGGAGAATATTTGATGGCATTCGAAACCAGGTTGTCCAGCACCTGCTCCAGACGGTTGGGGTCGCCGCGGATGAGAGGGAATTCGCCGGTCGGTGTTTCCGTAAAGTCCAAGACCAGTGTGTGCCGCGTCGTTTGCGGTTGGTAACGCTCGATGACGCGACGGGCAATGAAACGCAAGTCCACATCCTCGATGTCACGGAAAGGCAAACCTCCGGCTTGTAAACGTGAGGCATCCAACAGATCGTCCACCAGGCGCGCCAGCCGATCGGCTTCTTCGGTGATCGAGGTCAACATCTCTTCAAGCAGCGCCGGATTGCGACGTGCTTCCGGGCGTCGCAATGTCTCGGCGTAGCCTTTGATGATGGCTACCGGCGTCTTCAATTCGTGCGAGACAACCGAGATGAAGGTATCCTTGAGCACATCGGCTTCACGGAAGCGGGTGATGTCACGCACGGTACTGATGATGTTCAGCATACGTCCACTACGTGCTAACAGGGGGGCATAGGTGATGCCCACCGAGACAACGCTGCCGTTGCGCCGCCGTATTTCGCCTTCAGCATAGAGAGTACGGCTCTCGCGCGTCGGCCATCCCTGCGCAATGGCCTGGCTCAAAGCGACCTCGGAGCTTTGCCGTACCCATACAATGACTTCATCGTGGTGGCGTCCTACCGCCTCCGTGGCGGACCAACCGATCAAGGTGGCCAAGGCGCGATTCAAGCGTTCAATGCTCAAGTCAGGACGGAGCACCATGATCCCATCGGCACTGGATTCCAAAAGCGCATCGAGTCGCGCCCGCTCTGTCACGGCCGTCTCATAGAGCTGAGCATTGTTGACCGCAATCGCCGCATAGTCGGCAAAACTTTTGAGGATTTGGTGATCATCCGGCGAGAAGCTCAAGCTGTGCGAACGAAAGATAAAGAGCACGCCCAGAAAATCCTGATCCGCAATCATCGGCAGAGCTACGACCTGCCGCAGGAGCAACCCGGTCTCCGCGGCAATCCCGGCAAGTTTTTCGGCCAAATCGGGAATGATGAAATCATCCACGCTTTTTACGGTGGGCACATCCTCGACCAACGGTTGGAAAGCATCCACCAGGGCCGGCGGCAAACCGTAACTGGCCCAAAAGGTGAACTGAGCATTCGCATTTTGTAGCGCGATCAAGCCGGCCTGGCCTTGCAACATGTCCACGGAGGCCTGCAGGATCATGCGCAAGACGGCGCGCACGTTGAGACGGGAAACCATCGCCTGCGCGATGCTCAAAAGGTAATCGCGTTGGCGAATTCGAAAATCGGCAAGGTCTAGTGTCATAACAGCAGCCTCTTACGAGGTAAAGAAGGTGAATCTCGAAGCCATTTCTAACACAATTCGGCCAACAGTCTGCGGGAAAATGCCCAGGAATAAATTGACACCGATCAAAAGGATGACCAGGATCAAAACCAGCGGGTCCTCTTTCAAACGCAAGTGCGCCGCCGGTTTCGGGAGCGGCGTGAACAACACCCGCAGGACTCCAAGCACCCCTATCATCACGCCGGCGCAACCGACCAGCGCCAGGATCGCCTGTACCATGCTGATGGCCGATAGGGTACGATAGAGTCCCCAGTGGGCAGCAAAACTGAGCGAGAGCGGAAAGCCGGCCATGGCGATGCCGCCTACGGCAAAGGCCACCACGCGCCAGGGCGCATGCCAGGCCGCCCCGCTCAGTGCGTTGACGGTGTCATCATCACGGATCAGGCTGCGCATACCATCCAGCCCCACCGTCATCAGGCACAGCGACAGAGGACGCGCCACCAATAACAACACGGCCAATGCTATGCCGACAACTTGTTTCGTCCCCAAGGCTAAAAACATCGCACCATTATCCACCAGGGTCGCATAGCCCACCAAACGCCCCGGATGCCGTTGCGAAGCCGCCAGTGCCCCGCCGATCATCATCATCAGCAGGCCCACCATGGTGAAGAGCGAGCCAAATGCAGCCGGCAATCCCCATTGGGCATAGGATTCCAGATAAGCCAACAGCATGAACCACACCGTACCCACATTGACCGTGAAGAGGAAAGTGACCACCGGCGGCGATCCGGCCATTGCGACCGTCGAGAGCCAGGCTTGAAAAGGCACCGCCCCCAGCAAAATCGCAAAGGACAGCCCCAAGAGGAGCGTAGCGGCCCGCAGCAATTGGGTATCATTAGGGAAAATGGCGAACAGGTCCACCAACAACTGGGTCACCATCAAGCCGGGGAGCGCCAACGTCACAAAGGCCAAATAACGCCCCCCACCCCTGGCATGATGTCCGTGACGTTCGCCGCGCGGCTCGTATAACGGGAATACCGCAAGAACAACGGCGATCTCGACCAGCAGGGCAGTGTAGACCACCTGCTTGACCAACAGGGCACCGGCCAGCATGGCCACCATCGCCAGCCCTAACGGAAAGAAGTTGGAATGCGGCAACAATCGCCAGGCAATGAAGAACAAAACGGCAGCGTTCAAGAAAATGAAGGTCAGCGGCAACCTGTCGACCGGCTCAACGACCAAGACGCGACCTAACACCGTCAACGGTTGTTCCAATACAATTCGCAGCGTGTCGGAAGGCAACACTTCGCGCACGGGCGTGAAGGAGACGAGCAAACCACAAAAGAGGGTGGTGCCGCTGGCCAAAAGCGCCATCAGCGCCGTCCAACGGCGCAGGATTTGGAGTACACCGGCCATCGCCAAGGGAAGACCGATCAGGACTATCGCGCCGGGTATGTTCATTTGGGCACCTCAACAACGGAGAGATACGAGGTCGCCAGGCCTATAATCAGATTCACGATCATCAGTAAGCCGGTGACCGCCAGTCCAGGATCCTGCGATAGATAGAAAATCTCAAGCGCTGCCAGAAAATTGAGCACCCCCACGCCCATCAACATGACATCGTCTTCTTCTGTGCCGAGATAAAGAAGTGCCAAAAGGATCAAAATGAAGCATCCCAACGCCAGGTCAGCACTAATAAAAGGCAACGGATATTTCTGAGTGGCAAGATAAGCCACCATCGTCATCACAATCAGGGAAAGAATGCGAAAAGGTAAATTGGCAGCCCAATACCGGTATAGACGCTGTTGTCCTGTTACCCGTCCACGAACATGCGCGCTGATCAAAAAGGCACCGCAGATCAACCATCCCACCAGTATTTTCAATACGGCCATCTCCGGGCGGGTGTCGAAGATGCGGACAAACAGAATACCGATGCAGAAATACTGAACGAGCAAAATCAAGAAACGGATACGCCATGTATAAATCAGATAAAGTCCTGCGCCGGCCAGGAAGATACCCCAAACGGCCGGCAACAAAGCCAAGGAGGAAAAGCGGCTCAGCCAAGCAAGAAAAGGATTCATAGATTTCCGACCACGATGAGCACCAGGAGCAGGATCAAGATTGACCAGAGCAAGGCACCGCTGCCTTC
>FWPV01010539.1_pt1 | contig 15077 bp, 15 predicted proteins | sample 2228371 | NCBI WGS metagenome assembly FWPV01 (sample SAMEA103939776, study PRJEB20133) | metagenome
GAGAGCACACATGGGCGCCTGTAGCTCAGGAGGACAGAGCAGCGGACTTCTAATCCGCGGGTCGGGGGTTCGAATCCTCCCAGGCGCGCCAATCACCCTCCTACGCAGAGGAAAAATTTACCTTCGGTGTGTACATTTCGACAGCGTGGAAGCCCAGTCCAAAAAAGGTGCCTCTTCAGAAGTCCAGCGCTTTTCGCTCTTAAGTAGACGGCACATATCTTGCTAAAAACTGGCTTTGTAGGAAACGGTGAGTGCCTGGTATTGGATGAAAAGAAATCAGCTTGTCATATTTGAGGGGAAGAGCATGAGCTGGCGGTTTCATGTAACTGCTTGACTGCGTTCAAAATTAAATCAGATGGGCGTCGCTAAAAGGGCACTGAAAAAAGATTTAAGTTTTTTACATGATACGCCGAAAAAAAAATAGAGTCCTATGGCGTAGAGAGTGTCACCAAGCACAATGGGCAGCTGGCGCAAGATTGTTAAATAGTTGTATGGTTTTTGAGGGCAGAGCCTCATGGCGATTCGTCTCGTGATGAATGAGAAAACACAAGGAGGACAAAATTATGAAAGGGCGCAGGAGACTATCTGAACTTTGGAGCGCGGTTCTAGTGGTTTTAGCAACGACTATGTTAGGGACAGCACTTCTTTTTGCAGCAGACTATAAGCAGTGTGTGACCGTGGATGTTGTCGGCAAACCATCTAACAAATACAGCAATGGCCAAGATAATGTGTATGTTGACTCCAAAATGTATTATTTTTCGACAGGAGACTCATTTAAGATAAGCGTTACAAATACTGGTAAGTGCCCAGTCAAAAATAAGCTTTATGTTACAGTCAATGTGCCCAAGGACGCCAATACGTATTACCATTATCTTGATGATAATAGTACAGCTTTCGGGAAGACCATTAATCTGGCTACGCAAAAAAAAGAGCTTCTTAAAGATTCCCAGAAAGGGACTGTTGATTTGTGGTCTTTTCCTATTGATCAGAATCTTAAATTTCAGGGCCCCATTTTCTTTAGAGCTTATCTCACGGCCGATAATGGAACGGCTTACGGTTTTGATTCCAAAATGGTATATATAAATGATAATATGACTCTTCCGTAAAGAAAACTAAACAAACGGCTGTGTGCTTGTGCTAATTTAAGCCGAGCTGCTCACGGCTAAATAGGTATATGTATGCCTAGATAGTGAAAATCATTCTTGAACATTAGTGGTCGGCAATGAAAGAAGAGGCCGCACACGGACTAGATGTGTGGCCTTTGTTATTTTTAAGTGCCTATTAGTGTCAGCCCTGAAGCGATGTAACTGTTTTGCATGCGTTGCATATATTCGCACCATAACCAAATCTCAATATACTTGTATGGCGTCACTCAAGAGAGTTAAGCCATTTAAGTATAGTGTGTTAAGGGGTTTCAAATCCACTTCCTTTAAGATCAAATTCTCTATTATGTCAAAACAACCACATCCTGCAGGCTCGCCATGGAGGTATAGGAATTTTCGATCCAGTGTCCTAGAATTCCAGCTGTATTTCCTATTTGTCCATCTAGAGTTGCTGTCGTAGAAACAGCAAGAATTGAAAAAATTCCATCTGAAAACGCAAGACAGAGAATCTCGAGGAGGAAATGGATGACGGGGCGGTACGAGGCCATGTGGGAGAGGTTGAATCTGGATCTGGACGCTCATGCGTCGCTGCTGGAAGTTTTAGGGAAATTTTACGGGGATATCTACCTGAACCAGCAGGGACGACTTCGGGGCATGGAGTATTTGGATTTTGTCCTGTCCGAGATTCACGGGCTGCGTATTCAAGAACTGCAGGAAGCCCGCGCTCAGGGACGAAAGGTTATCGGCACCTTTTGCGTTTTTGTTCCTGAAGAAATCGTGTGGGCGGCCGATGCTATTCAGGTGGGGCTTTGTGCCGGAGCGGAAGCCGGCACGGAAGCTGCCGAAAAGATTCTTCCCCGTAACACGTGCGCTCTTATCAAATCTTTTGTGGGGTTCAAACTGTCGCGCCTGTGTCCTTTCATTGAATCGTGCGACATGGTGGTGGGAGAAACAACGTGTGACGGCAAGAAAAAAGCTTATGAAATTTTTTCAGATTATGCGCCGGTCTACGTGATGGAAATTCCTCAGATGAAGTGCGCGGCGGACAGATCGTTATGGAAAGAAGAGGTTTTACGCTTCAAGCAAGCCGTGGAGAACTTGACTGGCGTTACGATCACGGCGGAAAGATTGCGGAAAGCCATTGAGCTTATCAATCGGCGTCGTAGGGTGCTTCAGCGGCTGAATCAGCTGCGGGCCGCCAAGCCTGTACCTATTTCGGGGCGTGATGTGCTGCTCATTAACCAAGTGAGTTTTTACGATGACCCGGAACGGTTTATCCAGAAGATCGAAGAGCTTTGTAACGAATTGGAAGAAAAAGTTCAGCGCGGTGAAGGTGTGGCGGACGGCGCCGTGCGGGTCATGCTTTCCGGTTGCCCCATGGCCATCCCCAACTGGAAGCTTCCCTATATCATCGAATCCTCCGGAGCCGTGGTGGTGGGTGAAGAATCCTGTATCGGGACTCGAAACACTCGGGATTTGGTGGAGGAATCGGGAACGACGCTTGAAGAACTGCTGAACGCTCTGGTGGACCGCTACATGAAAATCGATTGCGCCTGTTTTACACCCAATACGGAGCGGTTGGACCATATCGTGGATATGGCGCGGCAGTTGGACGTGAAGGGTGTCATTCATTACGGCCTATCTTTTTGTCAGCCTTATGCCATGGAAAGCTTCAAGGTGGAAAAAGCTCTTAGCAAAGCCGGGATCCCCATGCTGGCCATTGAAACGGATTACAGCATGGAGGATGTGGAGCAGCTGAAGACAAGGGTGGAAGCTTTTGTGGAGATGATTCGGTGATGACACCGTTTGAGAAGGCATGACGATGGGTCGGGTAAGGACCCCTACAGTAGTGGCGGGCGAGTCTTGTTCATAAGGAAGCTTCTGACGCTTCGATGGATAGAAGAGTTTTATAAACGCGGCACGAAGTAAGAATATTTCGGACACAAGGCTGACGGCGGGGGTGTTTTTGTGGTCTTGGAACCGGTAAGTTCGGTTATTGGCTTCGATGAGGAAGGGGCGGACACGCCGGTCCGCCCCTACAGGCAAGCGCGGAGATCTGCGCCTACGGGCGGACACACCGGTCCGCCCCTACAGGCTAACACACCGGTCCGGTCCGCCACGGGGCTGATGATGGGGTAGGGATGTGGCCTTACTTCAATAGGCTTTGCTTGGTTCCACGATTGTGTTCCGGGCGGTCCCTGCTGGTGAGGGCAGAAAGGTCTTGAGGTCGAGGGTGGCAGGGCAGCGCCTTTTTCTTCCTACCTTGATGCTGTAGTGAATGCCTCGGGAAGGAATGTTTGTTGCTATGCACATGCGGGTTGTCGGAATCGATGTGGGAAGCCGCTCCATTGAGCGGGTTCTTTTGGATGCAAAGTCCGGAACGTGGACCTGGGAAAGAACCCTAACGACCTTTGATCCGGTGTCCCAATGCCGCAGATTGCTGGCCGACGTCGATGGATGTCCCGTGGTGGCCACGGGATATGGCCGGCGGCTGGTGTCGGAACATTTTCCCAATCTCTCCGTTCAGACCGTCACCGAAATCCAGGCCTATGCGCGTGGGGCCCACTATCTGTATCCGGAAGTCCGAACCGTTTTGGATATCGGAGGCCAGGACACCAAGGTCATTTCCCTGTCTTCCAAAGGTGGGGTCCTGAAGTTTGAAATGAACGACCGATGCGCCGCAGGAACTGGAAAGTTTCTCGAATTCATGGCCACGTCTCTTCAGGTTCCCTTGGAAGTCTTTGGTGATTTTGCTCTTGAGGCGGACAAACAGGTGGAAATCAACAGCATGTGCACTGTATTTGCCGAATCCGAAGCGACGTCTTTGATGGCCCGGGGTGAAAAACCTCAAAACATTGCTATGGCGCTTCATCGTGCTGTGGTCAAACGCACCTTGGCCATGCTGAGGCGCGTGGGAGGAGACCCACCCGTGCTTTTTGCCGGAGGCGTCGCCCATAATCGGTGCATGGCCCACCTTTTGAGCGAGGCTCTAAGCGGCGGATTGATCGTGGCTCAAAACCCTGATGTTATCGGCGCTCTAGGGGCCGCGCTGACGGCATCTTGGGCGTGACTTCATACCGTCATGGACCGCCGCTGCCTCAGACATTTTGCTTGCCTGCTCCTCAGCCTTCTTGACGCAGCAAACCGGCAGAAGTAAAAATACACGCTATCAACTGAGCGGATTTAAAAAGGGAATACCCATGCCCCAGGGTTTGCAACAGGGACTCACACCTGAACTTTATAAGACGATCATAGCCATCGTGGACGACCGGGTGCGTGAAATCCGGGTTGCCCGCGAGGAGTTTGAAGATCTCAAGCAGGTGATCCGGGAACTGGCCCAGGCTCAAGCCCGTACCGATCACTGCCTCCATCGGCTTGCTGAAAAAGTCGAAGAACTAGCAGAAGCCCAGAAACGCACGGAAGCCCGGGTTGAGGAGCTTGCGGAGGCTCAGAAACGCACGGAAGCACGTGTCGAAGAACTGGCGGAGGCTCAGAAACGCACGGAAGCACGTGTCGAAGAACTGGCGGAAGCCCAGAAACGCACGGAAGCTCGACTGGAAGAGTTGGCCGAAGCCCAGAAGCGGACTGAAGCGCGGGTTGAGGAGCTTGCGGAGGCTCAGAAACGCACGGAAGCTCGAGTGGAAGAGTTGGCCGAGGCCCAGAAGCGGACTGAAGCCCGGATTGAAGAGCTTGCGGAGGCTCAGAAGAAGACGGAAATCAAGCTGGCCGCACTGACCGACGAACATCGAAAAACCAGGGAAATGGTGGGGGGCTTGTCCCACACGGTGGGGTATCGGCTGGAAGATGAAGCCATCTGGGCCCTACCGCACCTTTTGAACCGCGATTTTGGAATGAAGATCGAAGCTCCGCTGGTGAGGACCTTTCTGGAGGCGGCCCGCAATCATTATGTGGAAGTCCATATCTGGGGCTACGGCGTTATGGACGGCCGGCGCATGGCCATCCTTGGAGAAGCCAAGACCCAGCTCAAGAAGCGTGATGTGGACGAGTTCCTTAAAACCATGGCGAAGGTTCGGGAGATTTCGAGAATGGAAATCTTTCCGATTCTCGTAACCTACCAGGCGTCTCCTAAAGTCAAACAAGCTGCCGAAGAAAAGGGAATCAAGATTTACCTTTCCTACGAATTGCGCCTTCCTCAATAATCCATAAAACGAGCCCGAGGGGCAAGACGCTCCCTCAAGCCATCAAGATCCCTTCGTGGTCCTGTTTTGCCGATAACATTCTTGTGTTTTCATCGAAACTTCCTATTTGCCCTTCACTTGTAAACCGTTTACACCTTTCGCGAATTCCAAAAGCCATCGTTTCCTGTTGTTAAAAAAGCCGAACACAGCGGCAGCCTCACGTCACGGCAAGCAAGGAGGATAACCCATGGAAGCCCTGACACCGCGGAAACTTCAAGACGACGTTCGCCAGTATCTGAACCAGTTTGATTTGAATCTTTGTCTTACCTGCGGCACCTGTACCAACGGGTGTCCCATCACCGGCAATCCGAGCATGGAGGGATGGGACACCCGCAAGGTGATTCGCATGTTAGCGTTGGGGCTTTTGGACGAAGTGGTCCATTCCAAGTTCCCATGGATTTGCACCGGCTGCGGCCGCTGTGCCCATGCATGTCCCATGGGTATTGATATCGTGGCCATTCTAGCCCACATGAAGCATCTTCGGCCTAGAGACCAGGTGCCCGGCATTCTGCATAAGGGTGTGGAAAACGTGTTGGCTACCGGCAACAATATGGCCATTCCCAAAGAGGACTATTTCTTTTTGATGGCGGATTTGGGTGCGGAACTGGCTGCCGAAGAATGCCCCGGTTTTTATGTACCCGTGGACAAACAGGGCGCGGATACCCTCTTTTTCCCCAACAGCAAAGAAGTCTTTAGCGACAACGACGACATGAAATGGTGGTGGAAAATCTTTTACGCCGCCAAGGAAAACTGGACCATACCCTCCGAGAACTGGGAAGCGGTGGACTGGGGTCTTTTTACAGGAAACTATGAAGCCACCAAGATTCTTGCCAAACGAAAAATCGAACACATGAAACGTCTGGGCGTGAAGCGCATGATAATGCCCGATTGCGGCGGAGGATCCTACGGATGCCGTAAAGGGCTCAAAGTGTGCTCCATGGAAGATCCGAGCAATCGCGTGGATTACATTTACCTTTATGATTATTTGAAAGAAATAATCGAGACGGGTCGAATCCGTTTGGACAAGAGCCGTAACGCCGGAAAGATTTTCACTTGGCACGACTCATGTAAACACGGTCGAGAACTGGAACGTAACTTCGGCAAAGGCTATTACGAAGAACCTCGCTGGATCATTCAACAGTGCGTGGACCAGTTTGTGGATATGGAACCCAATCGAAGCGGCAATTATTGCTGTGGAGCCGGCGGAGGCAATTGGCCCATGCCCTATGAGGAAGATTCCGCCTGGCATGGGCGCTACAAGGTGCGCCAGATCAAAAACAGCGGAGCGAACGTGGTCGTCGTAGGGTGTTCCAACTGTCGGGATCAAATGATGAGAAGACTTCCGAAGTTTTATCCTGAGGATGCCAAATACGAAGTCAAATACATTTGGCAGCTAGTGGCCGAAACCTTGGTGCTGGAACCCTGGAGCGATGAAGAAGTGGCTCGGGCTGAAGAAGAAGCCAAGGCCCAATGGGAACGGCTTGGCGTGGATGTGGGGATGGAGGAAGAAGAGTAGCCCCTCGACGGTAATCTTTAGCGTGGACGGCCCGCATGGTACCCCGGCCATGAACGGAACGCGGAACGGCTCCTCCGTGTTCTCTCCCCTGACCGGGCCGTCCACAGTCGCTTCATCGAACATCTTCATTGAAAGAACTCATTGAGCAAGAGCCAATTCACGGAGCTGCCATCGGAATTTTCCATCCCATTTGTTCTTTTTCTTCGGCATTTCCTATTTGTGATTCATCGGCAAAAAAGGTTTCATCTTTTTGAGTTCTTGAGAATACCAAAGAAATCTCATGGAGGGACATCATGATTCGACGGAAGGGTTTGTTTGTGCTTTGGGTGGTGGTGTTTACGGCCTGTGTGTTAGGGATGCGCGTTACGGCCCATGCCGATGCCTATGAGGCGTTCAAGGGATTGGAGGGAACCCTTAGAATTTCGGGTGGAACGGCGCACATTCCCGTCATGCAGGCACTGGCGCAGGAAATCATGACCCGATATCCTTCCATACGCATCAGCATTGCCGGGGGAGGTTCCGGCGTCGGCATCAAGCAGGTCGGAGAAGGGTTGGTGGATATCGGCAATTCCGGGCGCAAGCCGACGGTTGAAGAAATCGCCACCTACGGTTTGAAACTGCACCGCTGGGCTGTGGATGGCGTAGCAGCTGTGGTGCATCCCAAGAACCCCGTCAAGGCTCTCACATTCCAGCAGTTACAGGACATTTTTTCCGGAAAGATCATGAACTGGAAGGAAGTTGGAGGGCCCGATCAGGCCATTCACGTGGTGACTCGAGATGAGGCCAGTGGAACGCGGGAAGTGTTCTGGGAAAAAGCCCTTCAGAAGGGTGTCATTCGAAAGGATGCGGATGTGGTGCCATCCAATGGTGCTATGAAAACGGCTGTGGCGACGGATCCAGCCGCCATTGGGTATATGTCGGTGGGATACGTGGATGAGACGGTACGGGCTCTTGCCCTGGACGGTGTGGAAGCCAGCGTGGAAACTGTGCTTTCTGGTAAATACCCCGTGGCCCGAGGTCTCTACAGCAACACCAAGGGGGAACCATCGCCTTTGGCCAAAGCCTTTCTTGAGCTCCTTTTCGCTCCCGAGGGGCAAGCGGTGATCACAGCCAAAGGATACATTCCCGTTGCCAAATGACACGCCGTGAGCGTTGGATGCGAATTGTCCTGACGGCGGCCACTCTGGCCGCCGCCGCCCTTCCATTAGCCATATTGGGCTTTATGGCCTTGTTGGCTCTGCCCCTATACACTTCATTTCCCTTCACGGATCTTCTGACCGGCCATTGGGACCCCAGGCATGGGACTTATGGAATCTTTCCCATGATGGTGACAAGCTTTACTCTAGCAATTTCAACCCTGGCCGTGGCCTTTCCGGTCAGTTTAGGGTGTGCCGGCTTGATTTCCGGCCTGGCGCCGCCCGTCATAGCGGGTCTTCTTAAGCGTCTGGTGCAGGTCATGACGGGTTTTCCCACCGTCGTTTACGGTTTCGTGGGCGTGTTTGTGCTGGTTCCTGCCGTTCGTGAGGTTTTTCAACAAGGTTCCGGTCGATGTCTTTTGAGCGCACTTATTCCCCTTTCCCTCATGATCACTCCCACTATGACTCTCTTTTTTGTCGATGCTTTTGCCGCCGTTCCCCGGCAAATGCTTTTGGGGGCGGCGGCTTTGGGGGCCGATCCTGTGCAGCGTTTTGTGCTGGTGGTGGTTCCATCTGCCGGAAAAGGTCTAGCGGCCGGCATGGTTCTCTCCTTCGGCCGGGCTTTGGGGGATACCCTCATCGCCTTGATGCTTGCGGGAAACGCAGCCCAGGTGCCTTCCGGTTTCTTGGAATCGGCAAGAACCCTCACCGCCCATATTGCCCTTGTGATCGCTGCGGACTTTCACAGCTTGGAATTTGCCTCCATTTTTCTGTGTGGCATGGTGCTCTATATCTTGACGAGCTGCGCAGCCTTGTGGTCCTGGAAAATGCGCGCTTCCTTTGGACAGGGTATGTCATGAAACCGTTTTGGGCATCGCTGGTTCGTGGCTTTTGCTGGATCAGTGGATTGTGGCTTTTTTTCGGAGCCATCGTGGTGATTGGTTACGTGGCGTGGCGAGGGATTCCCCACTTGACCCCGACATTGCTTTTTGGAACCGTTTCCCCTTGGGAGGCTATCTTGAACCGCGTGCCCGTTATCAACGGCTTATGGCCGGCAACCGTGGGGACTCTTTCTCTAGTCCTAGGAGCCGTGGGTCTGGCGGCTCCTTTGGGTTTGGCCGCAGGGATTTATCTGGCCGAGTTTTCCCGTGGCCGAATCAAAGAGATCTTGACTGTCTTTTTCGACGTGCTTGCGGGTGTTCCGTCTGTGCTGGTCGGGCTTTTCGGCTTCAGTCTTTCCCTGATTCTCCACAAAACCGTTTCGCCGCGCTTTGGCCCTTGTCTCTTGGTGGCTGTCTTCTCGCTTATGATCTTGGTGCTTCCGTACGTCATTCGAGCCACCCAGACAGCCCTTGAGGCTGTCGCACCGCATGCGCGCCTTGTGGCCCTAAGCCTGGGGGCCGATCGCATCCAGAATCTTTTGTGGGTGCTTGTTCCTTCCAGCCTGCGGGGCATCGCCAGTGGTCTTCTTTTGGCCATAGGCCGATGCGCCGAGGATACCGCTGTGATTCTGCTCACGGGTGTTGTGATATCCGCCGGTGTCCCTCGCTCCCCGCTGGATCCTTTTGAAGCCCTTCCTTTTTACATTTTTTACGTATCCACTCAGTATGCATCCCAAGAAGAACTGAATCGGGGATTTGGGGCGGCATTGATCCTGCTGGGAGTCAGCGTGAGCTTGTTTACCCTGGCCTATACGATTCGACGGCTCGTAGGCCATTGGGCTCTTTACCGAGCATGAGGTGAAATGGATTCCATCGTCAAGATTCGCGTGGAAGACCTGAACTTTCGCTACGGTTCTCGAACGGTGCTGCGTCATGTGAACACCGTTTTTTACGAACACGCGCTCATAGCCGTTGTGGGGCCGTCGGGTTGCGGAAAGAGTACTTTTCTCATGACTCTTAACCGTTTATGGGAAGAGATTCCCGGCGCTCACGCTGAAGGACGTGTTTGGATTCGCTTGGACGGCCGGGAACAACTGGTTTCCGCGCCATCCTTTTCTGTCACAGAGCTTCGAAGAAAGATCGGCATGGTTTTTCAGACCCCTAACCCTCTGCCCATGAGCATTTACAAGAATGTGGCTTTCCCTCTGAAAATCATGGGCGAGAAAGAAAAGCACACTGAGGCCGACAGGGTGGAAAACGCATTGCGCCTAGCTTTCTTGTGGAACGAAGTGAAAGACCGCCTTCACGAAGACGCCCGCCGCCTTTCCGGCGGACAACAGCAACGGTTATGCATCGCTCGAGCGCTTGCGGCCCAGCCGGAAGTTCTTCTCTTGGATGAGCCGACTTCCTCTTTGGACGGGCGGGCCGCAGCCATCATCGAAGAACTCCTGGTAAGCCTCAAGGGACGATGCACGCTGATTGTTGTGTCCCATTACCTGGAACAGGTTCGTCGAGTGGCGGATCATGTGTATGAAGTGAAGGAGGAAACGTTACGACCTCTTTCCTGAGCAGTTTGTCCGAGAAGTCGCAACAGCAAGGTCTCGAACAAGCGCCTAAAGCCTTTATCGGGGCTGCCAGGAGCGGTACGCGAAGGCAGCAAAGCTGAGGCCGTGACGGTGGGTCGGTCCCTAGACCTTGGTTTCGGATTTTGCGGAACGCCAGAACTCCTTGCTGTGATCTTCCGCCAGAACACGTTCGTCACCTTGCCGCACGGTGACGCCCATGGCGTCCAGATGTTCCAAAAGGGCCGTCGCTCTATTTCGACCATAACCCAACACCGTCGAGCAGTCGCTCAAGCGTATGGCACCTCTGGCGCGAATCCATGAACAGACTCGACTTTGCGCCTCCATAAAGGCTTCTCGAGTCATATAGCGGCCGTCACGCAATCGAATCAAAAGCTTTTGGGCTGCAAGATAATCCAACATTCTTTGAATCTCTGAACGATCAAATCGTTCCTGCGTCATATCCGCAATGGTTCCTGCCGCAAAGCTGCTGAGTCCTTCGCGGCGCACAAGATTGAAAATGGCGTCCATTATTTCCTGTTGGCGTGGAGACCACCGGCGTACTCGGTGAGGAAGCCGATACCCGCCTTCACCCCGCTCGATAAGGTTCCGGTCGCACAGGTCCAAAAGAAGGTGTCGCGTCAAGTCCGGGTCCAGTTTCATATCCACGCGGGCGCGCAATTCTTCCGCCGGCACCCATTCCTTCAGGGGATCTGAAGAGAGAATATCTATGAGAGCCTCGTGAAATTTTCGACGCAAAGCCGTGTAATCCTTTTTTGTAACGTAGCGACGATCCCCGATGTTTACCAGCTGATCCTCTTGAACCCAACGGTCCAAAACCCGCGCGGTGTCATTGAAGCGAAACCCTATGGCCAAAGCCGTTCGAGAAGCTGAAAGAGGGGTGTAAGGATTTCGCAAAAAAAGGTGTTCCAGCGCTTTTTCCAGGTCCCTGCGTTCAAGGCATTGTAGGTATGGGAGCATGCGGGACGCTTTGGCGCCTCGAAGTTTTTCCTTCGTAGGCTCCAAAATGCGACCTCCACCGGCAACGGTATAGTCATCAAGAAAGGTGAGGACGAAACGGTCTCCGGCCAGGCATGGAAGAGGACGCTCCAGCCGAATTTGAGCGATCACGGTGCTGCCGGGAAGAACGGAGGCCGTTTCCAGGAAGATCACTCTTCCTTGCACGCACGCCGTTCCCATATGCAGGCGAATCTTTTGCTGATGGACAAGCCCTCGAGGAGCCTGGGGAAGCAGGTGAAGGACCACGTTCACATATGGAACACAATCAACCGTTCCAGGCTGTGCCAGAAGCATGCCTGGTGAGACCTCATCCAGGCTGACAGAATGGAGATTGACACCCACACGTTGCCCCGCACAAGCTTCCTGGACCTTGACATGATGCCACTCCAGGGAGCGAGCCCGTGTGAGCTTGCCTGAAGGAAGAAGGGTGAGCGGATCGTTTTCCCGAAGCACGCCGGAGATAAGGGTGCCACTCACCACCGTGCCATGACCGGCCACGTTGCGAACACGATCAATCCAAAGTCGACAGGGCCCAGTGGCATCGGCTTCTTTGAGTTTTTGGCCTAAATGCTCCAGCTCGTTTAAAATCTGCGCGATTCCTCGACCGTCCACGGCCGAAAAAGGAATGATTGGACAGTGGTGAAGAAACGTCCCCGCGACCAGTTCTTCGATCTCGAGGCGAGCGTACTCCAGAGTCTCTTCATCCACACGATCTGACTTGGAAAGAACCACCATGCCGGCTCGGGCTCCAAGCAACTGCAAAATATCCAAATGGTCTTTGGTTTGAGCCATAACGCCGTCGTCAGCCGCCACCACAAGCACAGCTCCTTCGACGCAGCTCAAGCCTCGAACCGCATTGCGTAGATAGTCCTTGTGACCCGGCACATCCATGAGCGACAGGAGCACACCGGACGGAAGCCGAAGGGGAGCCACACCCGGTTCGATACTCAAACCGCGCTTTTTTTCCTCGGGCATCCGGTCTGTATCAACGCCTGTTAAAAGGCGTACCAGAGTCGTCTTGCCGTGGTCGACGTGGCCTGCGATACCGATCGTGACGGTCCTTGTCATGTCAGCAATCACCTTTGTGAAGGCTCCTTCCTTGTGCATCGGCTACAGTGACCAGTTCTTCAAACTTTTTGACTGCGTCCGGCAGCCAGCGACGCATGAGCACGTTTTTTTCTAATCCCGAGGCAGCCCGATAAGCTTCATAGGCAGGATGGTGCGCTGTTGGGACAGGGCTTTGCATGAGGTTTGGATAATCGTAAACGGATGGATCCAAGACCTGTTCAATAAGTGGTCTCGTGGCGGAAGCCATAGGTTCTGTCCAGCCGATTCTCCGGCAGCATTCAAAGCGGGCCTGATCCGAGAAATAAAAGTACGCGTTAAGAAGATGAGACAAATCTTCCGGTGGCTGCGATTCGAGCTCGTAACCATAGCCGAGGCCCAAAGCGCCCATGAGAAAGTCGTAAAGGGCGAGCTTGCTTCGTGCTGTCTCCCGGCAGAAAAAGAGTAGAGCGGTATCAGGAAGGTCCTTCCAGCTTGTACCGGCATTGAGACGCACTGTTTCGCCGAAGGTACTTCGCCAGAGCCGAAAGGCACGCTCCGCCGCTTTTCGATGCACCCAAGAACTAATGCTGACAATGATGCCCATCATGCGGCTCCTTCGCTTCGGTGTTCTTGGCAACTATAAAAGGCTATTCTATCGAGGGGAAAATAGGACCGATCCTTCTGATCCCCTCGGTCATTTCTGTAAAACAGCGCGCCAGTTGCGGGCCCATGGAAGCCGAATTGTGCACCATACTGATCCGCTCTGGATTTTCCCCGAGTTCTTCCAGAATCTGCCGTGCTCGTGCCACGCGCTTTGCGGCCTTGAGGTTTCCGCTGACGTAATGGCATTCTCCAGGAAGACAACCGGAAACCAACACCCCATCCACTCCAGCTTCCAACGTTTTGAGAAGGTGGTGCACATCGACGCGTCCGGTGCAGGGAACGAGCACGATGCGAATGTTGGGTGGATAGCTAAGCCGCATGGCTCCCGCCAGATCCGCCGCTGCATAGGAACACCACTGACAACAAAAGCACACGATCACGGGCTCGAATGGCTGACCGTGAAAGGTCTCTTGGTCGATGCCCGGGAAAGAAGCAGCCAGATCCATCAAAACCTCCGTAGAGCTGCGAATCACAAATGGCAGCGCTTCGCGGTGATCTTCAGATGGAGGGGGCAAGGGGAATCGAACCTCCTCCCGGCTTATGAGGCCGAGCCAACGGGTTTGCAGCCCGCGGGGCGCCCAGCGCCGTTGCCCCCTTTCAAGCCCTTGCCAGGTGGACGGGCTAAAGTCATGCAGTGTTGTTTCGTGGGGAATGAAGAGAAGAAGTGAAAGGGCGCATCTTCCAGACCGGCCCACTGCCTACCTGGCACGGGTATGTGTTAAAACACCACGTCAGGTAAAGCCCAAAAGACGCACCATGAAGGACTCCTCGTTTCTCATTAAGCAACGAACTCTATATAGCCGGCTTCAAGCGATAAGTCACATAGGAAATACTAATAAATTGGCCGCGTACCATTGATCAAAGTCTTTCCTGAGGAAAACAGGCTGGATTTAGGGGCTGTTTTGCGTGATAAGGCGGCGGACGACATTTGGCATGAGTCGAAAAGATCGCCGCCGCACGCGGAAGGGAAGGGACGTTCAGGAATCAGTGATAGTCGTGGGTTCCCAAAATGACCGGTAGGCCTGTCTTAGCCTGAAGGATTTCCGCCATCTCTTGCGCCGACGTGTAGGGGCAGCCGGGTTTGGCGTTCACAAGACAAGAACTGAGGTAGATGGCATCCGGCTTGATTTCCGAAAGCTTCATGGCCATGCCCACATTGGCGGCGAGGGAGCGCCCTGGACATTCGCACTTCATAAAGGCCGTCACCTGAACCGGTTCGTCGAATTTTCCTTCTCCCAAAGCGGCTGCCTTGAAGCACCTCCATTCGCCGGGGCATCCGTACCCGTCGTCCATGTAAGCGCCACAGCCCACCACGGTGACCTTTTTCATGGCTTTTCTCCTTTTTTGCGTTAAGCGGCTCTACCTTGCTTAATGCATCATGTCCAAGATCCCTTCCCCATGTAAGAAAGCAAGACATTACATTCGCTATGTTTACACACCATGCATTGTGTTGAGTAGCTTATTTCACAAATGGTGGATTAAGGCAAGATCTTCGGTCCGTTCCTGTACGAGCATTCCTGGAAAGAGGACAATAGTTCGATAACTCTTTCCCTTCTTTTGTTCAGGGACAATCTGGCGCGGTTCCTCTGCGCCTTTGAACTGCCCGTCGGCATTTTCACGAGCCTTGTGGGAGGACCCTTTTTCATTTTTGAGTTGGCTATGCCGTTCCAAGTATGGCGGCGGATTCCGGCTTCGCCTCCATCCGCCCTACAATAAGCCGCCCTTTGGTGAATCTCTTCCCCCCATAAGGAAACAGTCTGAATCATGAGCCTTGTTTAGATCGCATCCCATGCGCAACCACTGTGCGGCATCCTGACGATTGGGGAAGGTGTAGTTCCCCGAACGTTTACCTCAAAAAATAGCCCAGAGAAGAACGGAAAGAAAAAAGGGCCGATCCTTGAGGATTCGGCCCTTGTTTTTTCTGGAGGCGGCAACCGGATTCGAACCGGT
>FWPV01010540.1_pt1 | contig 15076 bp, 9 predicted proteins | sample 2228371 | NCBI WGS metagenome assembly FWPV01 (sample SAMEA103939776, study PRJEB20133) | metagenome
CCAGCGCGGAAAGCTGGACCGCCCGCTGGTCGATGTCGATGCCATGGAGGTTGTTGGCCAGGATGGCCGCCGGAATTTCACTCTCCGAGCTGACCGAAGCCTGGACGGGCCATCCGGGGCTGCCCGCGCGGGCCAGTTCCTCGCGATACATTTCGGCCAGCAGGTCGAAGGCCACCAGGCCGAAGTGCATGCTGCCGCAGGCGGGGTCGAGGACGCGAATGTCCCGGACAGGCTTGGCGCCCGCAACGGCTTTTTCATCGGGCAAGGGGACGCAATACTCCATCCTTTGTCCAAGCGTGCTGTCCGGGTGCATCCTGAGCCAAAGCTGCCCCAGGGTGTTTTCGACCAAAAAACGGACGGTCGGCCGTGGGGTGAACAGTTGCGTGACTGAGGGGATGTCTTCTTTTGCGAACTTCTTGCCGCTCAAGCGGGCCTCGGCAAAAGCAGCCTCAAGTTCTTCGGAATTGAAGAACTGGTAGACCCACCCGACGGTCTCTTCATTGCCCGGCGCCCAGTCGGGGTCGCGCTCTTCGGCATTCAAAGCGTCAATCAGCTCCTTGAGTACGCCGGGGCGCGGAAACAGCAGGCTCGGCACGTTGTCCGGATCGAACAGCACCCGGATCTCTTTGGCCAGCTCCGCCGATTGCCACAGCAGGAAGTGGCGGTAGGCGCGGTCGCGCGGCGCCTCGCCGAAGCCGTCCCGGTCGTTGGGGCTGTCTCCCTGGTTGTACAGCTTCTCCTCTTCTGGGCTTCCGGCGAGCCACATCAGGAACCCGTTGGCCTGGTGGTGTTTGGCCAGCACGCCCCGCACCAGCTTGCGCGCCTCGAGCAGCTTGAAGGCCACGAAACGGTTCAGGTGCGTGAAAGCGGTCTCCTTGACCAGCTTGGCGATCGCGGCGGCGCGGGCGAGCCCGGCGTCCACTTCGTCCTCGAGCAACTGCTCGATCCGCTTGCGGTTGGCGCGCGCTTCTGCCGAGCTTTCGAGCAGATGCCCCTTGGGAACCGGGAGCCGGGCGCCCGTCTGCGGGTCGATGCGGTAGACCTGCTGCAACAAATCCTCCGCTTCTTGCACCAGGTGCTTCCGCGCCCAGAGTGTGAAACTGCGCAGGTCAGGCATGGGGCGCCTCCATTTGGCGCGCCGCCAGCTCGGCGTGGAATTCCTTCATGTGCCGGGAGACGATTTCGTCAAACCCGAGGCAGACGTGCTTGATCGTGTCCACCGCCTGCTGCGCCCAGGCGAACGAGATGGACTGCTTCTCCATGCCTGGGCTGTTCAGGTCGCGGTCGGCCCGGTGCACTATGGCGTTGCGGCGCTCGATGGCGTCAGCAACCGTGCGCACCAGCTCCTTGCGATCGCGGCTCAGATGTGCGGCCACGGTGTTCCAGGGCTCCGGCACGCCAAGCAGCAATCCGACCGTCTTCAGGCCGGCGACGGAGCCGAGGTTCTTCTTCTGCACGAAGGTCACAATCTTGTTGCGCAGATACACAGTCCGCTCGGCCTGATTCAGCAGCCGGAAGGCCTCGTGAATGCCGAGGGACATCTTTTCGAAGTAGTCCACAACTTCTTTGTCGGCCGGGAAAAAGTCATGCTGGCGCACTTCGATCACGGTGAGGACGTTTTCTGTCAACAACGCCGACAGGAAAGTCTCATAGGCCGTGCAGGCGGAGACCACGGCCTGGCGCAGCAGGCTCTGCAGGGACTGGGTCTTGAGCTGGCCTGGCGGCACGTTCGCGGTTTCCCGGATGCAGCCGAGGAAGGCCGCATTGGCGATCACCTGAAGCTGCTCGTCCGGGCCGCAGGCGAGCATCTTGCGGAATGAGTCCACCACCTCCCCTTCCGTTTTCAGGCCGTCGTTCTCGAGCAGGCGATAGACGTGGATCAAAAGCTCCGCCATGCGGAAGCTGTCCTCGAAGACCTGTCGCGGCGTCATAGGCGTCACTCCCAGATCACTGTGGCCTTCAGTTCGCGCAAGGCGTACAGCCGCTGCCGGAGCCGTTCCAGAGCGGCGTCGATCTCCTCGTCGGTGAAATCGGCCAGCGGCTGGGTCCGCGGGAGGTAGTCGCTGAGGCGAATCACCTCGACGCGCTCCTGCTTCGCTCCAGCCGCCTGGCAAAGCTGCTCCAACTGCCGGCGTGCGGCCGCCTCCAGGGCCGGCAGCAGCTCCAGGTCTTCCATGAGCGTGGCGAGCGTGGCGCCGGCGGCGGGCTCGGCAGCGGTGAACGGGCCCGGCGGGGCGAGCCGCTCGGCGCGTTTCGCCAGTTGCGCCAGCGCCGCCTCGGCCTGGGCCTCATCGAGCGCCTGATACTCCGGGCTGGCTCGCAGCTGTTCGAGGGCCGCAGTGTAAGCAGCATGGCGTTCGCCGGCCAGCTCCTCGAACCGGGCGCGGTAGCGGGCGTCGATCGCCTCCGCCGCCTGCCGGACTTCGGCGATGCGGCCGGGCAGATCCGGAGAGCCAAGCCACTGCTGGAGCTGGGCGGCCTCGGGAAGCTCCTGGCCGAGCGATCGGGCGAGCTGCGGCGCCTGCCGCTCCAGCGCGGCCCGGGCCTGCCGGATCGCTGCGATGTTTTCCTCAGCGAGGAACGCCCGGATGCGCTGGGCCTGCTCCCTCTGGGCGCGGAGGCTCCTGCCTTCCCCGGCCAGCATGCGGACGCAGTCGTCCGACTGGGCCGCCAGGGCCGCCTCCAGGCTGGACAGGTATTCCTCGAGCGGACCAATCAGAAGCTGCAGCTCATGGGCGCGCACCTGCGCCAGCGCCGGCAGCAGGAGCTCGCGTTCGGCGCGGGCGAACTGGCGGAACTCTTCGGCGATGGCGGACTCCTCGACGTCCACCTCCCGGCCGACCAGCAGCTCCAGCTCCTGCACCGCCCTGGCCAGGGTCTTCAGATCGATCGACTCGCGCGGGGCGAAGCTGGCGGAGCGGAACGCCGGCTTGTTGAGGAAGGGCGCGTGCGCCTGCGGCTCCTGGTAATTCCGGTAGCGCCGGCCCTGATGGGTGACTTCGATGCTGCCTGCCCGGAACAGCACGGCGAGCGCCAGCCGGATCAGTTCCTCGTCCCAGCCATAGCCCAGGCCGCTGAACTCCTCGACGAGCCGCGCCCCGGTGACCTTCTCCCCGTAGGACTGCTGGCGGCGGAGGAAGTCGAGGATTTCCTTTACGACTGGCGCGTTGGTGTTGGGCACGAAGCGGCCTTCCTGCTTCGTCACCAGGTGCAGCCCTTCGGCGCCGGCGTGGAACAGCGGCGGCAGGGCGCCGAGGTTGGACTGCTTGAGGAACTCCTGCGCTTCTGTGCCCTTCAGCGGCCGGGCGCCGAGTTCCAGCTTCGGATACAGGTCCGGAATGGCCTGCTCGGCCAGCGCGCGCATGACGGTGGCCAGGTCCTTGCCGAGGTCTCCGGCATCGAACCGCTTGCCGCGGAAGAAACCGGCCCCTTCCATCAGGTCCTTTTCCAGGCGAATGGCGAGCCGCTTCTGGATCTGATTCAGCTGGGTTTCCTCGTTCTGAAGCAGCTCCTTTTCCCCTTCTCGCAGCTTCTGCTGGGAAGCGGCGTGCTCGTAGCGTGCGATCATCTGGCGCGAGGCGTGCAAATCCTCGATCAGGCTTTCCGTTTCCGGGCCCAGGGGGAAGAGCCAGTGGATGGCGTTGCGATGCTTTTCCGTGAGGCTCTCAGTTTCCGCTTCGCGGCACCGTTTGGCGAAGTCTTCGCTCTCGTGGACGGCCGCCAGGTGCACCGGAATGCAGGTGCCCTTGCCCGCCGGATTGACAGCCTGGTCGTCGAGCCGGATCGCCAGGTCGAAGGCGCGCAGCTTGCGGTAGTCGATGCGCACTGCATTGGCATCGGTGAACACCTCCTTCAGCACCGAGCGGAGGATCTCCGTCCGCTCCGTGCGGCGGGGGGCGCCGAGAGCCTGTTTCTCCTGCTCCCAGTGCTTTTCCTGCGCGGTCTGCAGCTTCCAGCCGTCTTCCGATTCGCGGACGAACTGGGCCTGCTTCAGGCGCCCGAGCACGGCGGCGACGGCGCGCACGGGCGGCGCCTCGTCGACATGCTGGATGAGCAGGGCGGCGATGTTCTTCGCCGTGCGCGGCAGGTTCTTGCTGGCGTATTCCATGAGGCACAACGCCCTGGCCACGCGCGAAGCCATGCCCGGATGGTCCCCGTCCTCATCGAAGCCGCGGCGGATGTCAGTGATGTCCTTCTGCTTCTCCGACGGGATGTTGCCTTCCACCAGCTCGTAGATCTTGTCCAGGCTGACCAGCGCGCCGACGGGCTGATCGGCCATCCGCGTGCGGTCCGAGACCAGCATTTCGAACGACTGCTTGATGATGGTCCGGTTGCTGCCGCCGAGATGCCGGGGGGTGTGGGGCTGGAGCCGGATGCCGGCCATGATGTCGATCGACAGATCGATCAGGTGCGGCAGGTAGGGGTAGAACTGGACGAACTCATCCTCGTCAAAGTCCGTCTTGCGCGTGGAGTTCTCCAGCTTGATGTTCTGCAGCAGCGTGGCGCCCTTCTGCTGGAAGAGCTGGCGGAGGAGGGAGTCTCCCTCCGGCCTCTTGCGAAGCACGCGCCGCGTGGCCACCTCGCGGATGTCGGAAGGCGACAGGTCCACCTGGTGCTTGAAGCGGTCCTGGAGCTTGGGCAGGTCGATGCGGCCCGCAGCGTGGTAATCATAGACCTCCTGCAGCTTCTCCTGCGAGGTGACGATCACCCAGACCGGCGCGCTGGCCTGGCCGGCCTGCACCCGGTTCTTGCTCTCCTGGCCGAAATGCTTCACCACCGCGCGCAGGGTTTCGATCCGCTCCTGGCTGCGGGCGACGTACTGGCCCATTTCGTCGACGATGAAGGCGATCGCCTTGCCTGGCCGGCGGCGGGCGCACAGGTCAAAGGAGCGCTCGATGAACTGGCTGACCGTGAGGTTGCGCGCAGGCCGGCTGCGCACCGCTTCCAGCCAGGATTCGGGGCCGGGATAGGTGCGTGGATCCAGCGTGTGCAGCAGCACGCTGGCGCGGTTGTATTTCTGCGAGCCCTTGCGCACGCGCCGCCACTCCTCCCGGTAGATTTCGCGGCACAGGCGCTCGAATTCCGCGAGCCGCCCTTCGTGCTCGAGTTCGATTTCCAGCTCGGCGATGTCGTAGTCTTCGGCGTAATCCAGGCTGCGGAGCAGGACGCGGTACATGACCTCGGCGATCTGTTCGTTGCCCTTCTGCACGGAAGCGTCCACCTGGACGTCGAACATGAACGTCTCGTAGGGCACGCTGCGATTGAGGTACTCGATGTACTCCTTCAGGCGCCGGGAGGCCACCTGCCTGAGGAACAGTTCGCTGGCCGGCGTGCCGTGTACGGCGCGGTTGGCCAGGACGTAGCCCAGGTTCTTGGCGAAGGAGGACTTGCCGGAGCCGAAGAAGCCGGAGATCCAGACGCCGACGCCTTCGTTCGGCGAGCCCGGCGCGGAGGCCATGGCGTCGAACAGGCGCTCGTAAGCGTTCCGAATGCTGTCGGTGGCGATGTATTCGCTGAGTTCGGAATAGACGGTGTCTTCGTCGGTGTTGGTGACCTTGATGATTTCTTCGATGGGACGGCTGAGGTCGCGGTCGATCAGTTCGCCGATTCTGGTCATGACTCTCTCCCGTAGATCTTGACTCGATAGCTGCCCAGGGTCTGGTCGTCGGAGCGCAGCCCCATGTAGTTCAGCGTGTGGTCCCAGGAGCCCGGATAGAAGAGCACCGCAGGCGTCCGGAAGGACCGGTGCAGTTGCTCGAACAGCGCCGACACGCGGTAGGCGTGCGGCGCGAAAACCGTGGCGTGGACAAGGAACAGGACTCGCGTGCTGGCGGGCAGGCGGCGTTCCTCCCGGCAAAGCAGGTCGCAAAGCGGAAGGAAATCGGGATCCGACAGATACTTGTGCACCTGCCTTTCCGCTTCCTCAAACGAGTGGCTCTTTTCGAGTTCGTAGAGGCTCTCCAGGTCCTCCGACTGCTCGATGGACTGCCAGAAGAGGTCCGCCAGCGAGAGAATTGGCACGGGCTGGCCGGTCCGGTTCTGAATCTGCGTGGCGAGAAGCTGGATCCTGTGGCGGACCTTCCACTCGGATTCTTCGGGGATGCGAGGGTCGTAGCGGAAGATGGCGAAGGGGAGCTCCCGGGTCATGATGAAGGCCGGCGGGTCGGCCAGCAGGTCCTCCTCCAGCAGGGCGAAGCGCTCATCGAGTGACAACACGGGCGTAGTCCTCCAGGCTTGCAGTGGGGAAGCGGATGTCGACGACGCTGCCGGCGGCATGGTATTCGAGAAGATCCTGCTGGTGGGCGAGCAGGAAGCGGCGTTCCACTTCTTCGGGGCTCAGAAGGAAGAACTGCCAGTCGGGATGCTCCGCAAGCAGGCGCCCGCTGGCGCCGCGCTGGTGAAGGCAGAAAGCGATATAGGCGAAGCTGGCCGTGGGCAGCGGGGCCGGGGCGAGGCGCTTGCGCGCCTTTCCTTCGAGAAGGCCGAAGTCGCGAAGCGCCGCCAGCAGGCCGCGAGCCACCTTGGCGGCCACCGTGGGCGACCAGGGGCAGCCCTTGCTCTGGAACCACCGCAGGACGTCCTGGGTGTCGATGCCCGGTTGCGTCCCTGTGCCCGAGAGAACTTCCCGGCAGAAGTCAGCCATGAGGGGCTCAGCCAGGGCAGTGATCCAGTAATAGACGGGGCGGACAAGGGACACCGGCGCGTTGGCCTCCTCCAGGGGGCGGACCAGCTTCCAGGCGTCCGGGACGGGGCCGCGGACGAACCGGGGGAGGAAGGCGCGGATGTAGACGTCATGCAGCCGGGCGCGCGTCGCCTTGTTCAGGATGTTGGCGCGCAGCCCGAGCAGCTGCTGATCCTGCGCAGGACCGTCTTGCCAGGCCCGCACCAGCTGCCGCATGTCTTCCAGGAGCGCGCCGCCTTTCTGCAGTTTGGACGTGTACTTCCATTCCATCGGCGGGTTTGGGGATTCTCTGGAGAGGTTCAACGGCATGGCCTTCGACAGAGCATTTTGCGGGGGCGGAAGGCACGAACGAGGTGTATATTCAAACGCCGGCGCCCGCGGGGAAGAAACACGGAAGCTGCCGCGCCGCAGCGAGGAAATGAGTCCGACCGGTCCCGCATCGGAGGCCATTATCTCAAAGGCCGCAGCCTTTCAAGTCCCGCCTGCCGGGGAAGCGAAACACTTTCGGCTGCGCGCGGCTCATGCGCGCAGGACGGCTTCCGTCGAGGCCTGGGCGCGATGGGAAACGGCCTCATGGCCAGGGCTCGGCATTCATGGAAGACCGGCCATCGCCTCGAGATCCTCTCTCTGGGCATCGATCCCTCGCCCGCTCTTGTAAGGAAACGCAAAGGCAACGGCCGCATCATGCGTTTCTTCCAGGCGCTCAAAGAGCAGGCACCGAGGCTGCGGCATCAGGAAATGCAGGCAGGGCGCGTGCAAACGCTCGAAGAATTCCGCCAGCGCTACAACGAGCACTGGCTGGCGGAATAATGCATCTCCATTCGCTGCGACAGGCCCATTTGGCCCTGCTTGCGCTCGAGCCTGCTGCATGATAGTAATCCAAGAAATGTCCAGGAAATCGGGGGCGGTACAGGGCATCCTCTGTGCCAGCAGGTCGTTGTTACCGGTCACGCCCGCTTTACCCCGGTGCCGAGGATGGTGGGACATTACCCGACAATCAGCAAGGCAAGTACGCATTAGCAGGAACGTGGAGGTGACCAGTGGAACCAACCCTCGCATGGCTTGACTTCGACGCCGACGAACGGGAGCGGGCGCAGCGCATCCTCGCGATGTTCGAGGAGCGCGAAACCCGCGATGAACTCGGACTGGGGGCGATCCGGGACTCGATTGCGGACCACCTTTTCCCGGGGACGAACACGATCCAGACGCGGCTCCGGTACATGTTCTTCATCCCATGGATCTATCTGCGGCTGGAGGAGCAGCGCGTCCCGTCCCGCCGGATCGCAGCCAAAGCCCGGCAAGAGGAGATTGCCCTCATCGAGGCGCTGCTGCGACAGAAGGATAAGGTTGGAGTGATCGGCAAGCAGGCAAAGGGCAGGTTGAAAAGGCTCCCCAGTTCCATCTATTGGGCAAGCCTGCGGTTTTACGGCATCTGCCTCTACCCCGGCGGCATCGAGGATTATCATCGCGATTTGGATGGCATTTACCGGCGGCGCGACCGTGCCCGCCACCAAGGCGATGGCGAAGGCAACCCGTACGAGCGCACCTGGCATCCCGAACTGCCCCCGGCTCCGGGCGGTTTTCCAAGAGGCGCGACATTCCGATTGACTCGCGAAGAGGCGTGCTTCTTTCGAGAACGTTTGATGGGAACCGATTGCCCGGACAGCCTCCTGGCCTACCTGGCCTGGCACGGGGGGCCGGCCCGCGCAAAGTATCCATGGGAGCACCCGAGGCTGGCTGAATTCCCTGAACGTCATCGCAAGCTGCTGGAGCACGCGCGCCTGTTCGCACTGGCGATGCATGGCGCTGCGATCCTCTACAACCTGCTGCTGGCGGAGGCGGGGTCGCGCGATGCACTGGCTGCTCAATATGCCGACGAGTTCCAAGCTTGGTCCGACGATCTGGCGGCCGATAGACGGCGGTTTCGCGAGTGGGATATGCACGGCTTCTGGGAAATCGCCCGGCACCCGAATCACAGCATCACGCCATGGGCGCGGGAGTTCGTGGAGCGCTGGGTCCAACTGTGGCTGGATCACGGCACGCGGCTGATGGACCGCAAGGATGCCAGGCGGCTCATCGTGGAACGGGAGAAACAGCTCAAAGGCCCCCTTTCCCGTTTCCTGAACCGGCGCGCGCTGGAGCAGTGGCGAGGCGACTCGGGTCTCCGCCCGATGTCTTTCCGCTGGAGCACCGCAAGGACATTTCTCAACGACCTGGCGGAGGGATTGAAAGCATGATGCTTGAGCCGAACAACCGCTTCCTGATGACCCAGGCCTTTCGCGCTCCGGCAGGGTACCATTTTGACTCGGGAATTGCGGCCACTTACTCGCTGGATCTCACCACTCTCCTGGACGCCACCGTGCACCTCTCCATGTTCGGCGGCGACAGCAACCGGGAGGAGTTGCGGGATGGCATTGCGGTGCTGGAAGCGCTCGGAAGAACTTCCGGCTGCCTCACTGTGTACTGCCAGACCGGTCAGGTCCTCGTCCCAGGAATGGCTCGGGAGCTTTATAGCCTGCTCGAGCCCATGGTGGTTCCGGTCACGGCGCCGCGTGGCGGCGCTTTTCACCCCAAGTTCCTTATCTTGCGGTTTGAGTCGTCGGATCCCGGCCAGCGGGCAGTGTTTCGGACCGTGGTCATGTCCCGCAACCTCACCTACGACCGGTCCTGGGACGTGGCATTGGCCGTGGAGGGCTCTCCGACGGGCCGCAAGCGGCGCGAAAACGATGGCCTCAGGGACCTTCTTGCCGCGCTGCCGAGCATGGCGCCGATCCCGGTACAGCCAGCCAGGAGGGAACAAACGGAACAGATCGCTGCGGAAGTTCATACCGTAGAGTGGTCGATGCCAAGTGGCTTCGAGGCGCTGTGGTTTGAGGCGCTGGGGCTGCGACCGGGACCCTGGAATTTGCCTCAGAGCCAACGCCTCGCCGTCATGTCTCCCTTCCTCAACAAGGGGGCGCTCCGCGCATTGTCTGACTCGACCAAGGAGGCTGTGGCACTCATCTCCCGGCAGGAGGAACTCGACAGGCTGGCAGGATCTGCCCTCAAGCACTTTGGTCGGACGCTGGTATTGCGGGAGGCGATGGAGAGCGACAACGGCGAAGAAGTCCCGGCGGCTGCAGGCGCACTGCGCGGCCTGCACGCAAAGGTCTACATCTCCACCAGCGGCTGGGATACGACCATCTTTGTGGGATCGGCCAACGCGACCACGGCCGCTCTTGTGAACTGCATCAACGTCGAGCTCATGGCGGGGCTCAAGGGCAAGAAGAGCAAGGTGAACGGCATCGACGAACTGCTCGAGCCGGAGTGCCTCGGGAACGTCCTGGAGGAATACACGCCGGGCGAGCCGCCGGCTGAGGAGGCTGAGACGGCGAGCAAGCAGCTGGAGAAGGCCCGTAAGCTTCTCAGCACCGCAAAGCTGCGGATCTCCTGCCACGGACGGAAGGACGACTGGCTCTTGACCATCCGGCCGCCAGGCCCGATTCATCTTTCGGGCATTTCCGCCATTCGCGCCTGGCCAGTCACCCTGCGCCGGGACCAGTCCGTCGATGCGATGGCGCTTGCACGAGGCCGCCCCGTGGCTCTGCCGCGGTGTTCGCTTGCTGCCGTCACAGGGTTCGTTGCCTTCGAGCTGGCGTCCAGACGTGCGGCCGAGCCTTGCTCCTTCGTCCTCAACCTGCCTGTCGATGGCCTTCCAACAGAGGAACGCAGGGCAGCAGTAGTGCGCAAGGTCGTGGAGAACCGCGAAGGGTTCCTGAAATACCTGCTCTTCCTGCTGGCGGACGTCGAGGAAGACGGTCTGCCGAATGAGGTTTTGCTCGAGCTTTCCCGGCGGGAGGCCTCCGGCAGATACCGGTCTGCGGGAGCGCTGCCGCTGCTGGAGGAGTTGACACGGGCCTTGAGCCGGGACCCTGGCCGCCTCGAGCGGGTGAAGACTCTGATAGACGACCTGATCCGGACGGGCGATGGCGACAATGTCGTCCCTCCGGAGTTCCTGGAACTTTGGAAGGTGTACGAGCTGGCCTTGGAGGAGGCGGAGCCATGAGCGGCCGATTGCCGGTGGCGTCGATCCTTGGCGAACTTCGGGATTTCCAGCGCAGAACCGTTGAATATGTCTTCCGGCGCATGTACCTGGACCAGGATCCCGCAAGGAGATTCCTGGTAGCAGATGAAGCGGGACTGGGCAAGACGATGGTGGCGCGCGGCATCATCGCCAGGGTAATCCAGCATTTGGAGAAGAAAGGGGTCGAAAGGATTGACATCATCTACGTGTGTTCGAATGCGGCCATCGCAAGGCAGAACCTCAACAGGCTGGACGTCTACGGGAATCGCCTCGGGACGATGGCCACACGGCTGACGTTGCTGCCCGCATACTGGCACGATCTCAAGGAGAATCGCATTAACCTCATCAGCTTCACGCCCGGTACGAGTTTCGACCTGAAGACCCGCGGCGGTGTGATGGAGGAGCGCCGCGTGCTGTACCAGATGCTGCGTAATGGACTCCGGCTGCCCCAGACGGGGATTCTGCACCTCCTGCAGGCTGCAGCCGGGCAGCGTAACTGGCAGGAGTATGCCGGAAAGGAAATAAGTCTGAATGAGCGTTTGAAGCAGCTGTTCCAGAAGAAGTTGCGACAGGATCAAGATCTGCTGGCGGAGCTCCGCAAAGCGGCCTGCGCGTTCCACCGCGGCGAGGAGTCCGGGAAGCGCTACGAGCTGATCAGCAGACTTCGGCAGATGCTGGCGTGCATCTGTTTGAAAGAGCTGAGACCGCATCTGGTGATTTTCGACGAATTCCAGCGTTTCAAGGACCTGCTGGATGGCGACGACGACGCAGCGCAGCTGGCGGGGCATCTTCTCAAGCGCCCGGAAGTCCGGGTCCTGCTGCTGTCGGCAACGCCTTACAAAATGCTGACCCTGCACCACGACACTGGCGAGGATCACTATGAGGACTTCCGCCGGACGCTCGCGTTCCTGCTGGAGAACAACGAAGAGAAAGTGAATGAGGTGTCGCGCCATTTGGAGAAGTTCCGGCGGGCTCTTTTCGGGCGTGGCCAGGTCGCTGAGGAGGATGCTGAAAAAGCCAGAGCCGCTATCGAGAACTGCCTTCGCCGCGTGATGGTGCGGACCGAACGCGTGGCGGCGACGGAACAGAGCGACGCCATGGTGTCGGAACCGGCAATCACGGCGCCGTTGCGGCCCGTCGATCTCAAGCACGCGATGCTGATCGACCGGGTCGCCAGAGCGCTGAAGACCTGGGATCCAATCGAGTACTGGAAATCGTCGCCATATCTCCTGAATGTAATGAAGGAGTACGAGTTGAAGAGGCTTCTGCGGGCGCAGATGAAGCGCCCGTCGGAGGAGCTTCTGCAAGCGCTACAGCGGGGCAGGGAGCAACTTCTTCGCCGCAGTCAATTCACGCAGTATCGGGAAGTGGATCCGGCGAATGCCCGCCTGCGGAGCCTGATGGAGGCCACCGTGAAGCAGGGGCAGTGGCGGCTCCTCTGGGTTCCGCCCTCGCTTCCGTATTGGCGGCCCGCGGGCGCAATTGAAGACCACCGGGACATGACCAAGGCCTTGGTCTTCTCGGCCTGGCAAATGGTGCCGGATGCCATTGCCATGTTCTGCTCCTATGAAGCGGAGCGCCTGATGTTTGCGCAGGAGGGCAAACGCCGCCGGCATCGCAAGACACGGCGTCGGCGCTGGGCGCTGCTTCGTTTTGCGGCCTCCGCTGGAGATCGCCTGGCCGGGATGCCATTGTTCTGCCTCCTTTACCCTTCCATCGCTCTCGCCGTGGAGGTGGATCCGCTCACGATCTCCCTTGCCTGCCAGAAAGACGGCCCGCCATCCCTCGACTGGGTGAGAGCGCGGGTTCGGAAGAAGATCGAAAGCATGCTGCGCCGCACAGGCTGTTGGCCGGGGCCCGCAGAAGGCAAGGCAGATCAGAGGTGGTATTGGGCCGCTCTGGCGATTCTGGACGCACACTGTGCTCCGTGGATGAAGGCGTGGTGTGCCCCGGGGGATTCTGATGGCTGGACGCAGGCAAGGGAAAAGGCCCGGGCAGAAGCCGATTCAGGATCTGCGGGGCGCGCCGGCGATGTTGACAAGGAATCCCGCTCAGGATTTGAGCGTCATGTCAAACACTTCGCCGACTTCATGCGAAGCCCGGTGCAGCTTGGCCGCGCGCCCGATGATTTGTTGGACGTGCTGGCTGAAGTGGCGCTCGCCAGTCCGGCTGTATGCGCACTCCGCTCGTTAAGGAGGGTAGTGCGCTGGGTCGACCTGGATGAGCGGCGGCTCCTGAACTCCGCAGCGCGAATCAGCGAGGGCTTCCGGAGGATGTTCAATCTTCCCGAGGTAATGGCGCTGTTGAGAGCGGAAGAGGGCGGCCTGCCATACTGGCGGCAGGTGCTGGAGTATTGCATGCAAGGGAACTTGCCGGCCGTCCTGGATGAGTATTTCCACGGGCTGCGAGAATCCCTGGGACTGGTTGACAAGACCCCGGCAGACGCAGTGGATGAAATTGGCGAAACCGCATCGGAAGCGCTCGCCATCAAAACTTCACGCCTCGAAGTCGACCAGATCAGGGTGTCGCCTAAACGCGGAAACATTTTGCTGGCCCCGTTCTTCCTGCTTAGCCGGTTCGCGATGCGTTATGGCGACGTCCGAAGAGAAGAAAGTGGCATTCTCGCCCGGGCGGAAGCGGTGCAGACAGCATTCAATTCGCCATTCCGTCCTTTCATACTGGCGACCACTTCCATCGGCCAGGAGGGCCTGGACTTCCACCCGTACTGCCACGCGGTCTACCACTGGAACTTGCCCTCCAATCCGGTGGACCTGGAGCAGCGTGAAGGCCGCGTGCACCGTTACAAAGGACATGCGGTTCGCAAGAATGTGGCCCTGCGATTGGGACTCCGCGAGCTTCGCCGCGTATACAGGGACGGCGATGATCCCTGGGCCAGACTCTTCGAGCTCGCCGCAGCAAGCCGGTCAGCCGGCAAGGACGATCTTGAACCTTACTGGGTGTATCCAGTGGAGGGGGGATCTTGCGTGGAACGCCGGGTGCCCATCCTGCCCTTCAGCAGGGAGCAAAGTCGTCTGCCAGATCTCAAAGCAAGCCTGGCTGTGTACCGCCTCGTGTTCGGGCAGCCCCGGCAGGAGGACCTGCTTTCGTACTTGGCCAAGTACCCCCCAGCGGACGTTGACCGTTGGCGCATCTCTCTGTCGCCCCCGCCACTGCCTGCGAACATCGCATCGGACGTCGCGGTGCCAGGGTCGTCCACAAAGGGGAACGCTCTGTACTGCCGCCGATGCGGGGAAGCAGTGCGCCACAGATGCTCTGGACGGCGCGGCACGGATCTCCATTGGCAGACAGGCGATGAAGCAGTGTTTCATTACCTGACCGAACGAAATGGCGGCCCGCAGTATTGCCTCGGCAAGGTGGAAGCGGTCAAGAAGAACGTTGCGAAAGTCAAATTCCTATACGGTACATCAACTTTTCATCGCTGTGATGGGGGTCGCTTTTGGGATTCGGGGGCTCGAGAGTACTGCCAGCTCGTGAGCCATTGGGATCCATCGGGTGGGCCCGTGATCACGCTGGTTTGTCCAAAGTGCGGATGGAACACATTCCACTCGTGTCAGAATCCTCCGCCGTCTTCATGTCATGGGTTCCGGCGAGGCCAGAGAATTGTTGTGACGTATCCGCCAAGCGATGGGATGGATGTCGATACTGTCGAAGGTGTCGTCGTCCGCGGTACGGGCCATGTGATCAGGGTGTACGTTGAGGATCCCGATTCCGGCGAGGTTATCCTGCATTTGGCACAGGACGGGCACGGCCATTGGATACATTTGGAATGCGGCTTGCCTTGTGAGGTGACAAGACCTGAAGGAAGCACGAAGGCCGAGCCATAGCCCCTCAGGTTCATCGGGGGTAAACCATGGTTGTCCACTGCTCCGCGTGCTGCCCGCCCATCCATGCGCCGCGGCGGAGCCTGCGGCTCAAAGTGCTGGAACCCCTGCCACAGCCGTGCGCCAAACCTTCGTCGGCTTCGAGCAGGGCGTCACCGGGCGTGTGGGATTAGAACTGTGCCGCCAGCGCGGAATTGTCGGCTGAGAGCGGTCAGCGCAAGACCCGCTTTCTGGATCTCAAGTCCCCGCCCGACTTCCTGCGAGAGCTCGAATGCAACAGCTGTATGGAACGCTTCTTCCGCATGCTAAAAGAGCAGCTGCTGTGGGTGGGGCACTTCGAAACGCTCGAAGAGCCCATCCGGGCGCGTGAAGAATTCCGCCAGCGCTACAACGAGCACTGGCTGGTGGAACGCCTGCGTTTCCAGTCCCCGCGGCAGGCCCATCAGGCCCTGCTTGCCCTCGAGCCTGCTGCATGACGATAATTCAAAA
>FWPV01004325.1_pt1 | contig 15075 bp, 14 predicted proteins | sample 2228371 | NCBI WGS metagenome assembly FWPV01 (sample SAMEA103939776, study PRJEB20133) | metagenome
CCAGCAGGGGTGGCAACAGCCAGAAGCGGCCTGCAAGCCTCGCCCAGGAGAGGGGTGGCGCAATCGGGGCGGGGTTGGCGGTCATGGGCCCTCCAAAGGCATGAGGGCCAGGGCGGTCAGGCAGCGGTGGCGATGGGCGAGTCCAAGGCCCGGGGCCAGGCTGGATCCGGGCAGCCGCAGGCCATAGGGCAGGCCGCGCCGGTCTGCTTCCAGCACCCAGCGGGCGAGCAGGGACAGGCGTGCCTCCGCGTCCAGCCCCCGGGTCGCCTCCCAGGTAAGCCAGAGCGCCTGCGGCCGGGGGCTCACGAATCCCTTTACCAGGGCCTGCTCGAAGCGGGCCAGGGATTTCCAGGCGATGCGGGCCGGATGCTCACCCCGCTCGTAGGCGCGCAGGCCATCGAAATCCTCCGTCCCCCGCCGACGGGTCTGTCCGTCGCCTGCCTCCCCCTGACCGGTGTCGGGCAGGGGAGGCCCCCCGCCAGGACGTGGCCAGACCAGCGCCCAGACCTTCGGCTGCACCAGGGCCCAGGCCTGGAAGAGGCCGAGGGGGTATTCGCTGAAGATGCGCACCATCCCCATGGGCTGGCGGCCGCGCCTGCGGGCCAGGGTCTCGAGGACCACCTCGCACGGGTCGCCGGCCGCCAGCCGCACATAGGCAGCCTGCCCATCGCCCAGGGCGAGACCGATGGCATGCCGCGCCTTGCCACGGCCGGCGTCAAGACGCAGGTGAAAGGACAGGGGATCGCCGGCGAAAACGGGCTGCGCCTGCGCCGACAGCACGGTGAGCCCCACGACGTTGCGCCAGGTGGCGAACAGGGTAGAGGCAAGCAGGCCCAAGAGCAGGAAGGTGAACAGATAGCCCATGGCCAGCCCGTAATTGACCGAACCCAGCAGCATCCCTGCCACCAGCGCGATGAGGGTCAGACCCGCACGGGTGGGCAGGATGTAGACCCGCCCCGGGCTGAGCCGAAAGGGCAGGACATCCGCGTCCTGCAGGCCGAACAGCCGGCGGGTCAGGCGGCTGCGCAGGGGCAGCGTCTCCAGCCGGGAGGAGGCCACAGCCGGCGTGGGCTGGGCGCCAGGGTGGGCAACCGGTGCCATGGACGCCTGCGGCATGGGCCTTCAGGGGATGGGCACCGCCGCCAGGACGGCCTGGGCGGCTGCCTCCCCAGGGGTGGTGCCCTCCACGTCTTGCAGGCGGTGTCCGGCCACGGCGGGAAAGACCGCCTGCACGTCCTCGGGGATGGCGTAGTCGCGGCCGTGCAGCCAGGCCCAGGCGCGGGTAGCCCGCGCCAGCCCCAGGCCGGCGCGGGGCGACAGCCCCTGCAGAAAGCGTCCGCTGGCGCGGGTGTGGGCGATGAGGGCCTGGAGGTAATCGAGCAGGGCGGGGGCGAGGCGCACCTCCCCTACGGCGGCCTGGGCCTCTATGAGATCGGCGGGGGAGAGCAGCGGCTCGATGGTCTGGGGGCGCAGGTTCTCCCCGGCCAGCAGGGCGCGCTCGGCCGCCGGGTCCGGGTAGCCCAGGGCCAGCCGCATGAGGAAACGGTCCAGCTGGGACTCGGGCAGGGGATAGACGCCCGCCTGGGTGTAAGGGTTCTGGGTGGCCAGCACGAAGAAGGGCTGGGGGAGGCTGCGGGTGATGCCTTCCAGGCTCACCTGCCCTTCCTCCATGGCCTCCAGCAGGGCGCTCTGGGCCTTGGGGGTGGCCCGGTTGATTTCGTCGGCCAGCACCACCTGCGCGAAGATAGGGCCGGGGTGGAAGCGGAAGCCGCCCGTCTCCTTCTCATAGACGGAAAAGCCCAGGATGTCCCCCGGCAGCAGGTCGCTGGTGAACTGGATGCGGGTGAACTCCAGCCCCAGGGTGTGGGCCAGGGCGTGGGCCAGGGTGGTCTTGCCCACGCCGGGCAGGTCTTCCAGGAGCAGGTGGCCGCGGGCCAGCAGACAAGTCAGGGCCAGGCGTACCTGCCGGGGCTTGCCCAGCACCACCCGCTCGACCTGGCCGAGGACGCGCTCGAAGGGAGGGCGGAGGGCCTCGGCGCGCATGGCCGCCTTCAGTCCTCGGGGCGCAGGTGCGGGAACAGGATCACGTCGCGGATGCTGGGTGCGTCGGTGAGCAGCATCACCAGCCGGTCGATGCCGATACCGCAGCCACCCGTGGGGGGGAGACCATACTCCAGGGCGCGGATGTAGTCGGCGTCGTAATACATGGCCTCCTCGTCGCCCGCCTCCTTTGCCTTGACCTGGGCCATGAAACGCTCGGCCTGGTCTTCCGGGTCATTGAGCTCGGAGAAGCCGTTAGCGATCTCCCGCCCGGCGATGTAGAGCTCGAAACGCTCGGTGATCTGCGGATCCTTATCGCTGGCCCGCGCCAGGGGTGAGACCTCGGCGGGGTAGTCCAGGATGAAGGTGGGCTGGATGAGCTTATCTTCGGTGGTCTCCTCGAACAGGGTGAGTTGCAGCCCGCCCACCCCGTCGCCGGCGCGGTAAGGGATGCCGCGCCGTTTGAGCTCGGCGCGCAGGAAATCCACATCGTCCAGGGGGGCGTCCGCCAGGTCCGGGTTGTAGCGCCGGGCCGCCTCCAGGATGGTGAGCCGGGCGAAGGGCTGGGCCAGGTTGATTACATGGCCCTGGTAGGTCAGGGCGGTGTGACCCAGCACCTCGTGGCTCACGAAGCGCAGCATCTCCTCGACGAAGTCCATGAGGTAGGTGTAATCCCGGTAGGCCTCGTAGAACTCCATCATGGTGAACTCGGGGTTGTGTTTGGTGGACAGGCCCTCGTTGCGGAAATTACGGTTGATCTCGAACACCTTCTCGAAACCGCCCACCACCAGCCGCTTGAGATAGAGTTCCGGGGCGATGCGCAGGTACAGGGGCATGTCCAGGGCGTTGTGGTAGGTGACGAAGGGCCTGGCGGCCGCCCCGCCCGGAATGGGCTGCATCATAGGGGTCTCCACCTCCAGGAAGCCCTTGCCGGCCATGAACTCGCGCAGGCTCTGGATGATCCGGGAGCGGCGCAGAAAGGTCTGGCGGCTCGCCTCGTTGGTGATCAAATCCAGATAACGCTGGCGATACCTGCGTTCGGTGTCGGTGAGCCCGTGGAACTTCTCCGGCAGGGGGCGCAGGGACTTGGTGAGCAGCCGCACCAGGCGCGCGTTCACCGTCAGCTCCCCGGTCTTGGTCTTGAACAGGGTGCCGCTCACCCCCAGGATGTCGCCCAGGTCCCAGTGCTTGAAGGCCTCGTGCACGCCGGCCCCCACCCCGTCGTTGGAGACGTAGATCTGGATGCGGCCGCTCATGTCCTGCAGGGTGGCGAAACTGGCCTTGCCCATGACCCTTTTCAGCATCATGCGGCCGGCGATCTGCACGGGGATTGCGGCGGCCTCCAGCTCCTCCTTGCTCTTGTGGCCATGGGCGGCGTGCAGCTCTCCTGCCAGGTCGCGGCGCTCGAAATCGTTGGGGAAGGCGATGCCCGCCTTGCGCAGCTCGGCCAGTTTGGCCCGGCGCTCGCCGATGATCTGGTTTTCGTCCTGAGGGGGTGTTGCGTCTCGTTCTGACATGGGGGTCGCGTCTTCAGTGGAAGGTTCGGATGTGGGGAGGTCAGTGGCCGGGGTCTGCCGCCGTCTGGCGCTGCCGGCGGCAGCGGCGGCGGTGTGGCAGGCAGGGGCTGGATGGGAGTTGCGCGACATCTCGGAGCGCGCCGACTATGGAGCGGCGGGATCAGACCCCCTGCTTCAGGCTCGCCTCGATGAAGCCGTCCAGATCACCGTCCAGCACGGCCTGGGTGTTGCCCACCTCGTAGTTGGTGCGCAGGTCCTTGATGCGCGACTGATCCAGCACGTAGGAGCGGATCTGGTGGCCCCAACCGATGTCGGTCTTGGCCTCCTCCAGCTTTTGCTGCTCGGCCTGACGCTTGCGCAGTTCCAGCTCATAGAGGCGAGCGCGCAGCATCTTCCAGGCCTCCTCCCGGTTGCGGTGCTGGGAGCGGTCATTCTGGCACTGCACCACGATGCCGGTGGGGATATGGGTCAGCCGTACCGCGCTGTCGGTGCGGTTGACGTGCTGGCCGCCGGCGCCCGAGGCGCGGTAGGTGTCCACCCGCACGTCGGCCGGGTTGATCTCGATCTCGATGGAGTCGTCGATCTCCGGATAGACGTAGACGCTGGCAAAGGAGGTATGCCGCCGGGCGTTGGCGTCGAAGGGGGATTTGCGCACCAGGCGGTGCACGCCCGTCTCGGTGCGCAGATACCCGTAGGCGTAGTCCCCCTCCACCCGGATGGTGGCGCTCTTGATGCCCGCCACCTCCCCCTCTGACTCCTCCAGGATCTCGGTCTTGAAACCCTTGCGTTCGCAGTAGCGCAGGTACATGCGCTCCAGCATGCCGGCCCAGTCCTGGGCCTCGGTGCCGCCGGCGCCGGCGTTGATCTCGATGAAGCAGGGGTTGGGGTCCATGGGGTTGGAGAACATGCGGCGGAATTCCAGCTCCGCCACCCGGCGCTCGATGCGGGCCAGGTCCTCGGCCACCGCCTCCAGGGTGGCGTCGTCGCCTTCCTCCCGCGCCAGCTCGAAGAGCTCGGCCGCCGCCTGGAGCTCCGCGTCCACCTGTTCCAGGACCAAGACCACCGCCTCCAGGGCCTTGCGTTCCCGGCCGATCGCTTGGGCGCGCTGGGGGTCGTTCCAGAGGCCGGGCTCCTCCAAGATGCGGATGACCTCGTTCAGACGCGCACGCTTGCCGGCGTAGTCAAAGAAACCCCCGTAGATCCCGGGCCCGCCGGCCCAGCTCGGCGATGGACTCCGAGATTTGGTTGATGCTTTCAGCTTCCATGGCAGAATCCAAAACTTTACATAAAACTTGAATTATCCCAGATTTTCCATCGGCACGCGGGATGGCTCGACGTCCATGATTGGGACGGGTGGGTCGAGAGGCTCACCTTGTGCTGTCTGCCTTGCCGAGAGCGGCTGCATCCTCTGGGGCGCCGAGCACCGCGCCGGCCTAGCCTCCCAGGCCCATGGACACGGCGTATCCGACGTGCAAGCCATCCGCCCCGGCATGGGCCGGTCTGACGGAAAATCTTAGATCATCTCCCCCCATTGCAGCGACGCCGTTTCGTAGACACATGCACGCCGACTACCGCTATTTCGACCATGAGGCCGACATCGGCATCGAGGCCGAGGGAAGGACCCTGGAGGCAGCCTTCGAGACCGCCGCCCTGGCCATGTTCGCCATCATGGCCGAACCAGCCACGGTGCTGCCGGAGCGGCGGGTGCAGGTGGTCTTCGATGAATCGGACCCTGAATACGCCCTGGTGACTTGGCTCAATCAGCTCCTCGCCCAGGCCCGCCTGCACGGGCTGGTGTTCTGCGCCTTCGAGCTGAAGCGGGACGGCAGCCACTGGACCGGGGAGGCTTGGGGCATGCCCTGGCGCCCCGGCGCGGACCGGGGTACCGAGGTCAAGGGGGCCACCCTCACCCAGCTCAAGGTGGACAGAAGTGGCAAAGGCTGGCGCGTGCGCTGCGTGGTGGACGTCTGAGAGGCAGCGGGGAGCGGAGCGCGTACGGCGGTCGCGAACCCGGCGTAAGCAGACCAGGGCTGGCCGTCTCTGTGCCGCAGCCGCCCACGCCTGCGACCGCCTGCATTTCACCTATCCACACCTCTAGACCACGTAGGCGACAGGGTTGAAAACGCATGGGAAATGAACTAAATAGGACTTAGACAATCCTATATAGAAACCTGGAGACCCATGCTGCGTATTGCCAAGCTCACCGATTACGCCACCGGGCTCATGACCCAGCTGGCGCAGGCGCCCCAGCGGCGCGTCAGTGCCCAGCAGCTGGCGCACGAGCTCAGTCTGCCGGCGCCCACCGTGGCCCGGTTGCTCAAACTTCTCACCCGCGCCGGCCTGATCACGAGCCAGCGTGGCAAGGGCGGCGGCTATGGACTGGCGCGACCGGCACAGGAGATCTCGGTGGCCCAGGTCATCACCGCCATCGAAGGCCCCGTGGCGCTGACCGAGTGTGCCCTGGGCGACGGCCGCTGCAGCCTGGAGCGCGACTGCGCCACCCGGGCCAACTGGCGGGTGATCAGCCATGCCGTGCAGGTGGCCCTGGAGGCGGTAAGTCTGGCCGACATGGGGGCGCCGCGTCCGTCCGCCGTACAGGTCTCCACCCTCCACAAAGACCCGATGAAGGGCCTGAACCATGGGAAGCAATGATCTGCAGCAACACCTGGACAGCCCCTATCGCTGGGGTTTCACCACCGAGATCGAGCAGGAGGTGGTACCGGCGGGGCTCAACGAGGATGTGATCCGCCTCATCTCCGCCAAGAAGAACGAACCCGAGTTCATGCTGGAGTGGCGCCTGGCGGCCTACCGCCACTGGCTGACCATGAAGGAGCCGCAATGGTCCAGTGTGCGCTATCCGCCCATCGACTATCAGGCCATCCATTACTACGCCGCGCCTAAGATGAAGAAGCGCCCCAAGAGCCTGGACGAGGTGGATCCCAAGCTGCTCGAGACCTACGAGAAACTGGGCATTCCGCTGGCCGAGCGGGCGGCCTTGGCCGGGGTGGCGGTGGATGCGGTGTTCGATTCCGTGTCGGTGGCCACCACCTTCAAGGAGCGTCTGGAGAGGCTGGGCATCATCTTCTGTTCCTTCTCCGAGGCGCTGGAGAAACACCCGGAACTCGTACGGCAGTATCTGGGCAGCGTGGTGCCCTACACGGATAACTTCTTCGCGGCTTTGAACTCGGCCGTGTTCTCGGACGGCTCCTTCGTGTACGTGCCCAAGGGGGTGCGCTGTCCCATGGAGCTGTCCACCTATTTCCGCATCAATGCCCGCAACACGGGTCAGTTCGAACGCACCCTGATCATCGCCGACGAGGGCGCCTACGTGAGCTACCTGGAAGGCTGTACCGCCCCCAGCCGCGATGAGAGCCAGCTGCACGCCGCGGTGGTGGAGCTCATCGCCCTGAAGGACGCCCACATCAAATATTCCACCGTGCAGAACTGGTACCCCGGCGATGCCGAAGGCCATGGTGGCATCTACAACTTCGTCACCAAACGGGGCGAATGTCGGGGTGAACGCTCCCGCATCTCCTGGACCCAGGTGGAGACCGGCTCGGCCATCACCTGGAAATACCCGAGCTGCATCCTGCGCGGCGACCACTCGGTGGGCGAGTTCTATTCGGTGGCCCTCACCAACAACCTGCAGCAGGCCGACACGGGCACCAAGATGATCCACATCGGCCGCCACACCCGTTCCACCATCGTCTCCAAGGGCATCTCCGCCGGCCGCGGCCGCAATGCCTATCGGGGGCTGGTGCGCATCCTGGAGCGGGCGGAAGGGGCGCGCAACCACACCCAGTGCGACTCCCTGCTCATGGGGCCGGAGTGCGCCGCCCACACCTTCCCCTACATCGAGGTGAAGAACCCCACCGCACAGGTGGAGCACGAGGCCACCACCAGCCGTGTGAGCGAAGACCAGCTCTTCTACTTGCGCTCGCGCGGCATCAAGGAGGAGGACGCCGTGAACATGATCGTCAATGGCTTCTGCAAGGAGGTCTTCCGGGAGCTGCCCATGGAATTCGCCGTCGAGGCCCAGAAGCTGCTCGCCGTGAGCCTGGAGGGAGCGGTGGGGTGACAGGTGTCAGAGTTCAGGGGTCGGGTGACAGAGAAAGAGAGCTAACCATGCTGGAAATCAAGGATTTGCATGTATGCATCGGTGACAAGCCGATATTGAAGGGCATCGACCTCGTGCTGCGGCCGGGGGAGGTGCATGCCATCATGGGCCCGAACGGGTCGGGCAAGAGCACCCTCGCGCAGGTGTTGGCCGGGCGGGAGGGCTATGCCATCACCTCCGGAACGGTGCATTACCTGGGCCGCGATCTGCTCGCCATGACGCCGGAGGAGCGGGCTTGGGCGGGGCTGTTCCTGGGATTCCAGTATCCCCTGGAGATCCCGGGGGTGGCCAATGTGCAGCTGCTCAAGGAGGCCCTCAACAGCCAGCGCCGCCACCGGGGCGAGCCCGAGCTCGACGCCTTCGACTTCCTCACCCGGGTGAAAGCGAAGCTCAGCCTGCTGGAGATGGACGAGGCCATGCTCTACCGTTCGGTCAACGAGGGCTTCTCCGGCGGCGAGAAAAAGCGCAACGAGATCTTGCAGATGGCGGTACTGGAGCCCAGGCTCGCCATCCTGGACGAGACCGACTCGGGGTTGGACATCGATGCCCTGAAGATCGTGGCGCGCGGCGTCAATGCCCTGCGCTCGCCGGAACGGGGCATCCTGCTCATCACCCATTACCAGCGGCTGCTGGAGTACATCGTCCCTGACCGGGTGCACGTGCTGGCCGGCGGCCGCATCGTCGCCAGCGGCGGGCGTGAGCTGGCCTTGAGGCTCGAGGCCGAGGGTTACGGCTGGCTCACCGGCAAGCCAGAGGAGGCCCGGCCATGATCCCCGCCGTCTGGAGGTTGCCCTCCGCAGAACGGTTGGAAGGGGCACGGCGCGAGGCCTACGAGACCTGGCTCGCCCTGGGCCTGCCCCACACGCGGCTGGAGGACTGGCGCTACACCTCCCTGGAGCATTTGACCCGGCTGCCCCTGCATCCGGCCGGGAGCGAGCGGCAGGATGTACTGGTGGACGAGGCGCCAGGCCATGGCCTCGTGTTTGCGGACGACAGGCTTTGCGCTGCCTACAGCACCCTGCCCGCCGGCATCCTTGGACTGCTGGAGGGCGAGCCTGGGCGCATCGCACCGACCACTGCCCTGACCGGACTCAATGCCGCCCTGTGGCGGGCCGGGGCGCGGCTCGAGCTGCCGCGCGGTGAGCGTCTGCAGCGGCCGGTCTTCCTCCGCCACGTGGCCACCGAGGCCGAGGCCATGCTGCATCCGCGCACTCGCATCCACCTAGCGGCGGATGCCGAGGCGGTGGTGGTGGAGCAATACGCAGGGCTTACCGACTCCACCTACTGGCGCAACGCGGTCACCGAGATCGAACTGGAGGCGGGCGCGCGCCTCACCCACATCCGCCTACTGGAGGAGGGCCAGGCCGCCACCCATACGGGCTGCACAGCCGTGCGTCAGCATGCGGGCAGCGACTACCGCCTGCTGGAGCTCAGTCTCAGCGGCCGGCTCTGCCGGCACGAGCTGCACCTCGCGCTCACGGGCGCGCGGGCGAGCTGCCGCCTGGAGGGCCTGTTCCTCGCCGACGGCCGCCGACACAGCGATCACGCCCTGCGGGTGGAACATGCCGTGCCGGCCACCGCAAGCCGCGCCCTCTACCGGGGGGTGGCCAGCGGTCGCGGCCGCGGCATCTTCGACGCCCGGGTACTCATCCGGCAGGGGGCCGATGCTACGGATGCGCGTCAGGACAGCCGCAACCTGCTGCTTTCGCCCCATGCCGAGATCGACGCCAAGCCCCAGCTGGAGATCTATGCCGATCAGGTGCAGGCCAGCCACGGAGCCACGGTGGGGCGGCTGCCGGAGGACGCCCTGTTTTACCTGCGCGCCCGCGGCATCGAGGCGGGTGAGGCCCGTCGCCTGCTCCTTGCCGCCTTCGTGGCCGAGGCCCTGGGGATTATGCGGGAGGCGGGGCTGAGCGACTGGCTCATGCCCCGGATCGAACAGAGACTTTCCATGATCGGGGAGAAGCTGTCATGAACAACCTCACCGATGCCCAACTGCGCGAGCTCTACGAGGCCATGATCCTGGAGCACAACCGGCATCCGCGCCATTACCCGGAGAACCCGCCGGACTGCGACCACCATGCCCATGGCTTCAACCCCCTGTGCAACGACGAGATCACGGTGCACCTCAAGGTGGAGGACGGCATCATCACCAAGGCGGGCTTCGAGGGGGCCGGCTGCGCCGTTTCGGTGGCCTCCGCCTCCATGATGATGGAGGCCATCCAGGGCAAGCCGGTGGAAGAGGTCTTGCGTCTGTTCTACCGGGTGCACGCCATGCTCACCGAGGATGCGCCCGCCGAAGGGGTGGGCAAGCTCATGGTGCTGGCCGGGGTGAAGGAGTTCCCCATGCGGGTCAAATGCGCCACGCTGGCCTGGCACACCCTGCTCGCTGCCCTGGAAAACCGCCAGGAGACGGTCACGACCGAAGATCCGGTGCCCTACTGCCCGCAACCCCTGGACCGGACGGCGGCATGAAGCTCTTCGACCTGCTGCGACCCAAGGCGGTGGACGACGCGCTCAGGGAGCGGGTGATCGAGGCCTTGCGCCGCATCCACGACCCGGAGATCCCAGTCAACATCTACGACCTGGGCCTGATCTACGACCTCGACATCGACGAGCGCGGCCAGGTGGCCATCCGCATGACCCTCACCGCCCCGGGCTGTCCCGTGGCCCAGACCTTCCCGTCCCAGGTAGAGCAGGCGGTGGCGCAGGTACAGGGGGTGGCCCGCTGCCGCGTGGAGCTCACCTGGGACCCGCCCTGGACCCCGGCACGCGCCAGCGAGGCAGCGCGCCTGCAACTGGGCTTGTTCCCATGAGCGAATGGCAGCGGGTGGCGGCGCTGTCCGATTTCCCGGTGGGCAGTCGCAGGGTGGTGGACGTCGACGGGACACACGTGGCGGTCTTTCACCTGCCGGATGGGCTGTACGCCATCGAGGACGTGTGCACCCATGACGGGGGCGAGCTCGCCAGCGGCGCGCTCGAGGGCTGCGAGATCGTCTGCCCGCGCCATGGGGCCCGCTTCGACGTGCGCACCGGCGAGGTCACCGCCCCGCCGGCCTATGGCCCCGTGGCCACCCTGGAGGTGCGCGTCAAGGACGGATGGGTGGAGGTGCGCGACGACCGGTGGGATTGAACCATGGGGGGATGCCAGGCCTTGCGCTAGACTCCCGATCACCGCCGAGATCCGAGGTCGCCGCATGTTTCCCAACGCCCTGACGCGCATCCGTACGCTTGCCTCCCTGGGTCTGGTCCTCGCCTTGACGCCCTGGCCGGCCGCCCAGTCGTATGCCCAGACCTTGTGGCAGGCCCCTCACGGCGGCGAGTTCTTCGTTCCGGAGCCGCCGCCTCTGACGGCACACGCCAGGGCGCTGCTGGACGCGGTCAACCAGCGCATCGTCAACATCGATTCCGAACAACTCTACGCCCTCATCACCCAGCGGCCGGAGACGGTGGTGATCGACGTGCGCACCCCGGCCGAGCTCAACCTCCTGGGCGGTCACATCGAGGCGACCCATTTCCTCAACCTCACCCGCGGCTGGCTGGAGTTCCAGATCGAGGGCCGCGTGCCCGACAAGGCCACCCCCATCGTCGTCTACTGCGGCGTCAACCAGCGCAGCCCCCTGGCGGCCGACACCCTGATGCGCCTGGGTTACCGCGAGGTCTACAACCTGGCCGACGGTTATTTCCAGTGGCGTGCCAAGGGCTTTCCCGTGCGTTACCCAGACCGGGACCTGGACAGCTTCCTCTATGCCCGGCCCCAGGAGGTGATCCCCGGGGTGTGGTCGGCCATCGGTGCCACCGCCCCCGGTACCTATGAGAACTCGGGCCACAACAACAACCTCTCCTTCATCATCACCGAAGAGGGTGTGGTGGTGGTCAACGCCGGCGACAGCTGGCTGCTCGCGGCCAGCTTGCACGACGAGATCCGCAGACGCACCGACCGTCCCGTGAAATACGTGGTGCTGGAAAACGGTCAGGGCCATGCCATGCTGGGCATGCGCTACTGGCAGGAACAGGGCGCCAAGGTGGTCGCCCACCGGGATACCGCCGCCTACATCGAGCGACATGGCCACGAGATCCTGGAGGCCATGCGCCGCCGAGCCCGCGACAAGGCCTTCCGCACCGAGCTGTCACGGCCGGACATCGTCTATGAGGACCGGCTCGACCTGTCCATGGGTGGTTGGAAGATCGAGGTCCTGCACCTGGGCAACGCCCATCACCACGGCGACACCATGGTCTGGCTGCCGGACAAGAAACTGGTCATCGCCGGTGACACCGCCTTCCACGTGCGCATGCTGCCCGTGTTCGAGGATACGGACACCGCCCGCTGGATCCGTATCTGGGACGAGTTTGAGAAGCTCGGCGCCGAGATCGTCGTCCCCGGCCACGGCGGCCCCACCGATATGGCCACCGTGCGCCGCTGGACGCGCGACTACCTAGTGGATCTGCGCGCGCGCATCGCCGAAGTCCTGGCGCGCGGTGGCACCCTGGAAGATGCCTACAAGATCGACCAGTCGGAGTATCTGCACCTGCACACCTCCGAGGAGCTGTCCCGCATCAATGCCGGCCGGGTGTTCCGGGCAATGGAGTTCGAATAGGCGCGAAAACCTGCTTCGTGATCCGATGGCTGCGGTGGGCGGCACGCCCTTTCATGTCACGGTGGCTGCTCCGCGTGCATCGGGCCGAGCGCGACGGTTATGCATGTGCCTCACCTCAGCCCGCCGCCAGGTCTGCGGCCTGCAGGAATTCGGTCCGCGGCGAGGCCGCGGCGCGCTCCCGCTGCTGGGCCTGCCACAGCGCCGCATAACGCCCGCCCCGGGCGAGCAGCGTCGCGTGCCGGCCGCGCTCCACGATGCGGCCGCCCTCTAGCACCAGGATCTCGTCGGCGTCCACCACGGTGGACAGGCGATGGGCGATGACCAGGGTGGTGTGGTTGCGGGCGATGCGCGCCAGCTCCTCCTGGATGGCCTGTTCCGTGGCGCTGTCCAGGCTCGATGTGGCCTCGTCGAAGACCAGGATGGGCGGGTTCTTGAGGATCGCCCGGGCGATGGCCACGCGCTGCTTTTCCCCGCCCGAGAGTTTCAGGCCCCGCTCTCCCACCCGTGTCTCGAAGCCGTCCGGCAGTCCTGCCACGAAGCGGTCCAGGTGGGCCGCCCGGGCCGCTTCCAGCACCTCCTGGCGCGTGGCCTCCGGCCGGCCGTAGGCGATGTTGTGGTACAGGGTGTCGTTGAACAGCACCGTGTCCTGGGGCACCATGCCGATGGCCGCGCGCAGGCTCTTCTGGGTCATCTGGCGGATGTCCTGGCCGTCGATGAGGATGCGCCCCCCGGTCACGTCGAAGAAGCGGAACAAAAGCCGCGCCAGGGTGGACTTGCCGGCGCCGCTGGCACCCACCACCGCCACCTTGTGGCCGGCGGGGATGGTGAAGTCCACCCCCTCCAGGATGGGCCGGCGCGGGTCGTAGGCGAAGGAGACGTTCTCGAAGCGCACCTCGCCACGGGTCACCACCAGGGGGCGGGCATCGGGCGCGTCCCGGATGTCCGGCACCCGGTGCAGGATGCCGAAGAGCTTTTCCATGTCGGTCAGCGCGTTGCGGATCTCGCGGTACACCGTGCCCAGGAAATTAAGGGGGATGAAGAGCTGGATCAGATAGGCGTTGACCAGCACCAGGTCGCCGATGGTCATCTGCCCCCGGGTGACCCCCCGCGCCGCCAGCCACATCATGGTGGTCACCCCCACGGCGATGATGGCCGCCTGGCCCACATTGAGCAGGGCGAGCGACACCTCGCTCTTCACCGCCGCGTCCTCGGCACGCCGCAAGGCCTCCTTGAGGCGCGCCGCCTCGTAGTCCTCGTTGTTGAAGTATTTGACCGTCTCGTAGTTGAGCAGCCCATCCACGGCGCGGGCGTTGGCGGCTGCATCGGTCTCATTCATGGCGCGGCGCAACGCCAGCCGCCAATTGGTCACCAGCACCGTGAAGAGCACATACACTGCCAGGGTCATCAGGGTGATGCCGCCGAACCAGGGATCGTACTTGGCGAACAGGACGCCGGCCACCAGCAGGATCTCCAGCAGGGTGGGGCCGATGTTGAACAGGGAGAAGTTGATCAGGAAGCGGATGGAACGCGCCCCCCGCTCGATGTCTGCCGCCAATCCCCCCGTGCGCCGCTCCAGGTGGAAGCGCAGGGACTGCTGGTGCAGCTGCCGGAAGACGTCGTAGATGACGCCGCGCATGGCCCGCTGCAGCACCCGCGCGAAGATGCCGTCGCGCAGCTCCGTGAAGGCGGTGTTGCCGAAACGCAGCAGCCCGTAGAAGAGGATGAAGGCGTAAGGGGTCAACGGCTGGCTGCCCGGCGCCTGCAGCCCATCCACGATCTCCTTGAGGGCCAGGGGGACCGAGACATTGGCGAGTTTTGCCAGCACGAGCAGGGCCAAGGCGGCCAGCACGCGGCCCCTGTGCTGCCACACGTAAGGGGCCAGGGACCAGGCGGCGCGCCATTGGCTGGGCGGGGCGCCGGATGCCTCGGAGGGGGTGGACGGCGGGTTCACGCCGTGATTATGCCGCACGCCCGAAACGGGTGGATTGCCGCCAGCCGCTGGCGGCTCAGTGCAGAGCGTAGGCCGCGCTCGCGGCCAGCATGCGCGTGGCCTCGTCGGCGTTCACCGCCTGGCTGAAGAGAAAACCCTGGTAGGCATCGTATCCGGCTTCACGCAGGTACTGGAGCTGGGCCTGGGTCTCCACCCCCTCCGCCACCAGCTGCAGCCTGAGGCCTTTGGCCATGGCGGCGATGCCAGCCAGCAGGGGGGCGCCGGCATCGTCGTTGTGCAGGTCGTGCACGAAGCTGCGGTCGATCTTTAGGCTGTGCACGGGCAGCCGCTTGAGATAGGACAGGGAGGAATAACCCGTGCCGAAGTCGTCGATGGAGATCTCCACTCCCATGTCGGCGAGCTGCCGCAGCTTGTGCACGGAACCCTCCATGTCCCGCATGAGGGTGCTCTCGGTGATCTCGATACCCAAACCCCGCCCATCCAGATCATGCTCACGCAGCAGGCGGGTGAACTCGTCCACGAAATCCGGGTGCTCGATGTGACGCGCAGGCAGATTCACCGCCAGGGCGGTCTGGGGCAGGTCCTGGTCGCGCCAGATCCTGGCCTGGCGGCAGACGGTGTCCAGCACCCACTCGCTCATGGGTGCGATGAGCCCGCTGTCCTCGGCGATAGGGATGAATTCGTCCGGCTGTACCAGCCCCCGCTGGGGGTGGCGCCAACGGATGAGGGCCTCCATGCCGATGATCCGTCCGTGCCGGATGTCCACCTTGGGCTGATAGTGCATCTCGAATTCGCCCCGCTGGAGCCCCCGGCGCAGGTCGCTTTCCACCGCCATGCGCCCGGTCAGGTGCT
>FWPV01010542.1_pt1 | contig 15071 bp, 15 predicted proteins | sample 2228371 | NCBI WGS metagenome assembly FWPV01 (sample SAMEA103939776, study PRJEB20133) | metagenome
TCCGAATGTCAGATTAAATCTTGCAGATGGGGATACAGGAAAGTTTAAAGCAAATATTAAAAAATATTTCAAATATGTTGATATTATTAAATTAAGCAAAGAAGAGTTAAAAATTTTATTTAATATGCAAATAAGTGATTTAAAACAGAAAAATATTTTTGGTAATAAGATAGTTTTTATAAGTTGCGGCAAAGACGGCTGTTATGTTAAATATAAAAATTTTTTAAAACATATTCCAGGTTATAAAGTAAAAGTGGTTGATACAACAGGTGCAGGGGATGCTTTTATGGCAGGAGTTTTATATAAAATGTTAGATTTAGAAATATTCCAAAAAGGAAATTACAGGAAAAATTTTTATAAAAAAAAGTTTAAGGCAAAAGAACTTATAAAAATAGCCGAATTTGCAAATAAAGCAGGTGCAAAAGCAGTTATGAAAAAAGGAGCAGTATAAGAAAAGTGTGATAATAGATAACTTGTAAAAATTATAATCAGTAATAGTTTTATTTATAAAACTTGTCAGTGAAATATTAATATGATATACTAAAAACAAAAAGAGTTGAATATGAAAAAATTTATATTACTAATTATTTTACTGAATTGTGACGTAGTGAAATTATTTTCTATTCCAGATATTAATACCATTACAGATAACAGTCCTGTAGGTAAATACGAAAAATTAGAAATAACTTTTGACCTTGGAAATAATTATTCAAATCCTTATGACCCTTCTCAAATTGATGTAACTGTCCAATTTACATCGCCTACAGGTATTACTTTTTCTGTGAAAGGTTTTATTTATCAAGGGCATGAAAGGAGCGGGGATATGAATACTCAGGTTTTAACACCGCAGGGAGGGGCTGTATGGAAAGCAAGATTTACTCCTGATGAAGCAGGAATATGGACTTATACTATAAATGCAGTGGATACAACTGGTTCTGATACAGAACCTGCAAGGCAGTTTACTGTTATACCTTCTTTAAAAAAAGGTTTTATAAGAATATCTCAAAATGATAAAAGGTATTTAGTTTATGATGATGGTTCTTCTTATTTTGCGATAGGCGAAAATGTTTGCTGGTCAGGTGGCGGAAGAACATATAATTACGATGCATGGCTTTCCAGTTTAGCGGCAAATGGTGGAAATTTTATAAGGGTATGGAATGCGCCTTGGCATACTGAAATAGAATGGGCATGGAGTTATCCTTCAAATGTCCTTGGCAATTATGCAAGCAGACAAAAAGAAGCATGGGAATTAGATTATATTTTGCAAAAATGCGAGGAACTTGGAATAAAAGTTATGCTTTGCCTTATAAATCATGGGAAATTTGATGTTGATACAAATCCAAACTGGGATTCTAATCCTTATAATATTTTAAATGGTGGTTTTATGACGCGTGCCATTGATATATGGACAAATACAACTGCAAGAAATTATTTAGAAAGAAACTGGCGTTATTATATTTCGAGATACGCACATTACACATCACTTTTATGCTGGGAATTATGGAATGAGATGGAGTGGACAGGAAATACCGGCTCTTCTAATCCTGATGAGAAATATTCAGGACACTTTGAAGATTCTGTAAACTGGCATACATGGGCAAAAAATTATATAAAATCTTTGGACCCTTATAAGCATATAATTACAACGAGTTATGCACATACAAGAGCGTGGAGTGAAGATGTATGGAATACAGGTATGGAGATAGTGCAGGAGCATAATTATGGTGGTCAGGATATGGCAGCAGTTGCATATAATATAATTCAGGATTTAAGCGCGTTGCATTCAGAAAAACCACTTTTAATAGGCGAGATGGGTATTGGTGCTGCAGGTGGAGAAGAAACTTATGACCAGACCGGAATTTTTTTGCATACTTCTTCCTGGGCTTGCCTTATGGCAAAAGCAGCAGGCGGAGCTATGTCCTGGTGGTGGGATAATTACATACATCCTTATAATTTATATTATAGATATAAAGGCATTTCAAATTTTTTGCAGGGAGAAATTTTTGACGATAAAAATTATATTTCAGAAAGACCGGTAGTTTCTACTTCAATGCGAGCAGATTATTTTATTTCGCCGGGTTTTACAACATGGATGGTTCCAGCGCCAGAAAATAATTTTACTGTATATAATGCTGGCTATATGATACCTTCTGAATCAAAACTTGGCAGCAGACTCTATGGTCCATGGAAAGCATCAGCAAGAAATGACCCTACATTTAATGTGAATTTTCCGGTTAATGGAAAATTTAAAGTTACCTGTATATCAGAAGGTTCTCCAAATCAAAACGGAATAAGAATAGATTTAGATGGTGTGCCACAATTGAATCAGTTCCCGGTAACAATGGGGACAACGTATGAGATAAATGTTCCTGCAGGACAGCATACTATATTTGTTACAAATTCAGGTAATGACTGGGTGGAAGTTAGTTTTACTTTAACAGATTATACTTATATGCTCAGATGTTATGCATTAAAAGGTAATAACAGAGTTTTAGGATGGATTCAGAGCAGAAATTGGACATACTGGAATGTATATAATCGTATGCCTTTGCCTGATGTAAATGATGGGATTTTACATCTTACCGGTTTAAATCAGGATGGGATATGGACTTATGAATGGTATGAGACCTTAAACGGGACATTAACTTCATCCGGGACAGTAAATTCAGTATCAGGCAATGCTGATATAAATGTGCCTCAGATAAATAAAGATATTGCTTTTAAGATGTTTTATACAGGTGGCGCACCTACAAATACGCCAACTCAAACAGGGACTTTTACCCCAACTCCGACGCCGACTGCAACTTTAAATTTAAATGGGGATACAGCCAAGTATCATTTTGAGACAGGAACTGTAATGGGCTGGAATACAGATGCTTCTTTGATAAATACTACTGAAATTGCTTATGCTGGTTTGCATTCAGTGAGGATGGATGCGAATATATCATCAGGAACAAGCAAGAGCATCTATATCTCTGAAAGAAGCCCTACAGGGATTTTTACAGCGCATATTTATGTTCCGACTGGTTCTTCCACTGAGTTAAGGGCAAAACCATATTTGCAGGATTATAACTTGACATGGAGAGATGCTGGAGAAATAGTTTTAAACAAAGGTGTATGGAACGATATTTCATGGAATCTATCGGCAATTACTTTTACAAATCCATGTAAAGCAATTGGTATTGAAATATATGCATATGGTGGTAGTTATAATGGACCTGTATATTTTGACTCAATACATTTCTATGAATTGGGAGAACCGACATATACGCCAACATCGCTGGTGACAAATACTTTTACAAAAACTCCAACACCGACACAGACAAATACAGCAACTTACACGCCAAGTGCAACTTACACGCCAAGTGCAACTTACACGCCAAGTGCAACTTACACGCCAAGTGCAACTTATACGTCAAGTGCAACTTATACGTCAAGTGCAACTTATACGTCAAGTGCAACTTATACGGCTTCGCCAACAGGTACATTTTATACTGATACACCAACAATAACTTTTACATTTACTGATACATATACACCTACTTTTTCCAATACAGAAACCCATACACCAACAAATACGTTAAGTATTACTTATACTTTTACTTTTACAATTACAAACACGTCCACTCCTTCGCAGACATTTACATTAAGTTATACTAATACCTTTACAGCAACTGCGACAGATACTTTTATAAATACCCCATCTTTTACTCCAACCTATGATTATATTAAAGAAGATTTTAAAATTATTATAAGTGAGATATTTCCGAATCCTATTTTTTCCAATAAATTAAATTTAAAATTTAAAACAAATAAAGATATAGAGAAAGTCCAGATAAAAATTTATACAATTTCTTTTAGATTGATAAGAGAATATATTGATGAGAAAAAATGGGATGCTTTTAAAGAAAATAGCATAAGAATTTCTGATATAAATCTTGCAAATGGTATATATTATTATATAATATTTTATACCTCGGATTCTAAAGAAAAAATAAAAAGTAAAATTAAAGAGTTAATAGTATTAAAATAGAAAGGAACTATATGACTCTCTGGTTCTGGATACACTTTTTTAGTTTTTTGGTTTATATCATTTTATTTTCTTTTGTTTTAGGAAGAACCCATAAAAATTATCTAAATTTAACAGTTGCGGGTTTACTTTTTTGTTTTGCTTTATGGAGTTTTGGAAATGCGATGATGTTTAACAGTTTTTAAACTATAAAAAGTTCAGAAATAATGTTAAAAATTGCAGCACCTGGATGGATTTTTTTCAGTGCTTTTTATCTGCTTTTTATTTTTGAATTTATAGAAAGACCTGATATTTCAAGAAATAAAAAAATTATTTTTTTAGTTTTTTTACCGCCTACAATATTTTATTTGCTTAATATTTCTAATCAATTTTTAGATTGCTGTGATAAAACATTTTATGGATATACAGGTATATGGAAAAAAATAATATGGGTAAAGTTATTTTATGTTTATTATATTTTCAATTTTTTATATGGCACATTTTTATTGATGAAATATACAAAACAAACAAAAAATTCAATTAAAAAAAGAACCTCGCTAATTTTAATGAATACTATGATTTTTTGTTTTATTGTTGGCACATTGACAAGTGTTATAATGAAAGAAACAAAAAACTATGTGCCTATAGAAGCAAATGTTTTTTTGATCATTTTTGGATTTGGAATTGTTTATGCAATGTTTAAATATCAGTTTCTTTCAATAACCCCATATAAAGCAACAGAATTCATATTAAACACGATAAATGAAGGAATAGTTTTACTTGATAATGAAGGAAATATAAAAAATGTAAATTATATTATAAATAAGATTTTTGAAAGTAATGAAAAAGATATAAAAGAAAATGAGCAATTAAAAGAGATAGTTTATAAAAGGCTGGAAATAATAAAATATAAATCTATTTTAAATGAGGAGATTGAAATTACGACGGAGAGCAACTACAAAAAAATCATTTTGCTTTCTGCAAATTCATTAAAGGAAAATAAAGAAAATATAGGGTATCTTTTTATTATAAGGGATATAACAGAACTTAAGGATACAAAAATAGAATTGGAGCGAACAATAAAAAAATTAAAGGATTCAAACAAAGAATTAGAAAGATTTGCATATATAGCATCACATGATTTAAAAGAGCCGTTACGTATGGTTTCTTCATATATTGAATTATTAGCAAAAAGATACAAAAATAAAATAAACGATGAAGCAAATGAGTTTATACACTATGCTATAAACTGTGTTGAAAGGATGAATAAAATTATAAATACTTTACTTGAGTATGCTAAATTTGCAAAAGATGATATTAATTTAGAAGAAGTAAACGCAAAAGAAATTCTTGATGAAGTTTTAGGAATATTAAAATTTAAAATAGAATTTATGAAAGCAGATATAAAAATTGTTTCTGATATGCCTGTTATTAAAGTAAATAAACTTGAGATTTCAAGGGTTTTCCAGAATTTAATAGATAATGCATTAAAATTTAATAAGGGATTACCTGCTATAGAGATAGGTTGTTTTAAAAAAGAAAAAGAATTTGTTTTTTTTATTAAAGACAATGGTATTGGAATTAAAAAAGAAAATCACGAAAAAATTTTTGAAATTTTTCAAAAAGTAAATTATTCAAAAGAATACGAAGGAAATGGAATAGGGCTTGCGACATGCAAAAAAATAATAGAAAAACATAATGGAAAAATCTGGATTGAATCAGAAGAAAATAAAGGAAGCATCTTTTATTTTTCCATACCAGCATAAAAAATGAATTTTAAAAAATTTTTTATATACATAATTGCTTTTTTATCAGGTGCAATTGTTTTAGTTTTAGAAATTTCAGGCACCAGGATTTTAGCCCCTTTTTATGGAGTGACCATATATGTATGGGCTGCGATGATAACAATAACCTTATTTTCTTTAAGTATGGGTTATTTTGCAGGCGGCAAAGTTGCTGATAAATTTTCAGAAAAAAATTTACTTTCATTTATACTTTTTTTATCTGCTTTTTTTATTTTTATAATTCCATACATAAGTAATTATGTGCTTTTTATAACTTCACAAACAGGACATAAAGCAGGAGCATTTTTAAGTTCTTTTTTAATACTTGCAATACCTTTATTTTTTTTAGGAAGTATTACGCCATACTGTCTTAAATTAAGTGCAGGGGATATTAAAAAAATTGGTATAACCGCAGGTAAGTTATACGGGATTTCAACATTGGGGAGTCTTTCAGGTGCTTTAATTACTGTTTTTTTACTTATACCTTATTTGAGTATAAAATTTATAATTTTTTTATTAAGTTTAATACTTTTTTTGTCTGCGCTTTTTTGGGTTTTAATAGAAAAGCAAATTAAAAAAATTTTACTTTTTATAATTTACGCATTAATACTTTATATAATAATTTATTTTATCCCAGAACTTAAAATTGCCAGAAAAACGATTATAAAATACAATAAAAATACAGTTTATTCCAATATAAAAGTTATAGAACAAAAAAATTTCAGGTCGCTTTTATTGGATGGTGCTTTGCAGGGAGATTATGATTTATTTTCAAATAGATTTATCGGTGATTATTTAAAACTGATGGCAAAAGGCGTAAGATACGTAAAAAATTCTGAAAATGCCTTAATTCTTGGTCTCGGGTGTGGTGCGTTAAAAAGCGAATTAGAAAGAGAAAACATAAATTCTGTTTTTGTTGAAATTGATCCTGAAATTAAAAAAGTGGCTGAAAATTATTTCGGGTTTAAAGGAGATGTCATAATAGATGATGCGCGTCATTTTATAAAAAATTCTAAAAAAAGTTTTGATTTAATTTTTGTTGATGTGTATAATGGTTTTAATTTTTGCTGGTATCTTTTTTCAAAAGAAGCGACAGAAGAAATGAAAAAAATATTAAATCAGGGTGGTTTAATAATAATAAACACCATAGGAAATGTGATAAAAGATAAAAATACAGCAATAAGTTCTGATAAACATATAATATTAATAAATGAAACCATAAAAAGTGTATTTGAAAATGTAAAATTAAAAGCAACCAATGAAAATATGGCAAATATAGTTTTTTATGCTGGTGATTTTGATTTTAATTTAGATGATGAATATATTGATGTTGATATAGTAAAAAAAGGTAAAGTTCTTACAGATGATTATAATCCGCTGGAGTTTTTTTCAAAGGAAATTGCATGGAAATGGTGGACTGACCAGTTAAAAATGTTAGGAAAGGATGCGTTTTTATAAAAGTTTTAAAAAGCAAATAAAAAGAGGTGTAAAAATGTTAGAAGTAATTCTTGCAGGATATAATTTAGATACAGATGTAATTGAAAAATTAAAAAATGAAGGAGTGGATAAAAAGGATAATTTTACTCCTGAAACAATATCAGCAGCGTATGCAAGGATAAGCAGGGACTCAAGACCTGTAACAGAATTGAGAAAAATTGCAAGAGAAGAAGTGGATAAAGCAAGGAAATCAAATGAAAATATTGTTTTTAAAATGGGTCATCATTCTGTTGCAGAACATGCTTTTTTAAATTTTGATATTTTAGGGCTTTCAAGGCTGGCGGTTGAATATTTAGAAGAAGCCAGGCTCTGTTCTTATACAGAAAAATCGCAGAGATATATTACACTGGAAGGGGATTATGTAACGCCAGAAGAATTTGATGAAGAAAATAAAAAAAGTTTTGAATCTTTAATAAAAGAGCAGGTTAAAGCATATAAAAAGTTATTCCCTTTATTATTAGAATATCAGAGAGAAAAAAATAAAGATATGTTAAATTCAAAGACAGGCGAAAGCACTGTGGAAGGTTGGGCAAAAGAAGATGCGCGTTATGTTTTATCCCTTGCAACCGAATGTCAGTTAGGGTTTTCAGCAAATGCGAGAAATTTAGAATATATAATAAGAAAACTAAAATACAGTCCATTAAAGGAAACAAGGGAATTAGGCAGAGCATTATTTGAAAATGCAAAAAAAGTTGTTCCTTCATTAATAATACTTTCTGACCCGGAAGCATTTAAAAAGCAATTTGGATGGGAAGTATCAGATGGCTTTTTAAAAGATGGGAAGAAAATTTTAAAGTACATAAATGAAAAATATTTAAATAAGTTTAAAGATATTGTTAAAAAAGATGCTTCAGATGAGGTAGAACTTATTGCCTGGACTGAAAAACCGGATACAAAAATTTTAGCAGCGCTTTTATCGGCAACAACTAAAATGTCATATAATTCATCTCTTGCTATAGCAGAAATAATGAAAAATGATGGTATGGCAGATAAATATTTTAAAGAATTTTTTAAAATTTTTACAGAATATGATGCTATGCCAAGAGAATTTGAATTTGCCAATTTTTTATTTGATATAGTAATAAGTGCAAGTGCGTTTGCTCAACTTAAAAGACACAGGATGATGACGATATTAAAAACAGATTATGATGATTATTATGGTTATAAAATACCGCCTGCTATTTATGAAATAAATGAAAAAAAATATTTTGAGGAAATTATGCAAAAAACAGAGGAAGTTTATAAAAAACTAAAAGATAAAAATGAATATGCGGCCTGTTATGCTTTAACCAATGCCCACAAAAGAAGGGTTTTAATAAATGTTAATTTAAGAGAACTTTATCATATTTCACGGCTAAGGATGGACAGGCATGCACAGTGGGATATAAGGGACATATCAACAAAGATGGTTGAAAAGGTAAAGAAAGTTTGTCCATTTACCGGTGCCTTACTTTCTGGCAAGGATAATTTTAATAAAATTAAAGATGAATTTTTTAAAAAATAAAATGCCAAGAACAAAAATAATCTGCACCATAGGACCTGCTTCTTCTGACTATTCAGAATTACGAAAAATGATGATAAATGGAATGGATGTTATAAGAATTAATTTTTCTCATGGAACCCATGATGAGCATTTAAAAAAGGTAAATCTTATAAGAAGTTTAAATAAAAAATACAGGCGCAGTATAAAAATTTTGGGTGATTTAGAAGGGTATAGAATAAGAATAGGAAAATTAAAAGAACCTGTAATTTTAAAGAAAAATCAGATTTTATGTCTTAAAAAAAATTTTTGTTCAGCAAATCAGAATACAGTTTCTTTTGATAGCGAAGGGCAATTAAAAAATATAAAAAAAGGTATGAATATTTATATAGACTATGTAATGGTTTAATAGATAAATTAAAAAAGTTAGGCAATCTATATATAGAAGATGGAAATATAGCACTTTCAGTAATAAAGGTTGAAAAAGGAAAAATCAAAACAAAAGTTTTAATCCCTGGTATTTTGAAATCTAATAAAGGGATAGTTATACCTGATTTAAAAATAGAATTTAAAGGATTAAAAGAAAAGGATAAAAGAGACATTGATTTTTGTATAGAAAATAATTTTGATTTTATTGCACAGTCATTTGTGAGAGATGCAGATGATATTGCTATTATCAGAAAATATATAAATTCAAAAAAATTTAACTGTAAATTAATAGCAAAAATAGAAAACAGGGAAGGGATTGAAAATATAGACCGGATAATTAAAGTAAGTGATGGGATTTTAATAGCGCGTGGTGATATGGGAGTTTCTCTGCCTGTATGGGAAGTTCCTATTATGCAAAAGTTAATTATAAAAAAGTGTAAAGATGCAAAAAAACCTGTTATTACTGCCACCCAGATGTTGGAGAGCATGGTTGAGAATAAAAAACCAACCCGTGCAGAAGTGTCAGATGTTGCAAATGCAATAATGGATGGGAGTGATTATGTTATGCTATCTGCTGAAACTGCGGCAGGCAAACATCCGGCATTATGTGTTGATATGATGAATAAAATAATAAAATTTACTGAAAAAAATATTATAAAGTTATGTGAAAAATAGATTTTTACTTTATTTGTATTTATCAATCAACTTATTAAATTTAAAAGTTTTGCCTGATTTTCCTGCTCTGTAAATTCCTTCTACAATTAACTGTGTTTTAAATGCTTCATCAATATTTACTGAAACAGGTTTATTTTTTAAAATTGCTTCATAAAATTCTCTTATCTCTATGGAATGGCATACACCCCAGTAATCTTTAACACCATTACCATAATCTATATAATCTTCTGGATTAGGTTTGGCTTCAATTGTTTTATTACTTTTATAAAAATATGCCCAGGCAGAGTCTTTGATAATTTTTATTCTTCCTTTTTCACCATGTATTTCCATTAAAACATCATCATCATATGAATAGTGCGAGATGGTATAGAAATTTATATAAGATTTATTTTTGTACATAATTATTCCTGCTGCTTCATCTTCCACTTTTACAAATTTATGAAGCCGATTTGAAATATTGCAATGGATATAATCAATTTCTGAATTAAAAAGCCAGTTTAAAATATCAAAGGAATGAATTGCCTGATCAATAACAACGCCGCCGCCTTCTTTTTCATAGGTTCCTTTCCAGTCGCTTTTTAGATAATATTCATCAGGTTTATGCCAGGTTAAAATTAATTTTGCAGAATAAATTTTTCCTAATCTACCTGAACTTATTATCTCTTTTGCAAGTTTAGAAGAAGGGTTATAACGGTTCTGAAAGCATAAAGCAAATTTAACTTTTGAATTTTTAATTTTTTTATAAATTTTATAAGCATCATCAGTATTTAGTCCGAGTGGTTTTTCCTGAAAAATATTTATATTATTTTCAGCCGCAAATATTGACATTTCACTATGAAGATAATGTGGAGTGCAGATATGGACAACATCACGTTTTTCTTTAGCAATCATTTCTTTATAATTAAAATAATATTTACAATTATATTTTTTGGCTGCTTTTTTTGCTCTTTCTTTTTTTATGTCACATACAGATGAAAGATATGCAATATCATTACAATGTTGTTTTATAGATTCGGCATGCATTGGAAAAATATTTCCACAACCTATTATGTTTATTTTAAGTTTTTTCATTTTCAGCTCCTTTAAAGAATTATGCAATTTACGAAAATGTTTTAGTAAAAATAACATAAAAGAATGGATTTATCAAGGAAAAAGAAAGACCCTTAAATCCGCAATAGCAAATATTGAAAGAGCCGTATTCTTTTGTATATATAGGAAAAATTTTTATTCAAAAATCACCTGTAGGGTGAGAAAAATTTTTTCATCCGGTATTCATTCACTTTTCACTTTACAATTGGTACTTTACGATTTGTTTTTCAAACCAAAAATCGTAAACCGTAAATCGTTTTATACAACCATCTAACCATCCATACTTCATATTTACAATGGTTCTGAAAAAATATGTTGACAAATACAGTATTTTAATATATTATTTATACTCAATTAATCTTGATTTAAAAAATCAAAAAGCTTTACTGGAGGATAGATTAAATGAAAACTTATATGCAGAGAAAAGAAGATGTGGAAAGAAAATGGCATCTTATTGATGCTACAGATAAAGTTTTAGGCAGGTTAGCTGCGAAGGCAGCTACTTTAATTATTGGAAAGCATAAACCAACGTATACACCGCATACAGATGGCGGTGATTTTGTAGTGATAATAAATGCTGAAAAAGTAAAATTAACAGCAAAGAAAGAAGAGAAAAAAGTATATAGATGGCATACAATGTATCCAGGTGGATTAAAAGAAGAAACTTTTAAAAATATGATGAAAAAGGATCCAAAAAAGGTTTTAAGGCTTGCTATTGATGGCATGCTTCCGAAAACAAAACTCGGAGAAAAGATGAGAAAAAGATTAAAAATATTTTCCGGTGATAAACATCCTTTTACAGGATTGGTTGTTAATTAAAATATAATATTTAAGGAGGAAAAAATTGGATTCTGTTATTTTAGCAACAGGAAGGAGAAAAGAAGCAGTAGCAAGAGTGATTATGAGAAAAGGCACAGGAAAGGTATTGATAAATGGCAAAGAATTAAATAAATACTTTGATAGGGAATATCATATTTTTCATGCTTCGGAGCCATTAATAAAATCTAATTTACAGGATAAATATGATTTTGAGTGCAAGGTAAAAGGTGGAGGAAAAACAGGACAGGCAGGCGCTTTAAGAATGGGTATAGCAAGGGCGCTTGCAAATATTGATGAAAGTGTAAAAAAATTAATGGCAAAAGAGAAGTTTTTAACAAGAGATCCGAGAATGGTAGAAAGAAAAAAATATGGAAGAATGAAGGCAAGAAGAAGATATCAGTTCTCAAAACGTTAAGTATTATATATGAAATTTTTTTCTACAAGAAATTTACGAAAAGGGAAACAACAATTTATGCAACAGCGATTAAAAGACATAGATAAAATCAGGCAAAACATAAAATCAAAAGGCGCTGTCCCAAAAGATTATTCAAAAACAAAATTGAAAAAGATTTTCAATACTACTAAAGAAAATTAAACAGAGAAAAAGAGGGGATGGGGAGTTTGATTGTTTAATTAAATAAAACTATTGACAAAGAATGCAAAAAGGTATAATGTATAAATAACAAATCAGGAGAAAATATCATAAAAATTTCCCAAAGTTTTAGTTTGGTAAAATAAAATCATTATTTACAATCGGAGGTTTTTTTAATGAATGTAGCAGAGTTAAAAACAAAAAAACTGTCAGAACTGCAAAAAATCGCAAAAGAATTAAATGTAGAAGGTATCAGCAATATGAAAAAACAGGAACTTATTTTCAAAATACTTGAAACACAGACAAAAAGTAATGGGCTGGTATATGGGGAAGGCGTTTTAGAAATACTTCAGGATGGTTTTGGTTTTTTAAGGTCTCCTGATTATAACTATTTACCTGGACCTGATGATATTTACGTTTCGCCATCTCAGATAAGGAAATTTGATTTAAAAACGGGTCATATCATTGCCGGGCAGATAAGACCGCCAAAAGAAGGTGAGAAATATTTTGCATTATTAAAGGTTGAATCAGTAAATGGAGAAGATCCGGAGAAAGAAAAGGACAGAACTTTTTTTGATAATCTAACTCCTTTATATCCGGAACAGAAAATTATCCTTGAAAACAAAGAAAAAGATATTTCAATGAGAGTTATGGATTTACTTATACCACTTGGAAAAGGGCAGAGAGGATTAATAGTGGCACCGCCAAGAACAGGAAAGACAATATTATTACAAAAAATAGCAAACAGTATAACTGAAAATCACCCGGAAATATTTTTGATTGTTCTTTTAATTGATGAAAGACCGGAAGAAGTGACAGATATGGAGAGGACTGTAAAAGGCGAAGTTATAAGTTCAACTTTTGATGAACCGCCCACAAGGCATCTGCAGGTTGCTGAAATGGTAATAGAAAAAGCAAAAAGATTGGTAGAACATGGTAAAGATGTTGTCATTCTTCTTGATAGTATAACGCGACTTGCCAGAGCATATAATGCTGTTGCACCGAGCAGCGGAAAAGTTTTAACAGGTGGTATAGATTCAAATGCCTTACAGAAACCAAAAAGATTTTTTGGAGCTGCAAGGGCAGTGGAAGAAGGCGGTTCGCTCACAATAATTGCAACAGCATTAATTGAAACAGGAAGTAAAATGGACGAGGTTATTTTTGAAGAATTTAAAGGAACAGGTAATATGGAACTTGTTTTATCACGGGAACTTGCTGATAAAAGAGTTTTTCCGGCAATTGATTTAAGTAAATCAGGGACAAGAAAAGAAGAACTTTTACTTTCAAAAAATGAGTTAAATAAAGTATGGATATTAAGAAAAGCATTACTGAGCAAGATGAAACCAGTTGACGCAATGGAATTTTTAATTGAAAAAATGAATAAAACAAAAAATAATAAAGCATTTTTAGAAGCGATGAATACAGATTAAAAAGGAGGAAAAAATGAAAGAAAAAATTCATCCGGAATATAAAAAAGCAGTGGTTACCTGTGCGTGCGGAAATACATTTGAGACCAAAAGCACAATAGGAGATATCAAGGTTGAAATCTGTTCTGCCTGTCATCCTTTTTTTACAGGGATACAAAAATTTGTAGATACAGACGGAAGAGTGGATAAGTTTAAGAAAAAATTGAGTAAAAAAGTCCAGAAAACAAAAGAAGAAAAATAACGCCGTTATATAAATCATATATATCCTTAATTAAAAGAGGTTGTTCATACTTGAATAATAAAATAAATGTTGGCGGACAGGCAGTAATTGAAGGGGTTATGATGCGAACCCCTAATTTTTATTCAGTTGCCGTCCTTTCTAAAAATAAAAAAATTAAAATCAAGACAGAACCTGTAAATTCAATTGCTAAAAAATATAAATTTTTAAGATTACCTTTTTTACGTGGTTTTTTAACTTTGATAGAATCAATGATAATTGGTTTTAAAGCACTTGATTTTTCAGCTAAATTATACGAAGAAGACAATACAAAAAAGCAAAAAGTAAAAAACAAAAAATCTTTTTTTACAAAAGAGCAAAAAGAAAATATAGAAAGTTTTTTTACATATTTATTATCATTTGCAATTGTATTCGTCGTTTTTATTTACCTGCCAGTTCTTTCAACCAAATTACTTGCTAAAAAAGTATTAATAATAGGTGAAAGCAAATTTTTATTTAACATCATTGTTATTTTAAAACGCCTTTTTATTTTTTTTATATATGTGTGGGCAATTTCTTTTTTGGAAGATGTCAGGCGCCTTTTTATGTTTCATGGAGCCGAACATAAAACCATATATGCTTATGAAAAAGGTAAAAAATTAACAGTTGAAAATGCCGGTAAATTTACAACTATCCATCCAAGATGCGGAACAGCATTTATTTTTATTACTTTCATAATAAGCATACTTTTTTTTGCTATATTTTTACCACCGCATTTAAGTATATTTAAAAGGTTGTTAATTGAAATACCACTTATAATACCGATAGCAGGAATATCCTATGAAATTTTAAAATTATCAGATAAAATAGGTAATAATATTTTTTTTAAGATATTTATTTTCCCCGGGCTTTTGTTCCAGAAAATTACGACTGCTAATCCTGATAAAGATCAGTTAAAAGTTGCAATAGCGGCATTGAAGCAGGTTTTAAATAAAGAAAGAAAATTAATTAAAGAAGGTAAAAATGTTAGAAAAATTACAAAAATTTAAAAAG
>FWPV01010544.1_pt1 | contig 15070 bp, 8 predicted proteins | sample 2228371 | NCBI WGS metagenome assembly FWPV01 (sample SAMEA103939776, study PRJEB20133) | metagenome
TGTTAAACTCACACTTTAACTTGTCCCACTTCAGGGGGCATATCATTTTGCAACTATTGTCAACTTTTTATAAGCTATCGTAAAATATCAGAATTTTTCTTGGTTAAATTTTGAGGATATCTAAAGTGGCTGAAGGCAATTTGGGCAAAGTGTAGGAAATGCTTTTATTCGCTTTTGTGAGAAGTTTTGCCCTATCAATATATTATATTTATCCTAAGAATTTTCTCAAATGTGCTGCTCTTAGAACATATTCTCCTATACTTTCCGTTTTATTTTCTTTTAACGACTTTACAATGTAATCTGTTATTTCTTTATGTTCTTCATCTGGTTGATATGCTTCGGAAAACTCTTTAATCCTTGCTTGAAGATCTTTTGGTATAAAAATTGTGTTTGGATTGAAATATCTTAGTGCATCTCTTAAATCATCTCTAAAATTTAGATAAAATTCCATGATAAATTGCAATTCATCTTTAGCCAGGGCATTCAAACCTAAAATTTCCGGCGGCAATCCTATGGAATAAAGAGCAGCTGTAAAAGTTATTACTCTCGGTAGTGTAATTTTTCCTATATTACGTGAATAACCAAATAGGCCGATATGTAATTTCCTTTTTCTTCTGCCCGGAATATACCTTGCAACTTTGTTAATTACTGGCGCTAATATTGTGATTTGTTTTTGGTATTCATGATAATACTTCCTAATTATTTCCAAACATCTTTCTTCATCTATTTCCTGGGGCAAACTTATTTTTCTTTCTTGCAGTTTTCTTATAGCATCTCTAACCTCTCCCGGAGCATTGTCATACTTGAACGCAGATTGAATGGTAAATGTATAAGCGCTTGGATATTCTTTTGCAACCCTTTCTACAGTTTGTGGTCTGAGATTGCCTCTGAAAGGAGCCGAACCAACACCTACAATAGGATAAATCTTAACACCAATATCTTCTGACAATATTTGCAACTTTTGAAGAGCAATTTTGTTTAAAATAACCGCACTGATAAGTCCATAATTCATTGCTGGGTCTGACCTGGCTAAAAAAACCCTTTGATATTTTACTTTCTTATCCCGCAGATATTCTCTGATCATGTTATGGGCATCAAGCATATGTTCCATATCTTCAAAAAGAGGAATAACATTAATCCTTTCGAAATTGAATTCCCCAATCCATTCAGTGATTGTTATATCTCCGTCTCTAAATGGTTTATTCTGTTTACCCACGACAAAATCACAATAGTATCTGTAAACTCTATCAATGCATTTAACAGAGGCAGTCATTGGCAGTATAACCTCAAATACTGGAGGTATATTATCTTTATAGAATAGTTTAGCAGCATCAAATGATCGAGGTATGCTCTCCAGTGTTTCCAGCAAAATTTTTGCTTCTGCCTTTTCTACGGTTGGATTTGGCACTCTTAAAGTTATAAATACATCTCTGCCTAATCTTTTTTCTCGGAAAAATGATTCATATTTTGTCAATAATTTTTTAACTACAAAATTGTCAACTTCCTTGCCTTCGCAATCCCACATCTGCTCATCACAACCTAAATGAGAGAAGGCATAATATGCTTCCTGTATTTCATCTTCCCCCCCAAGTTCTGTATTCTCTGCAAAAAATGGGGAATTTACATTATCAGGATGTTGCGTGCTCATGCATTTTGGTATTTTTTTCATTTGAATTATACTCCGTGCACGCTATATTCTAACACATTAGACTTTTTTTGCCAGCGATATAGCTGTTGATAAAATATTTCAGTGGTGATTGTTTTTTAAGTGACAAATATGTTTTTTGCTTATTGGAGCAGATGAAATATTTGATTTTGTTTCTGTTTAGACTCGCTATTTTCTGACAGGTTTCTGATATTCTGCACTCTGCTGAATATTTGCCGGTTTTTACTCTTTTTCTTTTCCGAATAAAAAAATTTATGTGAAAATGCAGCCTGCTTTGCGAAAGAATTTAATCTTATTTTCTAATATTCATCATCATCAGTCAGCTGGTGTTCCTGCCTGTTAACCGGCCGGGCATCTATTACCCACATGCCCCGTCCGTGTGTGGCAATGACAATGAGGTTTTCCCGCGGATGTATGATTAAATCGTGAACATAAACATTAAGCAAATTGTTACCCAGTACCTGCCAGTTTTTCCCGCCGTCCAGGGACACAAAAACCGTGTTATCTGTTCCCAGATAGAGGATATCTTTGTTAAACGGATCTTCGCGAATGACATTTACCGGACCGAGAGGCAGGCCGGCGGAAATATCCTGCCAACTCTGACCGTAATTGTCTGATTTGAATACATAAGGGCGAAAATCATCGTCGCGCTTGCCGTTCTGGGTTAAATAGACGGTTGCCAGCTTGTGCTGGGAAGCGACAACCCTGGAGATCCAGCGGCCGGGCTTGAGTCCGGCACTGATCTCTTTCCATGTTTTGCCGTCATCTTTCGTTATGTGTGCTCGGCCGTCATCGGTTCCGACATAGATTAATCCCTGTTTCAGAGGAGATTCAGAAATGGTAAAGATTGTCTGATATTTGATATCGCCAATCTTTTTCGGATCGTTGAAGGTTAGATCAGGGCTGATTTTCTGCCAGCTGTCGCCGCGGTTGATTGATTTAAAAAGATATTGATAGCCGACATAAATCGTTTCGTTATTATGCGGGGAAACGATAAAGGGAGTCAGCCACTGGCCGCGGAGAGGAGGCTCTTCGGGAAAAGTCTGCGGCTTGATTATTTTTGTTGCGGAACGTTCAGGCCAGCGGCGCATATCGGTGCGCATCATTAATCCGTAAAAGCCCGCTGAGTAAACTATATGACTCTCCAGAGGATCGATAAAGTGATTACTGCCTTCTCCTCCGGGAGCCCATAAAAACTGTTGCGTTTTCAAAAGTTTTTTCTTCCGGTCATAAACTACCGGCGCTCGGAAACTGCCGTGATCCTGCATCGATCCGTAAACATTAAATGGTTTGCTCATATCGTAGTTAAGGTTGAAAAACTGGCAGACGGGAAGATTATGGGTAAACTGTTTCCAGTTTTTGCCGCGGTCGTAGGAGATTACAATTCCGCCGTCGTTGACATTTACCAGATAGTCCGGATTTTCCGGATCGATCCATAATCCGTGATGATCGGCATGCATCCCGCGCAGGGTGCGGAAACTTTTTCCGCCATCTTCGGTTACGGCAAGAGGAACTCCCAGAAGATAGACACGGTTTTCATCAACCGGATCAACTCTTACCTGACCGAAAACCCAGCCATAGGTTCCGGCAAATCTTTCCAGATATTTCTTTGTCTCTTCATTTTGCGGACTTACCTGCCGCCATTCCTCTCCGCCGTTGTCTGAACGAAAAAGAGTGGCACCTTTGATAAAGCCGCAGGAGGGAATTCCATAGGGGTCGTTCTTTTCTTCTTCGGTAGGCAGGCGGCTTATTTCATAGTTATCAATAAAGGCATATAAGGTATCGGGTTTCTGCAGGCAGAGGTCAATGATCGGTCGCCAGGTTTTCCCGCCGTCGGTTGTTTTGAAGATTCCGCTTCCGGAATAGTGCGGCTCGGTGCGCGGATCGTTCCATTTTTTGCGGATACGCTGCCAGGTTGCCGCGTAAAGCACTTCAGGATTGCGTGGGTCTATCAGCAGGTCAATTGCTCCAGTGAGTTCATCAATATAAAGTATTTTCTGCCAGGTTTTTCCACTGTCAGTAGTCTTGTATACTCCGCGTTCCCTGTTTGGCGTCCATTCATGGCCTGATGCGGCAACATAGACGATATCTGAATTTTGCGGATGAATAACGATCCGGGCAATGGTCAATGTCTCTTCCAGACCTAAATGCTGCCAGGTTTTTCCGCCGTCGGCGGAGCGGAAAATACCGCAGCCGGCCTGCGAGCTTCTGAAAATGTTGGCTTCACCGGTTCCGGCCCAGATAATTTGCGGATTTTTCGGGTCAATGGCGATATCACCGATTGAGGCAGTCGGCTGATTTTCAAATATCGGTTCCCAGGTTGTTCCTTCATTTTCTGTTTTCCAGATTCCGCCGGAGGCTGTAGCCACATATATAGTATAATTTTTTCCTTTCGGACGGACAACTTCTACATCGGTGCAGCGCCCGCTGATGTTAGTTGGTCCCAGAAACATCCAGGACAAATTACTGAACTGTGATTGCTGCTGAATCTGTTTCAGTTTTTCAAAGCCCAGAAGGCGGTATTTGCCCTGATCTTCGTTGCTGTTGCCGGCAGCAAAAATCATGGTTGCCGATAAGGCTAAATAAACAATTTTTTTTAACATTTTATTCCTCTCTTGGATTGATTTTTTAAAGATAAGCTTTTTAATAAAGAATCTATCTGCTTTTGATTCATTACTTTTTTTACGATTTGGGACAAATAAAGTTTCAGAGCCGGCTGATTTGTGATAGAATTTTTTTATGGAAAAAGCGATTTTTATCCTTGATTTCGGTTCTCAGTATACTCAGCTCATTGCCCGAAGGATCCGGGAACAGGGTGTTTTTTCTGAAATCTATCCCTTTGATTACGACTTAAAAGAGATTTTTCGGAATAAACCGGCGGGAATCATCCTCTCCGGCGGACCGTCATCGGTTCTGGAAGATAATGCGCCTTTAATTTCCGCTCAGATTTTTGAAAACAATATTCCCCTGCTGGGCATCTGCTATGGAATGCAGTTGATCAGCAAGCTCTTTTGCGGAAAGGTGATCGCCAGTGAAAACCGGGAGTATGGTAAAGAGATTTTAAAAGCGGTAGACCGGAATTCGCTGCTTCTGGATGGTGTTTCTGAAAACTCGGTTGTCTGGATGAGTCATGGGGATTCAGTAAAAATTCTACCTCCGGAATTTAAGATTACTGCGCTTACCAGAGGGGGAACAATTGCGGCAATCGAACATAAAACCAGACCGATTTTCGGAGTTCAGTTTCATCCGGAAGTTGTTCATACTCAGGAAGGGGAAAAAATTCTGGCTAATTTTATTTTTAAAATCTGCCGGGCTGAAAAAAACTGGAAAATGGAGGATTTTATCCGTCAGACACAGCAGGATTTGCAGCAGAAATGCCGGAACAGAAAGGTTATCCTGGGTGTGAGCGGCGGAGTTGATTCCACAACGCTTGCCAAACTTGCCCATTCGGCTCTCGGAAATAATTTGCATGCCCTGTTTATCAATACCGGTCTTTTACGCTGGAAAGAAGAAGAGGAAGTTTTGAAAATTCTCCGTTTGAAGTTGCAGCTGCAGGTGGATTATCTTGATGCTTCAGCTGATTTTATCAGTGCCTTGCGCGGAGTAAAAAATCCGGAAAAGAAGCGCCGGATAATCGGGGAATTGTTTGTGGAAAAGTTTTTTGCCCATGTTCAGGGATGCGATTTTCTTATTCAGGGAACTCTTTATCCTGATTTGATTGAGAGCAACAGCGTAAAAGGTCCTTCAGCAACTATTAAAACGCACCATAACCGGGTGGCGCAGGTCATCGAACTGGAAAAAGAGGGACGGGTAATTGAACCGTTCCGTTTTTTGTTTAAAGATGAAGTGCGTCAGGTTGCCAGAATTCTGCAGATCCCGCCGGAAGTATTCAATCGCCATCCTTTTCCCGGTCCCGGACTTGCTGTTCGCATTCTGGGAGCGGTAAATCAGAGAAAGATCCGTATTCTCCAGCAAGCTGATCATATCTTTATTTCTGAGTTAAAAAGGCAGGGTTTTTATGAAAGCGTCTGGCAGGCTTTTGCCGTTCTCTTGCCGGTAAAATCAGTCGGAGTAATGGGAGATTGCCGTTCCTATGGCTATGTTGTTGCCCTGCGGGCGGTAACAAGCGTTGATGGCATGACAGCAAACTGGGCGGAATTGCCGCTGAATTTTCTGGAGGGAATTTCCAGCCGGATTGTTCGTGAAATTAAAGAGGTAAACCGGGTTGTTTATGATATTACATCCAAGCCGCCGGCAACTATCGAATGGGAATGAAAAGCTTTGTTCATCTGCATCTTCACTCGCAGTACAGTTTGCTTGATTCCAGTTTAAAGATCAACCGGTTGCTGGAAGAAGCGCAGCAGCAGCAGATGCCCTCCGTAGCGCTCACTGATCACGGAACAATGCTTGGAGCGCTTGAATTTTATAAAACTTTTCGCCGGAGTGATGTTAAACCGATTTTCGGAAGTGAGCTTTATCTGGCAAGCGGGTCGCGTCTGGAAAAACCGCAAAGATCAGCAGACCAGGAAAACTATTTTCATCTGACCTGTCTGATTAAATCTCGCCAGGGCTATCAGAATATCTGCCAGCTAATTAGCAGATCTTTTTTAGAGGGGTTTTATTACCGGCCAAGAATTGATAAAGAACTTCTGGAAAAATACAGTGCCGGGCTGATTATTCTTTCCGGCTGTTTGCAGGGAGAACTGAGTTACTATTTTTTGCGCGACCAGCCGGAGAGAGCCTATCAGGAAGCAAAATGGTATCGGGAAGTTTTTAAAGATGATTTTTTTATTGAGATTCAAAATCACTATCTTCCTGAACAGATTAAAATTTTGCCGCAGCTGATCAGGCTGGCGCAGGAACTTTCCATTCCGCTTGTTGCCACGAATGATGTTCACTATCTGAAACAGGAGGAGAGCAAAACCAGAGAGGTGCTGCTCTGTCTGCAGACTAATGAACAGCTTGCCAATCAGGATCGGGAGTTTAAGAGCGAGACCGATCAGATGTTTTTCAAATCCAGCCAGCAGATGCGAGATCTTTTTCAGGATATTCCGGAAGCCTGTGATAATACGATTGACATAGCTGCGCGCTGTAATTTCGAGTTTGAGCTGGGAAAACACTGGCTGCCGGTTTACGCTGTTCCGGAAAAAGTTTCTGTTGACGACTACTTTGCCACTATCTGCCGCAGTGGCTTTGAAAAGCTTAGAGAAGAATATTTTCCCGGTAAAAAGCTCAGACATTCTCTGGCTGATTATGAGCAAAGGCTGAACTATGAAATTGAAAAGATCAGGGAAATGGGGTTTGCCGGTTATTTTTTAATTGTCTGGGATATTATTCATTTTGCCCGCAGAAACGGGATTCTTGTCGGACCGGGACGGGGATCGGTTGTCGGCAGTCTGGTTGCCTTTGCCATGGGCATAACCCGTATTGATCCGCTGGAATATGATCTTATTTTTGAGCGCTTTCTTAATCCGGAGAGAATTTCTCTTCCGGATATCGATATTGATTTTGATGCCGACCGAAGAGATGAAGTTATATCTTATATAAGGGAAAAATACGGCAAAGACAATGTGTGTCAGATTGTGACCTTTAACCGGATGAAAGCTAAAATGGCTATCCGCGATGTAAGCAGGGTTCTTGGTGTTAGTCTTTCCGAAGCCGATAGGGTGGCGAAGATGATTCCCAACGGACCGAAGATTGAGCTGGAAAAAGAGTTAAAAGAGAATATTGAACTGCAGAAAGAGGTCAAAAACAAAAAAGAGATTGCGCAGGTGATTGAGTATGCCCTGAGCCTGGAAAACACTACCCGTAATCCTTCCAAGCATGCTGCCGGCGTGGTAATCGCTCCGGCTCCGATAACTGAATTTATGCCGCTATACAGGGTGGGAGAAGAAATTACAACTCATTTTGAAAAAGAAGAGGTGGAAGAGATCGGTTTGCTAAAAATGGATATTCTTGGCTTGAAAACGCTTTCGATTATCAGAATCATTCTTGAAGATCTGCGTCAGAAGCAGAATGTTGAGATTGATCTGGAAAAAATTCCGCTTAATGATCAGAAAACCTTTAAGATATTTCAGAAAGCTGATACCAATGGCATATTCCAGTTTGAAAGTTCGGGAATGAAAGACTTGTTAAAAAGGGCAAAACCTGCCTGTCTGGAAGATTTAACCGCGCTGAATGCTCTTTACCGTCCGGGCCCGCTGAATGCCGGCATGGTTGATTCTTATGTCAGCCGTAAACTCGGCAAGGAAAAAGTCAGTTATCGCTTTGCCGAGCTGGAAGAAATTTTAAAAGGAACTTACGGCATCATTGTTTTTCAGGAACAGGTTATGCAGATTGCGGTAAAAATTGCCGGATTCTCGATGAGTGAAGCTGATGAGCTGCGTAAAATAATGGGCAAGAAAAAGACGGAAAAGATGCCGGAGCAGGAGACAAAATTTATTGAGCGCGGACTGAAAAGAGGCCATTCGCGTAAGCAGCTGGAAGAACTATTTCAGCAGATGAAAACTTTTGCCGAATATGGTTTTAATAAATCGCACTCAGCAGCCTACGCCTATCTTGCTTACCAGACAGCCTATCTCAAAGCGCACTATCCGGTATTTTTTATCGCTGCCAACCTGAGCTCTGAAGCAGGCAAAACCAGCACCGTTTCCAAAATGATTCAGTATATTTCCGAAGCAAGACAGAAGGGTATTGAGATTCTTCCTCCGGACATTAACCGAAGCGAACTCAATTTTTCTGTTGAGGATACAAAAAAAATCCGTTTTGGTCTGCTCGGTTTAAAAGGAGTCGGCGAAAAAGCGATTGAGGCAATAATTTCTGCCCGCCGGACAGCCGGAGGATTTAAAAGCTTTAATCATTTTTTAGAACAGATTGATTTGCAGAAAGTCAATAAGGCAGTTCTGGAGAGTTTAATAAAGGCAGGAGCTTTTGATTGCTTTCAGGTTAAACGCAGACAGCTCTTTGAAAACCTGACCGGTCTTCTGGAGAGATTCAGCCGCAGGGAAAACAATCATAAAGGCAGGAAGCTGTTTGAATTTGATGCGCTGCAGGGAATTGATTTTATCAGTGGCGAAGAGTGGAACGAAGAGGAAATGATCAAAGGCGAAAAACAGGTAACCGGACTCTATCTGCGCTCCAATCCGCTGGAAAAGTATTTGCAGGATATTGAACTGCTGGGTAATGTCAGGGTTGCCGAGCTCGAGGAGAGTAAAAAGAACAAAGTAAAAATTGTGGGTGTAATTACTGAGATAAAAGAGAAGAAATCGCGCAAGGGAGAATTTTACGGTGATCTGGCTTTTGAGGATCTGACCGGTTCAATTGCCGTGCGCGTGTTCAAAGAACGCTGGCAGGTTCTGAAAGACAGCCTGAAAACTGACCGCCCTGTTCTGCTTGAAGGTTCGATTCTCAATGAAGATTATTCAACGATTATCGCCGATCAAATAGAGTTTCTGGAAGAGGCGCTGAAGAAAAAAATCCGTTTAATTAAAATTATTCTCAATTATCAGCAGCTCTCTTCCGCTTTCAATGAGCAGCTGTCTCAGAAGCTTGAACAATTCAAGGATTCTGTGCCTTTCCGTATTGAAGTGATTGACGCTGACGGGAGAAAAATCCGTATCTCTCCGGGAAAGCCGTCGGGGCTTAAACCCACGCATCAGATGAAAAGAGAGCTGGAGAAGCTCGTCGGAGAAAACCGGGTTGAGCTAATCCTTTGATCTTGCAAAACGGTAGCCGTTATTATCTATTTTAATCTGAATTGCTCCCTGTGTTGATGTCTCCAGCCAGTTAATTCGCAGTTTTCGGAACAGCTGAAACAGTTCTGAATCGCGCCTGAAAGGAGTGCGGTTGGCAATCAGAACCATTTCCGGGCTGATCTTTTCCAAAAAGAGCGGACTGCCGGAAGTAGAACTGCCGTGATGCGCTAATTTTAAAATATTGCAGTGCAAGCCCGGATAGAGCTCAAGCAGCCTCTCTTCAATACTCCGGTCAATATCTCCGGTCAGCAAAAAGCTTGTCGAATATATTTTCAGCAGCCAGACCTGACTGCAGGCATTCAGGTTTTTTGAGCTGCGGCAGATATGCTCCGGCCAGAGCAGCCGGGCAGTGAAGTTTTTGCCGGAGAAAGAGAATCCGGAACTTATTGTTTCTAAATCGCTTGTCTTCGGTTTTAACTTCTGGAGCTGTAAAAAGTAGTAATTTTTTTCGTCTTCGCCGGAGATGAAAATTTTTTTCGGTTTGAAAAAGGGAAACATTTCAATTAGTCCGCGGCAATGGTCAGCGTGAAAGTGGCTTAAAAAAACCTTTTCCGGTTTAATGTTTATTTCTGTCAAAAAGGGCAGCAGAATTGTGCGGCCGTAATTGGAATCACCGAAAGCGGCACCGCCGCAATCAAAAAGCAGGGCGGGACTGTCGGCAGGTTTGAGCAGCATGGCTTCGCTTCCCTTCAGGTCAAGAAGATAAAATTCGGCTTCCGGACTTTGCCCGGAAGTTGAAAGGTTCAGACCAGCAACAATCAGAAGGTCAAATGCCAGAAAGACTGCTGCCGCGAGCAGTTTGAGTTTGATATTTCTGATTCTTGCCAGAGCAGAGAATGAGCTAAGAAGAAAGATTAAAGTGATTAGTGCCGGACGCTTCTGCCAGAGTACTCCCTGTTGCAACAGGGAAAAAAGATCTCCGCTTTTAAAAAAGAGCAGCAGGAAAGGCTTGAGCAAAAAGAAAATTGTTTCTGCAAAGAGAGGAAGTGCTGAAGCAAAGATAAGCAGAAATGAGAGCGAAATGATTATCGAGACAAGCGGAGAAAGCAGCGCTGTGCTGAATAGCGAGAGCAGACTGCAGCGGTTAAAGAAATAGATTGACAGCGGCAGTGAAATCAGATAAGCCGAAAGGCTGGCAGAGATAAATTCCTGCAGATTACTGGGCAGTTTTTTTAAAAAAGGCAGAAATATTTCTCTGCCTGTTATAATGGCAAAGCTGATGGAAAAGGTCAGGAGAAAAGAGGGATCAAGAAAAGAGGCCGGATTTACGAATATAATGATCAGGGCGGCAATGGCCAGCAGATTGTAAGGAGAAATTTTCTGAAAAAGGGCTTTGCTTAGCAGATAGAGAAGCAGCATTAAAACGGCACGGGCAGCAGTAGTCTCAAATCCGGAAATTGTGAAATAGAGAAGGCTAAAAATTGCGGTTAAAAGATAGCCTGTTCTTTTTTTCATTTTCAGCAGGGAAAATATTTTTAGCAGGGTTAGCGCCAGAATGCCGATATGCGCGCCGGAAATTGCAAAAAAATGATAAACGCCAGCAGTAATCATCTGCTCTTTTACTTCTGCTTCCAGTTCACTGCGGTCACCGAGCAGGATTGCGAAGAGGAAAGCTTTAAATTTTTTTTCTGCCGGCTTTGCTAAATTATGTTCAATAGTCCGGCGCAGCTGACAGCGCCACTGATGAAAAAAGCGCAGCGGCAGCGGCGCCTCTTTTGTTCTTTCAATTAGCAACCGGCTTTTCAGATGACCGTAAAAGGCGATTCCTCTTGCCAGCGGAAGGTTTTCAGCCGGACTGCTTATGAAATTGCTGAATAAATCCGGCTTTTGCAATACGGTTTCACATTCAATAAAGTCAAGCATTGTCAGGTTGTTAATCCGCGAAGGAATGCGCAGCTGAACGGTAAACCTCTCTTCAGGTTTAAGTTTTATTTCGTTCAGGCAGAAAACCCGAACCAGCAATGTTGTGCTGTTGGCTTGCAACTGGGGAAAGCGGGAAATCTGCCCGGCAATTTTCTGATATCTTCCCGGTGCCGCGTTTTTCTCCTGAACCTGCAGGAAGCGGTTTTTCTGATCTGAAAATTTAGCTGTCAGCAAAAGCGCAAGAGCAGTAATAATTGAAAAGAAGGCAGTTTTTTTCAGTTTCAGCAGAAAAAAGAGCAGACTGAACAAAAGAGAGAGAATGGCGCAGGAAAATATTAATTCGCTGTAATCCTGCTTGCCGGACAGAAGATTCAGACTTAAGAACAGGAAAGTGAAAATCCATCCCCCGACGCTTTGCATATCTAATTATAAAAAATTTCTTGAAAGAAGAAAATTATAGTGATAAAATTTATCTATGATTGGAGAAATTTCACCTGCTCTGTTCTGGGCGTTAACCGGGATTTTTTTACTTATTCTGGAAATAGTTACTCCGGGATTTGTGGCGATATTTTTTGGTCTGGGAGCGCTTGTTGCTGCCCTGACCACCTATCTGGGACTGACTCCCACTTTTCCCGCAGGACTGCTCGTTTTTTCGCTTGCTTCGGTTGTCCTGCTTTTCAGCCTGCGCCGCTTTTTCCGGAAAACATTCCAGGGGAAGGAAAAACAGGCAGATATACTGCTCAATTTTGAAGTTGAAGAGGGAAAAATTGTTTCGGTTACCGAGGATATTCATCCTGCCCGACCGGGAAGAGTAAGATATCAGGGCACTGAATGGCCGGCAACAGCAGATCAGACAATTTTAAAAGGGAGTCAGGTGCGCCTGCTGAAAAGAGACAATCTGACGCTGGTGGTTGAGCCGGTTGAAAATGAAACGCAAACTAAGGAGAGATAAAGATGACAGAGGGTTCAATAATCTTTTTTGCTGCAATTGCCCTGGCAATAATTATTGTTATCAGCCGGGCATCTGTTGTGGTTCCCAATCAGCACACTTATGTGATTGAAAGACTGGGAAAGTATTCACGAACTCTGGGAGCCGGATTTCACCTGCTCGTTCCTTTTTTTGACCGCATTGCTTACCGGCATATTTTAAAAGAGCAGGCGATTGATGTTCATCCGCAGATGTGTATTACCAAAGACAACATTGCTGTGGAAATTGACGGTGTGCTTTACTTAAGAGTTGTTGATCCGGTCAAAGCCTCCTATGGCATTACCAATTATGCTTTTGCCATTACTCAGCTTGCCCAGACGACAATGCGCTCGGAAATAGGCAAGATTGACCTTGATAAAACTTTTGAATCACGCGAGAATGTCAATGCGGCAATTGTGCGCGCCATTGACGAGGCTTCTGAACCATGGGGGATAAAGGTTACCCGTTATGAAATAAAAAATATTACTCCGCCGCAGACAATCCGGGATGCCATGGAAAAACAGATGCGTGCGGAAAGAGAAAAGAGAGAGAAGATTGCGCTTTCGGAAGGAGAAATGCAGGCAAAAATCAATCGTGCGGAAGGAGATAAACAGGAATTTATCAAACGCTCTGAAGGTGAAAAGATCAGACTGGAAAATGAGGCGCGGGGAAAGGCAGCCCAGATTCTGGAAGTTGCTCGGGCAACCGCGCAGGGAATCAGAGAAATTGCGCAAGCAATAAATGAGCCGGGAGGCAAGGATTCAATGCAGATGCGCATTGCCCAGGACTGGATTGCCGCATTTGCTACTCTTGCCCGCACGAATAATGCCATGATCATTCCGGCAAACCTCTCGGATCTGGCAACGATAACCTCGATCATAAAAAGCAGTATTGATTTCGGGAGCTCCGCAAGAGACAGCTGAAGGAGTTTTAAATCGCTTCTGATTTTGAATATCAGCGCAAGAAAATTTTTTATGCCGTTTTTCCCGCAGGGCTGGAAGAGCTTGCCGAAAAAGAACTGAAAAGTTTTCAAATCGAAGAGATTTTTACTCTTGCTCCGTTTTTAGCCTTTAAAGCCGACTTCTCCAACCTGTATCGCCTGTGCTATGGTAATCGTTTACTGTCGCGCATTCTGGCGCCGTTAGCTTCAGGCCGGGTTGCTTCAGAAAGAGAGATTTACCAGCTGGTAAGTGAGATTCGTTTGGAAAGGTTTTTCAGTCCGCAGCAGACTTTTGCCGTTCGCACGCACCTGCGGGACAGTTTTCTTACCAATTCGCTCTACTGCAGTCAACTGGTTAAAGATGCAATTGTTGATCGTCTGCGAAACATTTCCGGTCAGCGTCCTGCCGTGCAGGTGGAAAATCCTGATTTACTCTTTGATTGCCGGCTTTACAAAAACAGGCTGCTGCTCAGTTTTGATCTTTCCGCCAGTCCCTTCTATCAGCGCGCTTACCGCAGCAGGCAGCTTCAGGCGTCTCTGAAAGAGAACCTGGCGGCGGCGCTGGTCGAGTGGAGTCAGTGGCATTATGGGCAGCCGCTGGCAGACATTTTTTCCGGTTCCGGAACAATAATTTTTGAAGCAATCTATAAGGCTTTTAATCTGCCCGGAGGTCTTCTGCGCAAAAGGTTTGGCTTTTTTAACCTTGAAGAATTTGATCGGCAAAACTTTGATTTATTAAGAAAAAACTGGAATTATCAAATTCCGGAGACCAGACTTAAGATCTTCTGTTCGGACAGTGATGCTTCAGCTCTAAAAGCAGTAAGTGCTAACTGGAGAAATTTTCCTGAATGGGTCAGGAGAGCTGTTGAACTGACTCAGCAGAAAAGTGATTTCCGCCAGCTGAAAGGTTTTTCTGGTTTTTGTCTGATCAGTAATCCGCCTTATGGTTACCGTTTGCAGAGTGAAGAAAACTTAAGCCTATTATATAAAGATTTAGGTGATTTTTTAAAGAGAAAATGCCCTGCATCAAAGGCATTTCTGCTTGTTGGCGACCTGCAGCTGATTAAAAAAATCGGTTTGCGGCCATCCTGGCGGCGAATAGTCTTTAATGGTCCGATTGAATGCCGTTTTTTAAAATATGAGCTTTACTGAGCATTACTTTCCCCGTTCCAGGCTGAAAAAAATTTTATTCTGACTTTCAGAAAAGGCTGACACTTTTTTTGGATTTATTAGAATTAAAACAGGGATATATTGCAGCAGATGATGAAGATTTAGAGCAGGGTGTTTCAGATATGAAAAAGTCATGCGATATTTCCGGTTGAATAAAAAATGAAGGAGTCAGGAATGGAAAATGTATCTGCAAATGAATTAATCAAGAATGAAAAAATAATATGAAACGGAAAGCCTGATCCGAATATATTATTTACTTCAGCAGGCATTTTCCCTGTTCCATTAAAAGAATTTTAGTTGTTGCCCAAACAATGAAAAAATATATCCAGGCAGTATATATTGATAAAATTCAAACCATAAACTATTATTAAAACAGAAAGGAAACAGGTAGAATAAAATTCGGAAATAGAAATTTTATTATCGGAATGTATGAAAATAGAGGTATGGAATTTTTGTTTTCATTTTTCGGACAAGCCAGCCGAACATTTTTTGATATTGATCAATCAAAAGAAGTAAATGATTAAGTTAATCAACTAAGAAATGAATAATCAACCGGAAACGGTGTAAACTATTGCGTATGCGCTCTGTTCATGAATGTTGGGCGGTTTGTCGCTCTCTTTCAGGACGTTCACACGCTGAAAATACCGGATGGGTGAATATTGTCAGAGGCAATGCGAAAACCTGCCTTTCAGGGAAAGGCGAACATAAAT
>FWPV01010548.1_pt1 | contig 15070 bp, 12 predicted proteins | sample 2228371 | NCBI WGS metagenome assembly FWPV01 (sample SAMEA103939776, study PRJEB20133) | metagenome
CTAGCAGCCTGTGTGGGAACCCGCTACCCTCCCCTCAGAATCTGATGGGAGCGAGGGAGGAGCGATGAAGACGTTCAGGGCGTACGAACCCGAGCAGAGCTATCTGTTGCCGCCATCGCCCAAGGACTGGCTGCCTCCTGGGCACCTGGCGCACTTCATCGATCAGGTGGTGGACGAGCTCGATCTGGGGGCAATCTACGCCTCGTACAAGGACGAGGGCGGGCAGCCCCCCTACCACCCGCGGATGATGGTCAAGGTGTGGCTGTACGCCTTTGCCCGGGGGATCCGCTCCTCCCGGAAGGTGGAACGGGCGCTGTACGAAGACGTGGGGTTTCGGATGCTTTCCGGGAACCAGCAGCCGGACCACTGGACGCTGTCGGAGTTTCGCCGTCGGCACCTGCAGGCCCTGGGGGACCTGTTCGTGCAGACGGTGAAGTTGGCCCAAGGGGCGGGCTTGGTGAAGCTGGGGCAGGTGGCGATCGACGGGACGAGGATCAAGGCCAACGCGTCCAAGCACGCGGCGATGAGCTACGGGCGGATGAAGGCGGAGGAGGAGCGGCTGCGGGGGGAGATCGGGGAGTACTTTCAGGAGGCGGAGGCGAGCGATCAGGAGGAAGACGAGCCCGGGGGGAGAGGGAGCTCCGAGGAGCTGCCCGAGCACCTGCGGACGGCGCAGAGGAGGCTTGCGGCGATCCAGGAGGCGAAACGGGCCCTGGAGGAGGAGGCGCGCCAGCGGGCGCGGGAGGAAGAGGAGGAGAGGCGGCGGCGGGCCGAAGAAGAGGGGAAGGCGTACCGACCGCGGAGGGATCCCGAGGAAGCGCGGCCCAAGGAGCGGGCGCAGCGGAACTTCACCGACCCTGAGTCGCGGATCATGGTGTCGAGCGACAAGGCATTCATCCAAGCCTACAACGCCCAAGGGGCGGTGGACACGGAGAGTCAGATCATCGTGGCCTGTGATGTGACGAACGAGGCGGGGGACGTGGGGCAGATGGCCCCCCTGGTGGAGGAGATCGAGCGGACGACGGGGAGGAGACCGAAGGAGGTGCTGGCCGACGCGGGGTACTGGAGCGAGAAGAACGTGCAGATGTTGGCCCAGCGGGGGATCGAGGCCCTGATCCCTCCGGACAAGGTGCGGCACCGGCAGTGGCGGGAGGAGAAGGAGATCCCACCACCCCCCTCACCGGAGGCATCGGATCGAGAGAAGATGCGGTACGCACTGATGCTCCCGGAGAACCGGGCAAGGTACCGGATGCGTGAGCAGACCGTAGAGCCGGTGTACGGGCAGATCAAGGAAGGGAGAGGACTACGGCAGTTCTTGTTGCGGGGGCTGGCGAAAGTACGGGCGCTGTGGAGGGTGGAGTGCGCGGTGCACAACCTGCTCAAGCTGTGGCGGGCGGGGGTGGGGTGGAGGCCCGGATGGGGGACGACGTAGCGGAGGCAGGGGGCACCCGCCGGCAGCACGGGCTGTCCGGGGAGACAACCCCCGACACACGGGGCAGCTCAGGCCCAGAGCTGGCCCGTACCCACACGGGCTGCTAGGCCCGCACGGGTTTGAGCCCGAGGACGCTCGTCGCGATCCCCAGCGCGGCGAGGCCCATCACGGGGAGGAACACGGGGAGGTAGCTCCCCGTTCCATCGCGGATCGCGCCGGAGAGGAGCGTCCCGATGATCGCCCCCACCCCGTACCCGGAGAAGACGAGGGCGAAGTTGCGCGGGTAGTGCTTGGGGCCGAACAGGGCCGCGGTGGAGGCGGGGGCCATCGCCACCCACCCCCCGAGGTTGAGCCAGAGGACCGAGAACGCGACGAGGTACACCGCGAGGTTTCCCTCCCCCCACCCGTAGAGCCCCGCCGAAGCGAGGAGGATCAGGGTGAACGACACCGCGGCCGCGAACCGGGGCGTGGTGCGGTCGATGAGCCATCCGAACGCTGGGCGGCCGGCCCCGTTGAACACGGCGAACAAGCTCACGGCGAGGGTGGCCAGGCCCGCGCTCGCGCCGGCGACCTCGACCCCGAAGTCCTTGGAGAAGCTCACCGCCATCAGCCCGGCCACCGACCCGAGGGTGAACCCGGCCCACAGGGCGTAGAACTGGACCGTGCGCACCATCTGCGCCCGGTCGAGCTCGATCCCGGCCCGCGCCGTCTGCTTCGCGGTCGGGACCCACCCCGTCGGCACCCAGCCCGGGGCGGGAAACCGGAGCGGCAGGGCAAGGAGGACGAGGAGGACGAGGAAGGCGGTCCCGAACAGGGTGAACGTGGGAAGGACCCCGAGCCGGGCGATGGCCCGGGAGAGGAGCGGCGCGGTGACGAGGGGGGAGATCCCGAACCCAAGCACGGTGAGCCCCACGGCGAGCCCCCGCCGGTCGGGAAACCACGCGGTCGAGGTCGCGATCGGGCACCCGTAGAGGACGCCCACGCCCCCGCCGGCGAGGCCGCCGTAGAACAGGGTGAGGACGCCGATGTTCGGGGAGAAGCCCGCGAGGAGCCACCCCAGGCCGACGAGCGCCCCGCCCACCAGGCCCACCCGCCGCGGCCCGTGGCGGGCGAGGGATGGGCCGGTCACGGCCATCCCCACCGCGAACATCGCCAGGAACACCATGAACGGGAACCCGCTCGCGGTGGCGGAGATCCCCCACAGATGCATGAGCGGGGTCTTGAACACGCTGAACGCGTACACCGCCCCCAGGCAGAGGTTGATCGTGAGCCCAAGGGCCACGAACCCCCACCGCCCGAGCTCGGGCCGCAGCCCGAACACCGTCCCCTCCCGCACCGGCTTCTTCGCCATCCCGCCCTCAGCCCGCCGCCGGCGCGGCGCCGCCGAGCTCGTCGAGGGCCCTGCGCACTTCGTCGACGCTCGCTCCGTCCTCAATCGTGGACAGGTCGCCGAGGGCCTTCTCCTCGCAGATCGCCCGCAGGACGCGGCGCATCACCTTCCCGGAGCGGGTCTTGGGAAGCCGCGGCACGACCCTCAAAACCTTCGGGGTCGCGATCGGGCCGATGCTGTCGCGGATGAGGCGGATGATCTCCTGGTGGAGCTCGGGGGTGTCGTGGACGTCCTTCTTGAGGACCACGAACGCCGCAATCGCCTGGCCCTTGATCTCGTCGTCCACCCCGATCGCCGACACCTCCGCCACCCCGGGGTGGCCGGAGACCACCTCCTCCACCTCGCGCGTGCCCATGCGGTGCCCGGCGACGTTGATCACCTCGTCGGCCCGGCCGAGGAGCCAGTAGTACCCGTCCTCGTCCTTGATCGCGTAGTCGCCGGAGAAGTAGAACCGCTTCCCGCGGCGGGCGAAGTACTTCCAGTAGCTCTCCACGAACCGCTCGTCGTCGCCCCACAGGGTCTGGAGCGCACCCGGCGGAAGCGGCGGGTGGCCCACCAAGTACCCCCGCTGCCCGCGGGGGACGGGATCGCCCCGCTCGTCCACCACGTCGAGCCTCCACCCGATCGCCTCCCGGGTCGGAGAGCCGGGCTTCACCGGCAGGGGCTCGAGCCCCATGTGGTTCGTGATCATCGGCCACCCGCTCTCGGTCTGCCAGTAGTGGTCGATCACCGGCTTGTTCAGGGTCTCCACCGCCCAGCGGTAGGTGGGCTCGTCGAGGGGCTCCCCGGCGAGGAACACGTGACGGAGCGAGGACAGGTCGTGGCGCTCCACCCAGGAGGACGGGAACTTGCGGAGCATCCGCAGCGCCGTGGGCGCGGAGAAGAGGACCGTCACCCCGTGCTTCTCCGCCACCTCCCACCAGATCCCGGGGTGCGGGCTGTCCGGCGTCCCCTCGTACACCACGGTCGGGATCCCGTACAGCAGCGGCCCGTAGATGATGTAGCTGTGGCCGACGACCCACCCGATGTCGGACGTGGACCAGTAGACGTCGTCGGGGGTGCAGCCGTAGATCAGATCCATCGACGCGTGGAGGGCGACCATGTACCCGCCCGTGTCACGCACCACGCCCTTCGGCTTCCCGGTGGTGCCCGACGTGTAGAGGATGTAGCTCGGGTGCGCGGCGTCGAGCGGCTCGGCCGGCACCTCGGCGTCCCCCACCTCCGCCATCGCCTCACCCCAGCGGACGTCGCGGCCGCGTACCGGGGTCCAGGGAACGATCCCCCGGTCGAGGACGATCACGTGCTCGACCACTGTCTGCGCTTGGTCCACCGCGCGGTCCACGATCCCCTTGAGGTCGACCGGCTTCCCCTTGCGGAGCCCGCCGTCGGCGCACACCACGACCCGCGACCCGGAGTCCTCGATCCGGTGGGCGAGCGACTCCACGGAGAACCCGGCGAACACCACGGAGTGGACGGCCCCGATCCGCACGCAGGCGAGGACGGCCACGAGCGCCTCGGGAACCATCGGCATGTAGACGAGCACGCGGTCGCCCTTCCGGACACCCCGCGCGCGGAGCACGGCGGCGAACCGGTTCACCTCCCGGTGGAGCTCGCGGAACGTGAGGGTCCGGCTCCCGCCCGACTCCGGGCTCTCCCAGAGGATCGCCGGCTTGTCACCCCGCCCCGCCAGGACGTGGCGGTCCACCGCGTTGTAGCAGAGGTTCGTCACCCCGCCCGGGAACCAGCGGGTGAACGGGGCCTTCGAATCGTCGAGGACCCGATCCCAGCGCTTGAACCAGTGGAGCTTCTCCGCCTCCGCCCCCCAGAACGCCTCGGGGTCCTCGACCGACTTCCGGTACACCTCGTCGTAGGTTCGCATCGTGATCTTCTCCTCCGTCAGCTCGTGCCCACCCTCATCGCCCGAGGTGGGCGTGGAACGCGTCGTTGAACTCCCGCGGCTTCTCGAGGAACGCGACGTGGCCGCAGTCCGGGGTCACAACCTCGGCGTACGTTCCCCCCGCCTCCCGGTACCGCTCGAGGGCGTACCGCGTCTGCTTGAGCATGGGCTGGTACGGGCAGACCTCCCGCCCCGGCCATCCCGGGATGAGCCCCATCTCCCCAAACGTGGCCGGATCGGATGCCGCCCGATCCGAGATCGCCACGTCGTCTGCCCCGCGGATCCACAGGACGGGCGGCTTCGGCTGGGCCGCCCACAGCCGGTTGGGGGGGAGGAGGTACTTCGGGGAGAGGGCATTCGTCGCCCCCCACCGGCCAGGCGCGAAGTACGGCCAGTTCGGGGAGCGCACGATGTCGCCGGGAAGGGCCCGCTCCCCGCGGTGGACCTGAAACAGGGCGTCGAGGATCTCCTCCTCGCGCGCGGGGACGAACGGCCGCTTGTAGACGAGGTCCCGCAGCGCGTTGCGGGGGGAGAAGCGGTGGTCCGTGGAGCGGTCGCCGGACTCGATGCGGGCGATGAGCTTCGGGCTGAACAGGCCTCCGCCCGAACCGGCGAAGTCGGGGTAGCACGGCGTTCCCCTCTCGTCCTTCGTCCCCCCGAACCCGTACGGCGACCCCGGGCCCACGAGGGTCGCCGTGATCCACCGCCCGGGGTGGAGGGCGAGGAGGTGGTAGACGATCACCCCCCCGAGGGAGTTCCCCACGAGGTGGGCCCGTTCGATTCCAAGCGCGTCGAGGAGGGCGATCGCGTCGTCGGCGAAGTCCCCCATCCCCCGGGTCGCGTCCACGACCGCTGCCGGATCGGCCTCGCCGAACCCCCGCAGGTCGGGGGCGATCCCCCGGAACCCCCCGGGCAGGGCGACGAGGGTCTCCTCCCACCACGTGGCGGAGGAGAGGTTCCCGTGGAGGAACAGGACCGGGGTCCCGTCCTCCGGGCCCGAGAACAGGACCCGCGTCGCGAGGCGCGGGGTCACGACCCACCGCGCGGTGACCCCGTCCAGGGTCGGGATCTGGGACGCGTAGCTCATCGGACGCGGGCGAGGTGGGCGTGGAACGCCCGGTCAAACCCAGTGGGGTCGTCGAGGAACGGGACGTGGCCGCTCCCGGGGAGGACGACCTCCTGGAACGACCCGCCGGCCTCCGCGTACCGCTCGAGCACCCGGCGGGTCTGGCCGACCATCGGTTGAGGGGGGTACGCCTCCGCGCCCGGCCAGCCGGGAAGGAGCCCCATCCGGCCCAGGTTCCCCGGGTCGGACGCCGCGGCGTCGGACACGGCGAGGTCCTTCGCCCCGCGGACCCACAGGACGGGAACCTTCGGGGTCGCGGCCACGATCTCCTCGGGGGAGAGGACGTACTTCGGGGACAGGGCGTTGTTCGGCCCCCAGACGCCCGGGGCCACGAACGGCCAGTGGGGGGACCGGACGAAGTCGCCCGGGTAGTCCTTCTCCCCGAGGTGGACGGCGAGGGTGGCGGAGAGGAGGTCCTCCTCCCGGGCCGGGACGAACCCCGCCCCGAACACGAGCATCCGCAGCGCGGCCCGGGGCGAGAACGGGCTGTCCGTCGTCCGGTCCCCCTGGGCCAACCGCCGCACGAGCTCGGGGTTCACGAGGCCGGCCCCCGACCCAGCGAAGTCGGGCGTGGTCGGGGTTCCGGCGAGGTCCTTCGTCGCCCCGTACCCGTACGGGGATCCCGGTGCGACGAGGGTCGCCGTGAGGAGCCGCCCCGGGGCGCGGGCCAGCAGGTGCCACACCACGTTCCCCCCGAGCGAGCTCCCCACCACGTGGGCCCGCTCGATCCCCAGGTGATCGAGGAGGGCGAGCGCGTCGTCGGCGAGGTCCCCCATCCCGCGCCTAGCGTCGATCTTGGCCTCTGGGTCGGCGTCCCCGTACCCGCGCTGGTCCGGGGCGATCCCCCGGTACCCCGCCGGGAGCCGAACCATCGTCTCCTCCCACCACGTGGCGGACGCGAGGTTCCCGTGGAGGAACAGGACCGGGATCCCGTCCTCCGGACCCGAGAACAGGACCCGCGTCGCGAGCCGCCCCGTCGTCACCGTTCTTGCCTCTACCCCCTCGATCGTCGGGATCATCCGTCTCCTCCTTTCATCTTCTCGGCGTGGTGGGCGAGGAAGCCCACGAGCACGGTGTTGAACTCCCCCGGCCGCTCCAGGCACAGGGCGTGGCCCGCCGCCGGAATCGTCACGAACTGGGCGCCCGGGATCTCGCGCGCGATCCGGGCCGCGTAGCCACGGGGCTTGAGGACGTCCTCCTCCCCGGCGAGGACAAGGGTCGGGGCGGTGATTCGGTGCAGATCCCCCGTGAGGTCGAGGCGGAGGAAGCACCGGCAGAGCTCGGCCACCGCCCCGAAGTCGAGCGCGGCGTACCGAGACCGGGCCTGAGCGATCTCGTCCGGATGCGCAGCCGCCCACCGCTCGGAGAACCCCGTCGCCACCACCAGCCGGTGGAGGAGCTCGGGGTCCCCGGCCTCGGCGGCGGCGATCCACGCCTCGATCGTCGCCCGCACGAGCGGCCCCACCTCGCTCACCGCCGACGCCACGAACAGGCTCCGCGTCCGCTCCGGGTAGGAAAGGGCGAACTGGAGGCTCACCTCCCCCCCGTAAGAGATTCCGGCAACGTGAGCCGCCTCGACCCCCACCGCGTCGAGGAGAGCGGCGAGGTCCGCGGCGTGGAGCTCCATCGTGTACGGTCCGGCCGGGTGGTCGGACCGCCACATCCCCCGCGCGTCGTAGAGGAGGAGCCGAAACCGGCGCGCCAGGGCCGGGACCTGGTACGCCCAGCTCGCCGTGCTCATGAGGACGCCATTGGAGAGGACCACGACGTCGGCGTCCCCGTCCCAGCCGTGGGTCTCGTAGTAGAGCTCGATCCCACCGACCCGAGCGCGGGGCACGCTACCCCTCCGGGCGGAACCCGAGCCGGGCCGCCTCTCCCTGGCGGATGACCTCCGCGCGCACCCGCATCCCGACCCTCATCGACTCCGGACGCTTGGGGTCGACGCCCACGAGCTGAGCGGTGATCCACGGTCCCTCGGCCAGCCGGACCACAACTGACGTGTACGGGTTGTTCCGACCGTACCCGGCCGCGGCGAGCGGGGTCGGGGGGACGTGGACGACCGTGAACCCCTCGACGATCCCGCGTCCGCAGAGCTGGACCCACTCCAGGTCCTCCGCCCGACAGGCCGAGCAGGCGGGGCGGGGGACGGCGGACAGGGCCCCGCAGCCGCGGCAGCGGACCCCCATCAGGCGCCCCTCGGCGAGGAACTCCGCAAACGACGTGTGGGTGAAGTCCCGCTCAGGCATGCCTACCCCCTCCCGAAGATGTGCACGACGCAGGTCTGGCCGGTGCCGCCCACGTTGTGGGCGAGCGCGAGGTCCACGTCGTGTCCGACCTGGCGCGGTCCGGCCTCGCCCCGCATCTGCTTCCACAGCTCCACGACCTGGGCCACCCCCGACGCGCCGACGGGGTGGCCCTTCGCCTTGAGCCCGCCCGAGGTGTTGACCGGGATCCGCCCGTCGCGCGCCGTTTCCCCGTCCGCAGCCGCCCGCCAGCCCGTGCCCGGCGGGAAGAACCCGAGGTCCTCGAGCGCCAGGACCTCGGCGATCGTGAAGCAATCGTGGACCTCGGCGAGCTTGATCTGGTCCGGGGTGACCCCGGCCATGGCGTAGGCCTGGGCCGCGGCCTCGCGCGCCGCGCGGAGGGAGGTGAGCTCGGTCCGGCCGTACAGGCACGCGTCGCTCGCCTGGCCGCTGCCCAAGACGCGCAGGGGCCGGTCCGTGTACCGCCGGGCGACCTCCTCGGCCACCACGAGGAGCGCCGCCGCGCCGTCCGTGATCGGCGAGCAGTCGAACAGCCGCAGGGGCCAGGCCACCGGCGGGTTGGCCTCGGGGTCGCGGAGGAAGTCGAGCTCGTCTTCCCACGCCGGCACGGGGCCGCCCTTCTCCCGGGCCTTGGCGATCCGCCGGTCCATGATCGCCCGGATCGTCATCCCAAACTGGGCCTTGTCGTTCAGGGCCCCGTGGAGGTGGTTCTTCCGCGCCACGGCGAACAGGGCCTCGTAGGGCATTCCGTACTTCGCGGCGTAGGCGGTGGCCATCGCCGCGTAGAACCCAGGGAAGGTGAACCCGGCCGAGAACTCGTACAGGACGTCCCCCGCGGTGGCGAGGGTGTCCGTCACGGCCTCGGTGGGGAGCGCCGTCATCCGCTCCACCCCCCCGGCGAGGACCACGTCGTACAACCCCGAGGCCACGGCGAGGACCGCCTGGCGCAGGGCGACCCCCCCGCTCGCGCACGCGTCCTCCACCCGCACCGCCGCCCGCGGGGTCAGCCCGACCCAGCTCGCGGCGATCGGAGCCAGGTGCCCCTGGTGCTCGAAGAGGTCGCTCGAGTAGTTCCCGAGGTACAGGGCCTCGATCTCGGCTGGATCGAACCCCCGGTCTACGCTCGCCCGGAGCTCCCGGAACGCCTCGGCGAAGAGGTCCCGGCTGTCGGGGCGCGGGAACGCCCCGAACTTGCTCACCCCGGCCCCGACCACGGCCACGCCCCGTCCCAGCTTCTTCATCCGATCCTCCCTTCGATCAGGCCCCGGCGGAGCTCGTCCTTGAGGGGTTTGCCCATCCCCGACAGGGGCAGGGCGTCGAGGAACACGACCCGCTTCGGGACCTTGTACCGAGCGAGCTGCCCCGCGAGGTACGCGACGAGTTCCTCCGCTGTTGCCCGTGTCCCCGGCTTGAGGACGACGCACGCCGCCCCCACCTCGCCCCACTTCGGGTCCGGAATCCCCACCACGGCGCAGCTCGCCACGGCCGGGTGGCGGTACAGGACCTCCTCGATCTCCAGCGGGTACACGTTCTCCCCGCCGGAGATGAACATGTCCTTCTTCCGCCCGACCACGGTGAAGTACCCCTCCTCGTCGAAGGTCACGAGGTCCCCGGTGTGGAAGAAACCGCGCCCGTCCACGAGCTCGGCCGTCGCTCGGGGGTCCCCGAAGTACCCCGAGCACAGGGACGGGCCCTTGAGGACGAGCTCCCCCACCGCGCCGGGCCCCAGGAACCGGTTCTCGTCGTCCACCACCCGCGCCTCGACGAAGAAGTTGGGGCGGCCGATGCTCCCCGCCTTGCGCACCGCGTCCTCGGGGGCGAGGGCGAACACCCCGGGCCCGAACTCGGTCATCCCGAACCCCTGCTTGAACCGGACCCCCTTCTCCCGGACGTAGCGCTCGATCAGCGGGACGGGGAGCGGGGCCCCGCCGCTCGTGCAGAAGCGGAGTGACGAGAGGTCGGCCCGGTCCCAGTTCGGGGCCTCGGTCAGCATCTGGTACATCGACGGGACCCCGGCGAACACCGTCACCCGCTCCCGCTCGATGAGATCGAGGACCTGGGCCGGGTCGAACCGCCGCACCTGGATCGTCGTGTTCCCGAACACGACCTGGGACGACCAGTAGCAGAACAGGCCCCCGGCATGGAACAGCGGGAACACGTTGAGGACGACGTCGCCATGGGTGAGATCGTGGATCACGGTGTTCAGGACGTTCCACGCGATCATGCGGTGGCTGATGAGCACCGCCTTGGGGAGCCCGGTCGTCCCCCCGGTGAACAGGATGCACGCCGGGTCCTCGGGATCGAGGTCGTCGCACGCCACCGCGGGAACCGGAGGTCCGTCCACCACCTCGGCGAACGGGACCGAGCCCGGGAGCCCGTCCCCGTCGAGGTGGAGGAGGGCGAGTTCGGGGTGGTCCGCCCGCAGGGCCGCGGCCGTCGCCCGAAACTCCTCCTCGTAGACGAGGGCCCGGGGCGTGGTCTTCCCCGCGAGCGCCCGCAGCTCCTCGCGGTGGAGCCGCCAGTTCAAGGGGACGTGGATCGCCCCCAGCTTCCCGCACGCGTAGTAGAGGTCGAGGTGCTCGACCCCGTCCCGGGCGAGGATTGACACCCGGTCGCCCTTCCCCACCCCGGCCTCGTCTCGGAGCCAGTGGGCGAGCCGGTTCGCGCGGCGGTTCATGTCCCGGAAGGTGAGCCGGAGCGGGGGGGACTTCCCGTGGTCCACGATCCCCACCACGTCCGGGCTGTACAGCTCCCGCCGTCCGAGGTAGTCGCCGATGACCATGGCTACTCCTTCCCCGGCAGATAGCGGGCGCGGAGCTCGGCCTTGACGACCTTCCCGTAGGCGGAGTAGGGGAGCGCGTCCGCGAACACGACCTTCTTCGGGACCTTGTACCGCGCGAGCCGCTCCCCGCAGAACCGCTGGAGCTCCTCGGCGGTCGCCGTCGCCCCCGGCTTGAGGACGACGACGATCAGCCCCACCTCGCCCCACTTCGGGTCCGGCATCCCGATCAGGGCCGCGTCCTCCACCGCCGGGTGCTCGCGGAACGCCGCCTCCACCTCCGCGGCGTAGATGTTCTCCCCGCCGCTGATGATCATGTCCTTGGCCCGACCCACGATGTAGTAGAACCCGTCCTCGTCCACCCGCGCCACGTCCCCGGTGTGGAACCAGCCGTCGGCGATCGCCTCCGCGGTGGCCTGGGGGTTCCCCCAGTACCCGGTGCACACGTGGGGCCCGCGGATGAGGAGCTCTCCCGGCTCCCCCGGGGGGACCTCCCGCCCCGCCTCGTCCACGAGCCGCATCTCGCTGTGGAAGATGGGCTTCCCCACGGATCCCAGCTTGCGCACCGACTCCTCGTCGGTCATCGAGAAGCAGTTCGCCCCGACCTCGGTCAGGCCGTACCCCTGACGGAACACGCCGCCCTTCTTCCCGATCCACTCCCGGACGAGGTCCACGGGAAGGGGTGCCCCCCCGCTGATGAAGAACCGCACGGACGAGAAGTCGGCGTGGGCGAACCCCGGGGCGTCGAGGAGCATCCGGTAGATCGTGGGCACCCCCAGGACGACCGTGCACCGCTCCTCTTCGATCACCCGCAGCACCTCCTCGGCGTCGAACGTGCGGACGAGGACGACCCGGCCCCCGATGTAGAGGAGCGGGGTGAGGAACGCGAACAGTCCCCCGGCGTGGAAGAGGGGCATGAACAGGGGCGACACGTCGCGCTCGGTCAGGCCCCAGCTCGCGACCGTGTTGATGCAGTTCCAGAGGACCTGGCGGTGGGGGATCATCGCCCCCTTGGGCCGACCCGTGGTCCCCGACGTGTAGAGGAGGAGGTACGTGTGGTCCTCGCCCAACACGGTCCGGGGGGGCTCGGCCTCCGGGTGGGATGCGACCTCCCGGTCGTAGGCCCGGCCGTCGACCGTCGCCCCGTCCACCCCCACGAGGTGGGGGACCGGGGCCTCGGCGACGATCTGGCGCGCGGCGTCGACGAACTCCGGACCGCAGAACAGCGCCTTCGGGGTGCAGTCGCCCACGATGTAGGCGAGCTCGCGCGGCTGAAGCCGCCAGTTGAGCGGGGCGAGGACGGCCCCGATCTTCCCCACCCCGTACAGGAGGTCGAGGTAGACGAGGCTGTTGTGGGCGAGGATCGACACCCGGTCGCCCATCCCCACCCCGAGGGATCGGAGGTAGTGCGCGGTCCGGCAGGCGCGGGCGTTGAGCTCGGCGTAGGTGTACCGCCGGCCGTCGCTCCGGTCGACGACCGCGATTCGGTCGGGTGTGAGCTCGGCCCGGCGGGAGAGGAGGTGCGCTGCGTCCATCGTCCGCGTCTCGTGCATGGCCGCCCCCTCAGGTCCCGAGGACCATCCCCCCGTCCACGCGGAGGACCGCTCCTGAGACGTACGCCGCCTCGTCCGAGGCAAGGAAGAGGTAGGCGTTGGCGATGTCCACCGGCTCCCCCAGCCGCCCGAGCGGGGTCCGGGCGCGCATCCCCTCCAGGACCTTCTCCGGCATCGTGCGGAGGATCTCCGTGGCCGTGAACCCCGGCGCGACCGCGTTCACCCGGATCCCGTACTTGCCCAACTCGCGGGCCCACACCTTCGTCATCCCCACGATCCCGGCCTTGGTCGCGACGTAGTTCGTCTGGCCGAAGTTCCCGTCGAGGCCAGCGATCGAGGTCGCGTTGAGGATGACCCCCGACCTCTGGGCGATCATGATCGGGGCCACGGCCTGGGTGCAGAGGAACGTCCCCTTGAGGTTCACCGCCAGGACGAGGTCGAAGTCGGCCTCCAACATCTGGCCCACCACGGCCCCGTCCTTCACCCGGACGAGCTGGTGGTCGCGGATGATCCCGGCGTTGTTCACGAGGACGTCGATCCGCCCGCGGCGGCGATGCACGTCGGCCACCCACGCCTCGACCGCGGCCTTGTCCGTGACGTCGACCCGCCGGAACTCGGCCCGCGGCCCAAGGTCCCGCGCCGCGCGCTCCCCTGCGTCCCCGGCCACGTCGCAGATCGAGACCGTCGCCCCTTCCTCCACGAACCGCTTCGCCGTGGCGAGGCCAATCCCCGCCGCACCGCCCGTGATCAGCGCCACCTTCCCGTCTAGCCGCATCGGTCTCCCTCCTGGCACGGGCCCCACCGCACCACGCCCGCGCCCCACACGTACCCGATCCCCGCCCCGACCATGACCATCAGGTCCCCGTCCTTCAGCCGTCCCAGCTTTAGCCCTTCGATGATGTTGATGATCGTGTCCTGCTCCCCAATGTGGCCGTAGCGGTCGTTGTACACCCCTTGCTCCTCGGTGAGGCCCAGGCGGCCGAGCATGTCCCGATACCCGGACGGCTTGATGAGGACCATGTTCAGGAAGCTCACGTCCTCGCGGGTACGGCCGCTCTTGCGCAGCGCTTCATCGATGCACCGCATCCAGTTATCCATCGATACTTCGTTCAGACGGGCCTTCATCTTCTCCTCGGCCACGAGATCGAACTTGAACAGACCCTGGGCCACCGCTTCGTCGGTCGGGAACTGGATCGTCCCGCTCGCGGGAACGATCACGTCCCGGCTCATCGAGCCATCCGTGATGAGGTGGGAGCCCAAAACGTGGTTCCGCGGCCAGCCACGGCGGAGGAGCATCGCGCCGCCTCCAGCACCGATGTTGAACAGGAACGTCGTGCGCAGGTTCTTGAAGTTGATGAGGTCCCCGATTCGGTACCCACCCGCGATGAGGACGGTGCGGATCTCCGGGTCGGAGCGCATGATGTCCTTGGCGATCTTCATCGCGGCCACGGTCGTGCAGCAGCGCATGTGGATGTCCATCCCCCACGCCCGGGTCGCCCCGATCTGGTAGGCGAGGTCGATCCCCGACGTCCAGAGGAGGTACTCCCGCCACTCCTCGGTCGTGCAGATGACGAGGTCGATCTCCTCAGGCGGAATGTCGCACTGGGCGAGGCAGTCCTTCGCCGCGAGGACCCCCATCTCGTTCGGGTGGAGGTCTGGTGGAGCCATCCGCTTCTCGACGATCCCCAGCTTCTCGCGCACCACCCACTCCGGAAGGCCGCTTTCCGCCGCGATCTCCGCCGCGGTGATCACCCGCTCGGGGAGATACATCCCCACGCTGACGATCCCCACGGAACGATCCGATCTGCTCATCCTTACCCCTCTTGGCGCGTCACTAGACCGCAGGCCATCATCCGTCCGCCGATCGGGCTGGCACTTGGTTCTGGACCAATGGGGGCCCCGACAGGCGGGGCCCCCGTTGGTTTCTTCCTCTAGCGGTGCTTCGTCCAGTCCCACTCCGTGATGAACTCGGCGGTCCGCACACCGTTGACCGTGACCAACCGGTTCATCCAGAGGGTCTTGATGCCGTAGTGGTCGTCCGGCCGGTAGGTGACCGGTGGGATCATCCCATCGGCATCCCAGTCCGTGAACGCGTCCAGCGCGGCGATGAACGCCTCGCGGGTCAGGTTCGGGCCGGCGTCCATCAGCGCCTTCGTCACCATCTGGGCACCCACGTAGGCGATCATCGCGTACGCGTTCATCACGTCGCCCGGGTAGTAACGGGCGTAGACCTCGCGCATCGCGGCTGCCGCAGGGCTGTTCGGGTCCTGCGGGTCCGTTCCGAACCCCGGGAAGATCACGCCCTCCGCGGCCTCACCCGCCAGATCGTAGAGCTGGAGGGTAATCGTGTTGATCCCCACGTACTTCGGCTTGAACCCGAGGAGGTCGCACTCCACGATCAGCTTGGCCGCATCGGCGACGTAGCTGAACAGGAGAACGACGTCCGCCCGAGCCTGCCGGAGCGCCAGCGCGTAGGCACTGAAGCTCGTCTCGGTCCCCGGGTACTTGACGACGATGACCGGCTGCTTCCCCTGTACCTTCAGTTCGTCGAGCGCGAAGTCAAGGAGCTCCGTACCCATCGCGTCCTCTACCACCGCGATCGCCACGCGCTGGGCGCCGAGCTCAAGAA
>FWPV01010549.1_pt1 | contig 15068 bp, 11 predicted proteins | sample 2228371 | NCBI WGS metagenome assembly FWPV01 (sample SAMEA103939776, study PRJEB20133) | metagenome
AAGGAGGTGGTGGGCATCGAGAACGCGGAAGGTTGAAACGACCCGGCGTTTGAGTGACGGCCGCGGTGATTTGCCGACGGGTTGCGGTGGAACACATTCAATGACATGAAGATGCGGGAGGAATAGCTAAATGAAAAAAGTCAGGCAACTGTACAATATGTTTATGATGGCCTCCATGGCTCATGCAAAATGGGACTATGAGACCTCCATGAATATCATCAAGGACAAGAAACGGCTCAAAATACTGGGCCTAATGATTATGCCCGTGGTCCTGGTGTCCATTGCCCTGGCCGCGGGTGAGGCGACTGGGGAGCTGCCCAAGCTGCTGGGCGGCAAGGAAGCTTTCATGCCCGCTTATTACACGGGCTTTGTGTTCGCGGTATCGATTCTCATCGGTCTGTGCGCGGGCCTGATCACCGGCGCCATCGGCGCGGGCGGCGGCTTCATCATCACGCCGGCCCTGATGAGCGCCGGCATCAAGGGCATCCTGGCGGTCGGTACCGACTTGTTTCACATTTTTGCCAAGGCCATCATGGGCACGGTGGTCCATAAAAAGTTGGGCAATGTATCCGTGACCCTTGCCATAGCCTTTCTGGTCGGCTCCGGCATCGGCGTCACCGGCGGCGGCGTGATCAACCGGACGCTGTATGAGTACAACCCGGTGTTGAGCGATACCTTTATTAGTCTAGTTTATGTCCTGCTCTTAGGGTTCCTGGGCATTTACTCGCTGATTGACTTCCTCAAGCTGAGCAAATCGGGGGAAGATGTCGGCGCCCACCATGGTGAAAGCGCCCACGGCGCCGAGGCGGCCAGTGGCAAAAAAGGTCTTCCCGCCAAGTTGCAGTCGGCCAAACTGCCCCCCATGATCACCTTTGACGAGGACCTGGCACCGGGCGGCAAGCAAATCTCAGGTGTGTTCGTAGCGGTTTGCGGCGCCATCGTCGGTTTTGTGGCGGCCATCATGGGCGTTGGCGGCGGCTTCCTCACTTTCCCCATGTTTGTGTACATTCTCGGTGTTTCCTCCTTCACTACGGTTGGAACGGACATTCTCCAGATCATCTTCACCGCCGGTTACGCCGCCATCGCCCAATACGCCATCTATGGATTCATATTTTATACTCTGGCGATGGGAATGCTGTTGGGCTCCCTCATTGGGATTCAGGTGGGGGCGCTCACCACCAAGGTGGTCAAAGGCATTTACATTAGAGGATTCTATGCCATGGCGGTGTTGGCCGGCTTCATCAACCGGCTGTTTGCCCTGCCCGGCAAGCTGGGTGAATTGGAAGTGATCAGCATTTCCAAACCGGTCGCGTCGACCCTGACCATGCTTGGAAACTGGGCTTTTTTTATTGTGGTCGGCGTGTTTGCGGTCTGGGTGATCGGCAAGTTCTTCGGCAATATGAAAGCGTTGCGAGGGGAGGTATAAGTCAATGATGATTGTGGATAAAAAAGAATTTAGGAATGGTGCGCTGCTGGGCGTCAGTTTTTTTGTGGTGCTGGCGATCATGTTCATGCCCGTTTTTGGCGGGAGGAATGCGTTTGAAGCATCCGACCGGCTGTTCAATTCCATTGCCAAGGGCTCGACTTATTATATTCCCCAGGTGATGAAGCAAAATGAGGAATTTAAGGGGCGGCAGATTGACGTAGCGATCCAACTGGACAGCCCGGAGCTCATTTCCAGGGTGAGCCGCCTGTTTTTTGACGCCGGTGCGTCAGTCAGCACCGAGGGCACCCAGTTGAAGGTGCAGGGGGACCTCGGCAGGATTCTGGAGCTCACCCTCCAGCATGCGGATACCGTGTTCCACAACCGCGGCGATGAGCTGGTGCAAAAGTACGGCTTCCATCAAAAAGAAGTGCTGTATGACTGGTACAAGTCGCTGAAAGCGGTCGGCAAGAGCTTGACCCGGCAGGAGAACTTCAAGGAGGCTGCGTGGATAGATGAGGTGCTCAAGAGGGCCGTGGAGGTCTCTTACAATTTCTTCAAGATCGAGCCTCGGTCGGCGGCGTCGGCGGCGGGGATACTGACTTTTGCGCTGGTTTTCTATGTTGTCTATACCATGTGGTGGGGCTACTCCATCCTTTTCATGTTTGAGGGCATGGGCCTGCAAATGAAGTCGGGCAAGAAGAAGGAAGTGTAGCTTATCCGGTCAACCTTCTTTGGGTCAAGGAGGGGGTAGGGTGAGGGTCCTAATAAACACTTTGCGGATCCTCGCCCACCACCCCGGACTTGTTATGCCTATTATCGGCTGGTAGGGCTGAGCAATGCTAAGCTTTCTCAGGAAGATCTTTGCAAGAGGAGACCACGAAGCGATTCCTCCCATGGATGTCGAGGAGCTTCGGACCACCTTCAAGGTCCGCTATCATCACTTCAAACTCCTCTTGAACGCAAACAATAAAGCTCTTGAGATGATGACCGAGATGGAGCACGCCCTGCACGGCAATCGGCCGTTCGGGATGGCATTCATCAAGGCCGCCTGCACGGCCATTTCCGCCAACGTGTTTCATATCGTCAAGAATTTGAACGAGTTGGCCCCGGGAAAATATGAAGAACTGTATGACCGGTTTAAAGAGATACAGGAAAATATAAGTCGCGAATTGTCCGTGCGTGAACACAGGATAGGGGATAAACTGGTCATCCCTCTGGCCGAAGCGGACAAGGACATGGCGGACCAGGTGGGCAGCAAGATGGCCAATCTGGGAGAAGTGCGCAATCGAATTCACTTGCCGGTACCTCCCGGTTTTGCCGTCAGTTCCCTGGGATATCATCGTTTTATGGAGCACAATAAGCTGCAGGTGGAAATCGATCGGCGTATTCAGGCTACGGTGGCCGAGCGTATGGACGAGTTGTTCAGACTGAGCGCCGACATTCAGCAGCTGATTATCCGCTCGGAAGTGCCCGCTGATCTCGAGGAGGCCATTATGGAAGCCTATCGAGAAATTGAAAAACAGGCGGGAGCGGGTGTCAGGGTTTCGCTGCGCAGCAGTGCGCTGGGGGAGGATATGGCGGGCACCTCTTTTGCCGGTCAGTATCGCTCTGAACTGAATGTCAGTGCCGAACATATCCTGCACGCCTATAAGGAAATACTGGCCAGCAAGTACAGCCTGGCTGCCATGAGCTACCGCCTCAACCGGGGTATCCGCGATGAGGATGTTTCCATGAGTGTAGGCTGCATGGCCATGGTCAACGCCGTTGCCGGCGGCGTCATGTACTCGCGCAATCCGATGGACATCAGGGATACTTCAATCCTGATCAATTCAGTGTGGGGACTGCCCAAATCGGTTGTGGACGGCAGCGTAACCCCCGATGCGTTCACGGTCTCGCGCGATGACCCCGGGGAAATTCTATCCAGGGACGTGCGCGTCAAGGATCGCAAGTTTGTGTGTTACCCGGATGAAGGTGTGTGCCGGCTGGATTTGACCGGGGAGAGCAGCGAGCTGCCTTCGATTACCGACGAACAGGCACTTGAATTGGCCAGGATGGCCGTCAGACTGGAAGAATATTATGGGGGCCCGCAGGACATCGAATGGGCTGTCGGAGACGACGGGATTATTTACCTGCTGCAATGCAGACCGTTGCAGCAGATGGAATCGACACGCCCCCCTGGCGAACAGCCTCCCGCCGGCTCGGACGACAGCGCCGCCATCATCCTCGCCGGCGGAATGACCGCCAGTCCGGGCGTCGGGTGCGGTCCCGTCTACATCGTCAGGAAGGACATGGATGCGCTGCAGTTTCCTGAAGGGGCCGTGCTGGTGGCATCCCAGTCGCTGCCCCGATGGGCTTCCATGCTGAGTCGAGCGGCCGCCGTCGTTACCGAGCAGGGCAGCGTGGCGGGACATCTTGCCAATGTGGCGCGCGAATTTTCAGTGCCTGCACTGTTCGGCGTGCTTCATGCCACACAACAATTGAAGCAGGGCGATTTGGTGACGGTCGATGCCGATGGGCTGAAAGTCTACGAGGGGCGGATCGATGCGCTGTTGGCTGCCAGATCCGAACCCAGAAAGAATCTTATGGCCGGAAGCCCGGTCTATGAGATGCTCGAAAAAGTCGCCGAACACATCGTCCCATTGAATCTTCTCGACCCCGATTCCACTGAGTTCAGGGCCAGGAATTGCACCACTTTTCATGACATCACCCGGTTTTGTCACGAAAAATCGGTTCAGGAGGTTTTCAGTTTTGGTAAGGAGCATCATTTTTCGGAGCGATCCAGCAAGCAGTTGTTTTGCAAGGTTCCCATGCAGTTCTGGATCATCAATCTGGATGACGGCTTCAAGGGGGAGGCGGGGAGAAAGTATGTCCAACTGGACAATATCGCCTCGATTCCCATGCTGGCGCTGTGGGAAGGAATGACCGCCGTTCCCTGGGGAGGACCGCCGCCGGTGGATACCAAAGGCTTCATGGCGGTGTTGATGCAGGCGACGACCAACCCTGCTTTGGATCCGACCATGAAGTCCGATTACGCGGCCCGCAACTATTTCATGATTTCCAGGAATTTCTGCAACCTGAGCTCAAGGTTCGGATTCCATTTTTCAACCGTCGAGGCTCTGGTGGGAGAGCGGCCAAGCGAAAACTACATCAGCTTCCAGTTCAAGGGCGGTGCGGCGGACTATCCGAGGAGGGTGCGGCGCGCCGTTTTTGTCAGCAGCATTTTGCAAGACTACGGCTTTCGCACCGAAGTGAAGGAAGACGCCGCCTTTGCCCGCATAGAAGGGCACGAAGAAAAATTCATGCGGGAGAGGCTGGCCATTTTAGGTTACCTGATCATCCACACTCGGCAGCTGGATATGATCATGTCGAGTAACGCAGCGGTGAATAACCACAAGAGCAAAATTGTAAGCGATATCGAATCCATTTTGCGCGGTGAATACACGGGCAAAAAATGCCCGACTGGTTCGAATTAGCTGCTATCCTGGGCGCCGTTCCCTTGTGGGAGAGGGACGGGGGTGAGTGTGTAGCACACCACCCAGCCGACCTCTCGCCCACGGAACGAGGGGAACTGCGGGAGGCGCCCGATAGAAGTGAATCAGGCATACACAACAAAGAAGAGCTGCATGCTTGTCAACAGTCGATACATCTCTGTCAAAGTCAACGAGCCTCAGTTGCGGGACCGTAACGAGGCGTTGTTCATATTGCTTGACATCAGCAACTTCCTGTCCACTCCCCACGACTTGCAGGAGATTCTCGACGGCGCTCTGAGCAAGGTTCTGGAGTTCTTTCACCTGGACGCAGGGCGCATCTATTTGATGGACGATGCGGGTGAGTCGCTCACCTTGACGGCCTTCAAGGGGCTTGATACGCAGGGGCTGGAGCGCGTTAAAATCAGTGAAGGTTTCACCGGTAGAGCCGCACGAACCCGTTCTTTTATCGCTCAGCGCACGTCCGAGTTGGAGGACCCGGAGCGGACCCGTCTGCTGGTGCGGAAGGGATTCAAAGTGGTGATCTGCGTTCCCCTGATTGCCATGAGAAACGTTGTGGGCGTGATGAATCTGGCTGCCGGAAGCATGATCGAGTTGGACCAGGCAAAAATCGATCTGCTCATTTCGGTGGGGAATCTGATCGCTGTGGCGGCCAACAATGCAAAACTGTATGCCGATTTGAAACAATCATTGAAAGAATTGAAAACCCAGAAAGAAGCCATCGAATTTTTTGCCCACTCCATCTCGCACGACCTCAAGAGTCCGGCTGTCGGAATTCATGGGCTGACGGCACGACTGGCAAGAGACTACCATGACCGGTTGGACGACAAAGGCCGGCTCTACTGCCGGCAAATTCTGCGGGCGTCCGAGCAGATAGCCGGCCTGGTGGACAAGATCAATGCGTACATTGTGGCCAAAGAGGCACCTTTGGACTATGTATCGATCGATGTTGGAGAAGTTCTGCAAATGCTCAGAAGTGAAATAGCGGATGAGCTTGCCCGGCGCAGGATCAGATGGGTGGAGCCGGCGGAGATGCCCGAGATTGTGGCGGACAAGATTTCCTTGGTGCGGATTCTGCGCAACCTCATCGGAAACGCCCTCAAACACGGCGGTGAAGGTCTGAGTGAAATCAAGGTGGAATACCAGGACGGCGAGAAACACCACATTCTGCGCGTCAGCGACGATGGTGTGGCGTTGAGTAGAGAGGATGCCGAGAAACTCTTCCAGCTCTTTTATCGCCATGAACGTTCTCAAGGGGTGGAAGGCGCCGGACTGGGGCTTGCCATTGTCAAGGAGCTTGCCGAACGCCACGGCGGCAGGGTGTGGATAGACCTCGAGGCGAAAAAGGGCATGACTTTTTGTGTCTCGCTTGCCAAGTCTTTGTCCTAGGTGGGGGAGGAGCCCATTGCACAATGCCGATTCATAATCTCGACAAAATGTTCAAACCGGCTTCGGTCGCTGTAGTGGGGGCGAGCGAAAAAAGCGGCAGCATTGGCCGGGCGCTCATGCGAAACCTGCGCGCAGGCGGTTTCCCCGGGGAGATCTATCCGGTCAATCTGCGCCATCGAGAGATCAACGGGATCAAAGCCTATCCGAAAGTCTCCGCCATCGGCCAGGCGGTTGATCTGGCAATCATTGCCACTCCCATTACCACTGTGGCTTCTATCATCCGCGACTGCGGCCAGGCGGGCGTTGATTGTGCCGTCATCATATCAGCGGGCGGCCGAGAGATCGGGAGCAAAGGTCTGGAGATCGAGGCGAGAATTCGGGAGGAGGCCGGCGCGAGCCGGGTGCGTATCATTGGGCCCAACTGTCTTGGGGTGGCCTGCACCGAAGCTCGTTTGAACGCCAGTTTTTCAGGTCAAATGCCCATTGCCGGCAAGCTGGCTTTTGTGTCCCAGAGTGGGGCCATGTGTACCGCGATTCTTGATCTTTCCTTCAAGGAGCACATCGGCTTCAGTTATTTTGTCAGTGTCGGCAGCATGCTGGATGTGGATTTCGGGGACATGGTCAATTATCTGGGCAACGACCCCAACGTCAGCAGCATTCTGCTCTACATTGAAAGCCTGAGCGATTTCCGCAACTTCATGAGTGCCGCCAGAGCCGTCTCGCTGGTCAAGCCCATTGTCGCCCTGAAAGCCGGGAGATCCCCGGCAGGGGCGCGCGCAGCCGCTTCCCACACGGGCGCCATGGTGGGTGAAGATGCCATTTACACCGCGGCCTTCGAGCGGTGTGGCATCATGCGTGTGCAAACCATCGAGGAATTGTTCGATTGCGCGGAAATCATGGCCAAGCAACCGCGCCCCACCGACGCCGGCCTGGCGATCATCACCAATGCCGGTGGGCCCGGGGTCATGGCGGCGGACGCTCTCGCCGCATACAACATGGAGCCGGTCCCTCTCGGCGACGCAACCATAACCAGGCTGGATGCATTGCTGCCGCCCTATTGGAGCCGTGCAAACCCCATCGACATCATCGGAGATGCAGACCTGGAACGGTATCGGGGAGTGATCGAGGTCTGTCTTGCCGCCAAAGAGGTCAGCGGTGTCCTGGTTATCATGGTGCCCCAGGCCCTGACCCACCCGACGGCGGTGGCCGAGGCGCTCTGTGAAACGTTGAAGGGCAACAGCAAGCCGGTCTACACGGTGTGGATGGGGGGCGAGAGCGTCGAACCGGGGAGGAGACTGTTCAACCGGATGGGTATCCCCACCTATGATGTGCCCGAGCGGGCCATCCGCGCCTTTATGACGATGTATCGCTATGCCCGCAACCTGAAGCTGTTGCAGGAAATTCCTCAAAAACTGCCGAACGAACCCGAATATCAGCAGAATGTCGCACAAAACATCATACACCAGGCCATTGCGCACGGTCGCCGGTGCCTCACCGAAATTGAATCGAAGCAGCTCTTGCTGGCCTACGGGATTCCCTGCACCCGCACGGAGGCGGCAAAATCCGTCGACGACGCTGCGCGGTTGGCCCGGGACATCGGCTTTCCAACCGTCATGAAAATCCATTCACCGGATATCACTCACAAATCGGATGCCGGAGGGGTGCTGTTGAACCTGTCGGATGAGGCGGCAGTGCGTGACGGCTTCGATCGGATCATGCACAACTGCAGGGCTCATAACCCCAGGGCCGACCTCTGGGGAGTCACGCTGCAGCCGATGATTCCACGGCCTGACTACGAACTGATTATGGGCAGTAAAATGGATGGACAATTCGGTCCGGTCATCCTTTTCGGATTGGGGGGAATCCTGACGGAGGTGCTCGAAGACAAAGCCATCGCCCTGCCACCCCTCAATCGCTTGCTGGCCCACAGGCTCATCGAGAATACCGGGGTGTATGCGCTGCTCAAGGGTTATCGCAACCAGCCGGCGGCCAACATGGTGCTGCTGGAAGAAATACTGGTGCGCCTTGCGCAGCTGGTGATCGATTTTCCGGAAATCCAGGAACTGGACATCAACCCTCTGGTTCCATTGCAGGGTGATATTCTTGCTCTGGACGCTCGAGTGGTGGTGGCCTCTTCCACCATTCCATCACCCCTGCACCTGGTCATCAGCCCCTATCCGAGCCAGTATGAACAGACGGTGGTCACCAAGTCCGGGCTGGAAATCTTCGTCAGACCCATCAAGCCGGAGGATGCGCCGTTGCTCAGCGAGCTTTTCGATTCGCTCTCTCCGACCAGCATCTATTACCGGTTTTTCCGGCCGTTGCGTTACCTGTCCCACGACATGCTGGCTCGCTTCACGCAGATCGATTACGACCGGGACATGGCGCTGGTGGCTCTGCAACGGGTGGGGGACGCGGAAAAAATGCTGGGAGTGGCTCGCATCATCAGCGATCCGGATATTACCAAAGCGGAATTCTCGGTCCTTGTGGGCGATGCCTGGCAGGGCAAAGGCGTGGGAGCCACGTTGCTCGAACAATTGGTGGAGATCGGCAGAGAGCGCGGGCTCGAGTTCCTGTGGGGAGTCGTTTTGCCGGAAAATACCAATATGCTGGCTCTTGGACGCAAGTTGGGCTTCACCATTAAGCGAGTGCCCCAGAGCAGCGATTTCGAATTGAGGATCAATCTGCAGCAGCCTTCTCAGGGTGACCGGGAAGGGGTGACATAGATCCGGCGCTTCACCTCAAACAACACTCGTCAAGGCCCGCATGCGGTGCGCACGACAAATCGGCAGAAACCCGGGCCGCCACTAACTCGTTCAGGTGTCAATGGGCTTTCACAAGGGAGGATCATCATGGTGGATTCGGCAAGAAAGAAAATTCTGTTGGCGGTGGATGGATCGGAACAGGCCATGGAGGCGGTTCGCTACGTGTCGAAGGTGTTGCCGCCCGAGCAAATGGAAATCGTTCTTTTCAATGTTATGACGAAAATTCCTGAATCGTTCTGGGATTTGCAAAAGGAGCCGGCCTTTTATCATAAGATAGCCAACATCAAGGCCTGGGAAGTTCAGCAGGAGAAGATCATCCATGAATTCATGGAGAATGCCGGTCGCCTGCTGCTGGATGCCGGATTTCCCGAAGATGCCTTCAGCGTGAATATTCAGGAGCGCCGGGACGGGATAGCCAGGGACATCGTGACCGAATCCCAAAAAGACTACAGTGCGGTGGTGCTTGGACGCACCGGCCTGAGTGACTTGAAGGATTTAATTCTCGGCAGTATCGCCAACAAGCTGATGGAGCGCCTCACGGATGTCCCCGTCTGGATCATTGGGGGTTCGCCTCAGCCCGGCAGGCTTCTCATCTCCATGGACACTTCCGAATGGGCCATGCGAGCGGTCGATTATGTGGGCTCCATGCTGGATGGCTCTCCAGCCGAAGTGCTGCTGTTCCACGCGGTAAGGGGCTTCGACATTTTTCAGCGGGGGCATGGCAAAGCGTTTGTGCCGGAGCACAACAGGGATTGGATGGAACAGGCCGAAAAGGAGCTCAATGAGGCAAGCAGGGCAATCGAGCCGATCTTTGAGAAAGCCGCACAGCGTCTTGTGAGCGCGGGTCTGTCCGCGGACCGGATTGCCACTAAAGTGGTTACGGGGGTCTCCAGCCGGGCCGGCGCCGTTGTCCTGGAGGCTCAGCGGGAGGGGTATGAAACCATCGTGGTGGGGCGCAGAGGATTATCCAAGGTGCAGGAATTCTTTATGGGTAGAGTGAGTAACAAAATCATACAGATGGCCCGCAAGATGGCGGTCTGGGTGGTGAGCTAGGAGCGGCCGGCTGCCCCGGGGCGGTTAGCCTCGGGGGCCTTGATTTTTGTGTCGACCGTCAGCTTGAGGTGATGGTCGGCCATTATCCAGGAAGAGCGGTGATGATGGTGGGGGCTTTGACCATCTCGCGGATCTGTCTTTTGGCGACTTTGTAACGCTCAAAATACAACTGAGCAAACTTTTTCATCAGCTTGTAGCCCATGTCGGGGTCCTTCTCGCAGAGATCGAAAAGCTTGTCCGCATCGACTTCAATCAATTCTGAATCCTCCAGACAAACGGCGGTCAGGGTGTATTCCTGCGGTTTCATGAAACATGCGGCGCCGAATAATTCGCCGCGTTCGCGCATCTCAAATCCAATGCCGACCTGGTCTCCCGGTTGCAACTCTCTCAAACTGACCAGACCCTTGAGGACCACATAGATATGTCTGGCCCTTTCACCTTTTTCGTAGACATGGGAAAACGTCTTGTAGTTCTTTTTTTCAGTAATCTTTGCCAGTTCACTTAATTGCGAATCTGCGAAGATGCCAAATAGCTCGAACTTCCTGAGTTCAGCGACGTCAACCATGGTGGGCCTCCTTTCATAAAGATCACCCCCTCGCACCATACATGCAATGCGTGGATGACCGTGACGCCATGCATTCCGGCGAATCCTGGATCCCGTTCCGGGATTCGTCGGAATGACGGGCTCGACAACTTGTCGGATAGCTTCCTACGGTTCGTAGTGAATGGGGTTTCCCATATCCGCAAACGAAAAGTTCAAGAAAATGTGATGTCCATTGTAGTCCAAGACGCGCAGATCATCCGTTTCGCTCAAGTCACCCATGACCACCGAAAAGTGCACCCCGTATTTTTCTTTCACCTTGTCGAATGGAAGCTCATAAGCGATGAATTTCTTGATTCCCTTGGCACTCAATTTTTCTACAAATTTCTTGTCCGTAAATGATTCGTAAGAAGTGAGTATCAGAATTGGGCCCGTTCCTGTAAAAACAATACCTGCTTTCATCGTACCGACTCCTCCTTCGCGAAAAACAATACTGGTTGGTTGAAAGATCACAACGTACGGGGTCAAACCCGGAGGGTGACAAGCCGTCCAATCCTCATTCTCCGAGCTCGGCCTCTGCCATGTCAGTACCTGATGAGCAAGGTGCATGCCAAAGAAGGGGGCATTGATGATTTGTCGAAATACGTGGGAGGGAGCTTTTGCGTGCACCTATCCGGCGAAAAAATCAGTGAAGATCCCGGGGCGTGTGTCAGCATTTTTTACATAGTGTAAAGATTGCCGTGCTGAGCTGCCCCCTTTGTGAGTGGAGGCAGCGGGGCATCGGGTGAGGCTTGTATGACGGGTTTCACTGGCTTACCCAGAGGGCGGCTTTTTCCAGCTCTTCCAGCAGCTTCATACTGCGGGAGCCGACCATCCAACCTTTGAGCAGGCCCTTTTTCATCCCGGCGCGGCCTACCGCGACCACCGCGTAGGCCTTCTTTTCAGTCTCGCGCACGATGGTCTTGACTACGCCGCTGGAGGGTGCCACCTGAACAGTGATGCGCTCTTTTTCCACCCCATTGTTCAACAGCACCCGGCTTGCCTCCGCAAGCATTCGGTCTATGTCCTTGGCCCCACCGGTATCGGCGTGGAACAGAGTCACGTTATGGTCCTGCTCATGCTGCAGCATGAAGCCGACATGGTCCGTGATGCGCAGGCTCGGCTCAGATCCATCGACACAAAGCAGTACGTTCCTGCGGTTTTCTTCCGGCTGCCGGCAAATCCACAGGGGAAACTCGATGTTACGTTCCATTAGCGCTCTGGTGACGCTATCCTGCAGGACCTTTTCGAATATGGCATAGCCCCTTTTGCCAAGCACCACCGCGTCATAGGAGCCGCCTTTTGCTTCTCGAGCAATGTCCTTTATGGTGCCAAACTGTTTGAACATCAATTTGGCGGTGATATTTTCCCCTGGAAATCCCCGGTCAATGAGCATACTCCTGGCGATTTCAAGTGCTCTTTCACCCTTTTGGCGATAAATTTCAGTGTTCTTTTTATCGATGCTGCGCTGAACCTTGTCGCCGCTGCCGACCTCTGCACGTGGTGACACGTAGAGAAGGGTCAGTTCCACATCCGCTTTGTTGCTGAAAAATGAGCCCACAAAGCGGACTCCCTGCATGAGCCTCACGTCTTCGCTTATGGTAATCAAAAGATGTTTCTGCATGGTTTCCTCTCCGTTGCATTGACACCTGTACGGGCACCCCATGGAAGCGATGCAGGGGCGGATCGATGTATCTACGATCATTATCAAAGGGATTCCAAAGGGGCAAGTGGTATGGTGAACCGAACTTACCCTTGACAGTGTATTCACTTTAAAGTATTTCATTAGCCGAACAAGGCGGCATACCCAAGTGGTAAGGGAGCGGTCTGCAAAACCGTTATTCACCGGTTCAAATCCGGTTGCCGCCTCCAAGGAAAATCAAGGACCCAGCCGATTCGGTCGGGTCCTTTCTTCCTTTGGTGCGATGCAGGTATCATCTGAAGCGAAGAACATCCTTGCAGTTCATATGCGGGTTATTGCGTGTCCCGAAAAATGAGGCCCGGGCGTGGTCGACCGAACCACGCTGAGAGTTCTGCACCAGCCCTTAGATAGCGCGGTTCGCCACGCCCATTTTCCAAACTGCCCGAGCAGCTGCCTTGCAGCTTCCAGGGCTTGCATGGCAAGCCGGCCACGGGCGATACTCAAACAAGCGCGGCCGCTCCCTACTTCAACAGCATCAACTCGGCGTCTTTCATCATCTTTTCGCCGTCGTTCATGAACTGCTCGCCTTGAGAAGGTGCACCTTCCTCGATCATTTTGTTCTGAACCAGGTCGTCCAGCATCTTCTTTTTGGCGTCCGTCATCATTTTTGCGCCGTCCAGCATCCTTTTCTTGCCATCGGCAATCTGCTCTTCTTGAACCAGCCTGTCGCCGTCCACCATCATTTCATAGCCCTCGGACATGGACATTTCCCCTTCCAGAGCGTCCCCTTCTTTGATGCTCCCTTGCTTGACCAGTTCTTCTTTCAGCGCTTTTTTGCCATCCAGCATCTTCTTGGCGCCATTCATCATCTCCGTGCGGCCTTCGACCTGCTTTTTGACTCCAAGCATCTCCATGGCGCTCTCTTTGGCGGTGTCTTTAGCGGTGTCTTTGACCACGTCTTTCAGCGACACCTGGGAAAAGCCCGGTGCTGCAAGCATCACGATAAAAAATCCGGTGATCAGGGAACAGACGGTTGACTTCATCAGTCTCGAGGACAAACTTTGCATGACTCACTCCTTGGGAAACCTGAATTTTAATTGGAAAAGCTAAAAACAGTAGCGACCTGGGACTCCACAAATTTGTGTCGCTTCACGTATGCATCGGCTTCACCCCCTCACGACTCGGTGTCCTGGTTTTGCGCACCATCACCTCTGCATGTTAGCAAATGACATGCCAAACACTCAAGTGATTCCGATATATATGCTAACCAGATAAAAACATTAAAAAACATTAGATATCAGGCGAACCAACCGGTGATCAAGGCGAGGCAGGGACCCGCTGTGCTCAAGATGCAATGAGAGGCAAATGTACCAAATTTTTCACCTTGCTCGTACCGCTGTGCAAAAAATGGTTCATCCGGTTAATGAGTACCCGGAGTTGAAAAAAGAAAATGGACATGGCAATAACCCCAGTTGTTTGACTGTGATCGAACAACGGGAGGGGAAATCAAGCCATGTCCACATCCATACTTTACCATGCTTTCGGTCTGAAGGGTATTCACTATGAATCCACTCACTTTTTGGGAGATTGTATTTACATCAATGCCCGAATGACAGATCAATATGTGAGATGTCCAGAATGCAGAAATCGAAAAGCCAGCTTCAAAGGCCAGAAAAGAAGACTTCTGCGTATGAGTCCCATTGGAAGGAAGAGGTGCTTCTTGGACCTTTTGCTCCACCGACTCAAATGCCTCAGGTGCGGACATCTTTGGTGGCCCACTCTGCCCTTTATGGATGGCAAACACCGTTATGTCAGGTCCTTCGCACTGACAGCTTTGGATCTTTTGAAGTTCGGCACCATCCGTTCGGTCGCGGAGTACCTGGCAGTGGGCTGGGATCTTGTCAAACAGATCCACAAGGAGCGCCTCTCTTTGCTCTACAGGTCGGTTCCCTTGCATAAAGTCAAATACCTTGGAATTGATGAGTTCAGCATAAGAAAGGGCCATGAATACATGACCATTTTCGTCAATATCGAGGATGGAAGAATTCTGCATGCCGTTGAAGGCAGAAGTAAAGAAAAGATCCAACCCTTCATCGAAAAGCTCTCCAAAAAGGCAAAGAAACTCACTGCGATCGCCATGGACATGAGCGGAAGTTATTATTCTGCTGTACGTGGGTGGCTGCCTCATGTTGATATTGTCTTTGACCGTTACCACGTATCGGCTCTCATGAACCAGGCTGCTAAGTAAATCCGAAGAGGCCAGCAAAGAGAATTGGACAACCTCGGACAAAAAGCTCTCAAAGGGAATCGCTTCCTACTCTTGAGAAACTATGATTCCCTTGAGCCTGATCGCAAGGCCCGACTTGATGCCCTCCTTAAGGCCAATCACCCCCTTTTCATTGCTCATTCCATGAAAGAACAGTTGCGACTCTTTTGGGACGAGGACTTTGACAGTGCAAAGAGCTTCCTTGAAGTGTGGATTAAGGATGCCATGCAATCTGGAATCGGCCCCCTTGCCAAGGTGGCCAAAACTCTGGCTGGCTACAAAACAGGGCTTCTCAACTATTTTAAATATTCTATCACCAGTGCCGTTGTCGAAGGAACCAACAACAAAATCAAAACCCTTAAAAGGCAGGCGTATGGGTTCCGAGATATGGTCTACTTTAAATTGCGACTCTATCATCTCCACACCCAGAGGTACTCATTAACCGGATGAACCAGAAAA
>FWPV01010550.1_pt1 | contig 15066 bp, 9 predicted proteins | sample 2228371 | NCBI WGS metagenome assembly FWPV01 (sample SAMEA103939776, study PRJEB20133) | metagenome
AAGCATACGAGGGCGAGGGCATCATGATAAACTCTGGACCCTTCACTGGTCTGGATAGCCAGGAAGGCAAGGAGCAAAAAGTGCCCCGCTTTCTTGAGGAAAACGGATGGGGGCATAGTGAAATAAACTACCGTTTGAGGGATTGGCTGATCTCGCGCCAAAGATATTGGGGAGTACCCATTCCCATAGTTTACTGCGAGAAGTGTGGTATGGTTCCCGTGCGCGAAGAAGACTTGCCCGTGCTGCTCCCGGAAGATGTGGACTTCTCCCCCGAAGGCCCCTCTCCCTTGGAGCGCTCAGAGGAGTTTCGTTTGACGGTATGCCCTTCATGTGGAGGCTCAGCGGAGCGCGAGACCGATACGATGGATACTTTCGTGGATTCTTCATGGTATTTCATCCGCTTCGCTGATCCCCATAACCAGATGGAGGCTTTCAGCGACCAGGAAGTATCTTACTGGTTACCTGTGGATCAGTATATCGGCGGAATAGAACATGCCATCCTACACTTGCTTTACTCTCGTTTCTTCACCAAGGTGCTTTACGATCTGGGCCTGGTGGGCTTCGATGAACCCTTTACCAATCTTCTGTGCCAGGGCATGGTGGTCATGGGCGGGGCCAAGATGAGCAAATCCAAGGGCAATATCATCACCCCCGGAGAATTTCTAGACAGTTACGGGGCGGACACCTTGAGACTGTTCATACTCTTTCTGGGTCCCCCGGAAGCGGATAAGGAATGGAGCGAGTCGGGAATCGAGGGGTGTTATCGTTTTCTGCACCGAACCTGGCGACTGGTCCATAGGTATTTGAACATCCTCACCCTGAAAACCAATCCGGTGCCGGAAGAGGACCACCTTCTGAAGGAGATTGTTCACTGGACCCATCGCACCATTAGGCAAGTTACCCTTGATATAGAGAGATTTTCCTTCAATACCGCCATTGCCCGGATTATGGAGTTTGTGAATGTTTTAAATAAAACGTTGGAAGAAAGCCCCAGCGTTTTTAATACCTATGAAGGGCGCAAGGCAGTGGAAAGCATGATCCTCATCCTGGCCCCCTTCGCTCCTTTTATCTGCGAGGAACTGTGGAGCGAAATCGGGGGGGATTACAGCGTCCATCAGCAGCCCTGGCCGGCCTGGGACGAGGAACTGGCAAGGTCTGAAACGATCACCATGGTGATTCAGGTGAACGGCAAGGTCCGGGAAAGAATGGAGGTGGAGGCGGATATTAATCCCGAGCAGATGGAAAAAGTCGCCCTCAGCTCTCCCCGCATCCGTGGGATTATCCAGGACCGCCAGATCAAGAAAGTCATCGTTGTGCCAGGAAAATTGGTAAACATCGTCTTGTAACATCTTTCCATAAGGCCTACGAGAGAATTTGCTTAGTTTGATTCTTCGATGAATTCTCGATGCATGGGATATTATCCCCATTTCATGTGATTCTTCAGCTTTAAATCCGGCATGCAAGGAGGAAGGAGATGTATAAAAAGATATCCACATTCACCGAAAAGCTGTCTTCGCTTCCTTATTGGAAGATAGCGCTGGCTGGCTTGGTCGTTGTAAGTTTGCTCTGTTGTTTCGTTTACTTCTTTGCCTCGTCTCGCGCTCAAAAGAAGGTCTTTATTACCAGGGAAGAACAGCCAGAAGAACCGGAAAAAAAGAACGCGCAAATAATGGTGCATGTCGCCGGGGCGGTGGCTAGACCCGGTCTGTACCAACTCGATGAGGGATGCAGGGTTGGAGAGGCCCTGGAAAGAGCGGGGGGCACATTGCCCCAGGCGGACCTCAAGCCCGTGAACTTCGCCGAGAAACTTAGGGATGGACAAAAAATCTATGTGCCCTTCATGGGGGAGAAGACAACCACGGAAGCGGGCACGGATGCCTCGGGAAAGTTGAACATCAACTTGGCTTCCGCGAAGGAACTGGAGAGCTTGCCGGGGATCGGTCCCTCCCTGGCTAGCAGGATTGTCGATTACCGGGAGAAAAACGGGAGCTTTAAATCCGTAGAGGATTTGAAAAAAGTAAAGGGGATTGGCGAAAAGAAGTTCAACGAAATAAAGGAACTGATAACCATCTGACAACCATCGATTTGCTCACTGTTTCAGATGAACCAGCTATACACGAGATTGGATGTCATAACTGGCCGCCTTTATCCTTACCGCCTGCCCCTCATCTCTCTTGTTTTTATTTTAAACATTTTTATCTACGACCAGTGCCATCTCCACCAGGCGGTGTACTGGGGGCTTCTTGCATTCGGGACGATTTGTTTATTTATTCTTTGCCGGATTTCCACCAGGCTTATCTGGATAAGCTTTCTTATTATCTTTGCCGCTAGCGGTGGGCTGGTCGCGGCAAAGACCTATTCCAGGTGGGCTAGTAGGAAACATGGTAATTTACAAAATGTAACGTTAATGGGGGAGATAACATATGACTCATCACTCATTCCAGAAGTCGGCGGATGGATCATCGAGACGGATGAGAACCCCGAGCTGGGAATCGCAGAAGGCGAAAGATTAAAGATAAACTTCACGGGAAACCTGCTCGAAAAGGGCGTTTTTCCAGAGTGGGGCGATCAGGTCCAAGCGCGCGGAGACCTTATTCGCTTCAAGGACCGGAGTTCGGGAATAGATGGCATGGTAAGATGCTCCGAATTGGTCATAAAATCACGGCCCGGCAATCCCATTAAATCGATCGTCAACGGATTCAGAAAATCCATCTATAGCTTTTGCGCAAATGAGATGGGTGGGGAGAACGAGGGCAAATTAATATCCGGAATCCTACTGGGAGATTATCGGCAGTTAAATATGGGGGAGTACGATGCCTTGAGGCGAACCGGGTTGATCCATATATGTTCAGCTTCTGGACTGCACCTCACCATATTGGCTGGGCTAATCATTTTTTTAGGGAAGAAATTGCGCATGAGCTCGCGAAGTCTATTCCTTTTTCAGTTCCTCACCATATCTTCCTATGTAATCGTGACAGGAGGTAAACCGGCGGTGATTCGCTCAGCTTTCGTGGCTACCCTGCTCTCCTTGTCCGCCATCTTCTTTCTCGATTTTCATGGCCTTTCCGCCTTGGGATTGGGAGCGGTCATTATGCTGGGATGGAAGCCCTATTGGCTCTACAACATCGGTTTTCAACTCTCCTTTCTCTCCATATTGGGGTTAATGTTTCTTCACAGACCAGTCATGGAGACTTTCAAAATGAAAACCAGCAAAATTAACACCCTCCTTTCGGCCACCATCTCCGTCCAGCTAGCCACCGCTCCGCTTTTACTTTCGTCCTTTGGAGAGATATCGTTAGTTGCGCCCCTGGCTAACCTCATGGTCCTTCCTGTGATTCCTGTGGTCATGGCCTGCGGCTTTATCGGGGTCATTCTAAAGCATCTGCGCTTGCCCTTGGCTGTATTACCGGGATTTGCTGGGCGAATCTGTCTCAAGTACGTGCTTGCAATCGCCACGACCTTTTCATATCCAAATTGGACCGTATTCAGCTTCCAGCCCAGGAACTTAAACGTCTTCGTGGTCATTGCGTACTATTTATCTCTCTGGGCAGCTTTTGCATGGAAAAAGGGCAGGAGGCTTGGATTGGATAAATTTCTTCTAATAGGGATAGCTTTGATACTAATCCTGTCGCATATTCCCGTAAAGCTGAATCCTGGGATGGGGGGCCTTAAAGCAAGGATAGTATTTTTCGATGTGGGCCAAGGGGATTCCATCTTAGTGCAGAGTTCCAGTGGGGAGAACATACTGATCGATGGTGGAGAGGATGCCCAATTGATGCGCGGAAAACTGAGGGAATATTCCATTCGCAATATCGATCTGATGATACTTAGCCATCCCGATAAGGACCATGTTGCCGGGCTTTCCGGATGTTTGGACGAATGCATGGTTGGCGCGGTTATGGAGGTTGGTCTAGAGGGAAGTTCGTATTATCGAGAGTGGTCGGAAAAGGTAAAGAGCGAAGGGGCCTGCAGAACAATAGGGAGGGCTGGTGAGGTATATTCGTTTCCCGATTTGAGGGTTGAGGTTCTTTCTCCGGATTCACTGGAAACGGGCATGGCTTCGAAGAACGACCAGTCGTTGGTGCTCAGGATAAGTACTGATTCGTTTAGCTTATTGCTTACGGGCGACATAGAAAGCGAGGAAGAGAACAGGCTTTTGGATGGCCAGATCGATTTAAAGGCGGATATTCTTAAGGTTCCCCATCATGGTGGGTTCTCTTCAAGGAGTCGGGATTTTTTCTCCCAGATAAGCCCCTTGATAGCGGTGATATCAGTGGGGCGCAACAACGACTATGGGCATCCTTCGGCTGACACCCTAGAATCGCTTCGACACGTGGGAGCGCAAATCTACCGAACGGATCAGAGCGGTGATATCATAATCGAAGTAGAGCGGGAAGGATACGTGGTTAAGAGCAAAGGGACGAAAAAGTGAGTAGCCGGGGAGGCAGGGAGAGCCTGAGCTTCAAAAAAGACATTCTTCAGAAAGTAGTCTTGCTTACCTCGAAGGACCCGTTTAGGGTAAAAAAGATGACATACCAGGTGGCCAAGAGGATTGCGGCGACCCCTGGGCTGGATTTAAATTTCGAGGAGATCGATGCTAGAACCGATGACTTGGAGTCTGCCCTCTCAAGATTGCAGACCATCCCTTTCGGAGCGGAGAAGAGAATTTTACTGGTAAGGGAAGCGCAATTTCTTACTTCCAGAGACGTGAAGAAGATAGAGGACTATCTTCAACATCCTGTCGAGACCTCGTCTCTCATCCTCTCAGGCACGGGTATCGGGAAAAGGGATCGATTATACAAACTGGTAGAGGCCAATGGCAGGGTAATAGAGCAGCCAAAACATTCAAGAAGGGAATACCCCTCCCTTATAAAGAGCCTTTTTCGGGAAAAGGGAAAAACCATCTCCAACCGAGCGCTGGCTTTCTTGCTGGAAAGCATAGGATACGATTTAGAGGGCTTGTACTCCGCCATTGAAAAGATCGACCTTTGTTATGACAGTAAGGTGCGTATAGATCTCGAGGACGTGGCCCTTTTGATATCGCCAACGGTTGAACATACTGTCTATGAATTAGTTGATCAGATTGCCCTGCGGAATCTGGACACGTCATTAAAACTCTTTTACAGCTTGTTAAAACATGGCGAGAAGGAATTGGACATTTTCTATCGCCTGGTACGCCAATACCGTTTATTGCTGTTATACCAGGCGCTAGCTGGCGATAAGGAAAAGGCGGAGAGGGTGGCGCAATACTTGAAGGTGGAGCCTTTCGTGGTGGAAAAATTGCGAGAACAGTCGAGAAAATACGAAATAAGCGACCTTAAGACCATATACAGAAGACTGTTGGAATTCGATGTGGCCTCCAAGAGCTCGGAGAGTGCCGCGAATAGCTCGTTGGAGATGCTGATATATGATATCTGCAGGCCGCGCCCCGATTAGCCAGAAAAATAACCGATTGCGTGGTCATAAATTACCAAGCCGGAGGGGATCTTGGGGTAAAAATAGGTGCTCTTGTGGGGTAACCTTTCTCCATTGGTCGAAATAGCCCAGGCGTCTTCAAGGCTGGGCGGTTTAACCAGAAAACCCATCTGATAACTCCCCGAGAGGATTTCTTCAACCATCTCCGAGGTGTCGATCGTATATTTGAAGGAATAAGCTTTCCGAGCGTTTACGCTATCCTGTAACCCGAGATATTTCCTGAATAGAACCTCGTGGAGTATGGCTATATCAAGCATCCTCCATCTTTCCGAATGGATCTGCCCCCCCACGTTTTCCGCCATTATACGCCCCTTTGGCCTAACTAGAAAGATCCCCTTTTCGGTTATTAAACCATATACCGGTGATTTACCAGTCTCGCCAATGACTTGCGCGGTGGCATTGGTCAGCGCCTCCCTGTTGTGGCAATCGCCAACTCGCTGGATGAAACAACTCGACTCCAGTTTTTGCAGGGCTTCTTCTGGGGAAAGATCCTGTATTCTTACGAGTCGATGCACCGGGAGCATGACCAGTCCTGGATCGTTGATCCCCACCAGAGCCATGATGGTAAAATCATAAGGCCTCTCGCCTTTTGCTTTCTCGCTGGCCCTCTGCTCATCGCGGAAGATTAAGGCAGTCTCGTAACGGTGATGGCCATCTGCAATAAATATCGTTTTATCCTCAAGATGCCTTCTCAGCTCGCCAATGGCCGCCATATCGCTGAGCTCCCTGAGCTCGTGCCATATACCATCATCTGTGGAAAAGTTGTAGAGTTCGGTGCTGAGGGGCAACGCCTTCTCCTCGATGCAGCGCCAGAAAGCCTCGTCGTCTTTAAAAAGTGAGAAAATTTGGCTGAAGCTGGCCCTACATTGACGTAAAAGGTTTAACTGTTCCTCTGTTACCTCGGGAAAGGTCTGTTCGTGGGGGAAGATTCCCCTTTCCCCAAAACCCTCGATTTTGTAAAGGGCTATTAAGGCCAGCCGTTCTTTTCTGGGGCCACCGGGCAGAGGAAAATTTTGTCGATAGATGTAGATGGAAGGCTTAGAGCTGAATTTAAACACTCCGTTTTCCTTCCATTCCTCAAAGTATTCTCGTGCTCTTGCCTGCCAGAGTCGGCCCGATAACGGACCTCTTTCTTCTGGGAGAATAAGCCTTACCACGTTTAAGGGGTGGGAACGAAGGAGCCTTTCCCGCTCCTCTTCGCTGATCACATCGTAGGGAGGAGCCACCAGCCTACTTATATCTCCAGTGACACTGGAATCGTATAGCAGTCCCCGAAAAGCTCTAATATCCGCCAAACTTGTATCGCCTCTATCGTTTCTCCATTGAGGAAAGTATGTTCCTGTTAATTTAATACATTATATTGAAGAGAAAGACATTTGAGTATATTTGAAGGATAATTCGTAGTTAAAAGATAATTGAATGGCCAATGCCTGAAAAATTAACCATGAAATAAACCGAAGATTCCTTTCCCGCAGGCGATATCCGATTTGAAAAAGCAAGATCACCTCTAGCCGGTTAGGAAATTTTCTAAGGTTGGAAGAAGGAGTGCAATCGTATGAGCCCTTACCGGGAACTTTATTGCCTAGTTCTCACGGAGTTCTTTTTAGGTGAAAGGAGGGTGCGCGCGTAAAGGGCTATCCGCTCACCGCGTGGTGAACCAGAACATTTGATGGAAATGCTGACTAATTATTATTAAAATAGGATTAGTCATAGAAACTCCCTAAACATCCTTTCGATACCCCCCAGGGAGGCTGCGAAAGATTGGTAAAGGGCCAAAAAGGAGTGAGGGACATGTGGAGAGGTGGAGATGGAAAAAGGGCATCGAGTTTCCGCGGCGTTTACCTACTTATTTTTATCCTGGTGGCAGCTTTGATCGTCTTGCCAGGGGGTAGTTCCAGGAGAGCGGAGGCTGCGGTGGTTCCCCGTATAACCAAGATGATCTACCCTACTTTCGGGTTTCCCCAGTTGGCGAGAGCTGGATCGAATTTTACCCTGGAGTTCGATTTCCGCCAGGATGACCCGCAGGCACCCTTGCCCACTAGGGTGGAGAACTGGCAAGTGAACATCTCTGGCTCGGGAGATTATACGCCGTATACCGCCTCACTCCCAGTAGAGAACGTGGATTTTGGAATTAGCCAGCGCTGGCCCCAAGGGTCCGGGCGATCTGTTTACGAGGTCTATCGGGTTAGCGTTAGAGTGCCATCCGAAGTCCCGCCCGATCTCTACGACGTGGAGGTAAGGGTCGATGCGGATGACCACGAGGTGCGGGACAGCCAGCCTCACAGTCTCTCGGTTGTTAGCGACTGGAACCCCAACTACCGCATTTTACAAATGACCGATGTGCATGTTTACGATATTACCTATGGGAACCCCCTGGTGGAATACAGCAGCCTTCACGACCGAGCATTGCATGACGCTAGGTATTTGAAGAAGGCTATCAGCGTGGTCAATCTCCTCAACCCCGACATCCTGGTGATAACCGGGGATTCGATCTTTGGCCAGCGCTATCTGCCCAGCCAGTGGCCTCCCAACGATGGACAGCCTCGCGGCGGGTCTAGCGAATATGAGTACGAGTACTCTTTCGTATATGATGAACTCCAGGCTCTCAAGGTACCGGTGTTCATGGTAATGGGCAATCACGACGGCTATTATGATACCGTCGATGATGGATATGACTGGTGGACCAAGACCTTCGGTCCGCTGTATTATTCCTTCGACTACGGAAACCATCATTATATAGCGTTAAACTCCATGGATTGGCCCCAGGAGATGAGAAAACTGGAGCAGCCTTGGTACAGCAACCTGGCCGGGGTTTTGGCTCCCATCGCCTGGCAAGGGCAGGTACGTTCCGGCGGAGATATAAACGATTTCTTCGAGGAGTATATCACCATCCAAAATCCCAATGACGCGGCGGCAACCGTCTCCGTCACCTACATGATGTTCAACGGCAATCTTTACTATAAGGATCACGTGGTCCCGCCCAAGAGCAGGTATACCATAAATGCGAATAGGGATTGTCCGGAGAAAGGGGAGTTTTCCGTCAGGTTAGACTCCAACCTGCCGGTGATAAGCGAACGCCCCATGTACTTCGATTACGATATGACCTGGAACGGGGGCCATTGCGTGGTGGGGTCAGCTAACGCCGCCACTACCTGGTACTTTGCTGAAGGAAGGACCGCTCCAGATTTTCACGAATACCTGGCTTTAGAGAATCCTCAGACAGGGACAGCGGAGGTCAACATCACTTACATGATGAGCAATGGCCACGTGTATAACAAATCTCACCGCGTGCCGGGAAAGACTCGGTACAGTATTATGGTGAATCAGGACTGCCCCGAAAGCGGCGATGTGTCCGTCAAAGTGGAATCGACCTTGCCGGTCATTGCCGAGCGCCCCATGTATTTCAATTATGGAGGGGTATGGACTGGGGGACACTGTGTAGTGGGGGCCACCAACTCCGCGACCACCTGGTTCTTTGCCGAAGGCTATACCGCAACCAATTTCGTGGAATATCTGACCATACAAAATCCTAACCAAAGCGAGGCCACCATCACGATCAACTACATGATGAACAATGGGCATAACTACGTTAAAACCCATCAAGCCCCAGCTAAAAGCCGTTTCACCATACCGGTTAATTACGATTGTCCCGAGAAGGGCGAGCTTTCCATCAAACTGGAATCGACCTTGCCGGTCATCGCCGAGCGCCCCATGTACTTCAACTATCGGGGAAGCTGGAACGGGGGCCATTGCGTGGTGGGGACCAACAGCGCGGCGAGTACCTGGTATTTTGCGGAGGGGTATACCGGTTACGGTTTCGAGGAATATTTAACCGTGCAGAATCCCAATGATAGCGTGGCTACCCTCCAGGCCAATTACATGATGAGCAATGGCAACAATTACGTGAAAACTCACGTGGTCCAGCCCAAAAGCAGATATACCATCCATGTGCATAAGGACTGCCCGGAGCGGGGAGATATCTCCGTAAAGCTGGAATCGACCTTGCCGGTCATAGCCGAGCGCCCCATGTACTTCAATTACCGGGGGAAGTGGACAGACGGTCATTGCGTATATGGTGCGCTGGGCAGCGCTACCACTTGGTTCCTGGCGGAAAGTTGTAACGACTGCTACCGTACGGCTCCAGACCCCAGCACCTACACCGACCAGCTGGGCTGGTTGCGAGATGACCTGGCGGCACATCAAGACAGCACCTTCAAGGGATTGTTCATGCACCATGACCCTACCGTCGACGGCATGTGGAAACCCTCCGATTACTTCGGGATAATCGTGTTGGGACAGTATGGCAAAGGCAGAATGGCCGTGCAGCGACTCTGTTCAGAATATGAAGTAAACCTGGTAATGAGCGGGCACGATCATGTGGACCAATACCATGAACTGCCCTGGGTTTCAGGGGAAGGGAAGACCATATTCCCCAATGCCACTAGCGTAGCCATACAAAAAGATGGGGTAAGCAACCGCTATCCCGGATTCAAGCTGGCGGAATTCCTGGGCTGGAACCTGGTCTCCCACAGCTATAAATATTTAAATGGCGTATATTACTCCTATCCTTACTACGACGGGGTTAACGTGGGAGGCAATACGGATCTTTCTAAACTCACTAGGCCCTCCATTCAATGGACCTTTTCCAACAACGGGGATTGGTCGAGAGGAGATACCGATGTATGGTGTGATATCATCAATCACCTGGAAAAGGCATTTAGCCAATGCGAGCTAGAATTCTTCATGCCCCAACCGGGCCCGGGATATCACTATGAGGTCACCGGAGCGGACTCCTATCTAGTGAGTGAAGTACCTGGCGATCCCTCGAGACTAAACTTCCTGGTTAAATTCTCCATAGGCTCTTTGGCGAACAAGACGGTCAGAATAACCAGAGTGGAGGATTGATGACACAAACCCCGTGCTGGGTGAGTTGCAGCGGGGTCCCAAAGTTACAATCTTCATAAATGGACAGCCGTACGAAGGTTACCTCGGGGAACCGGTAGCCTCAGCGTTATGGGCTGTGGGAGTGCGGGCCTTCAGGTTGACGAAAAGATTTCATGAGCCTCGAGGACCCTTCTGCTTTATTGGCCGATGTACCGACTGTGAAGTGGAGATCGACGGATTTCCAAACGTCAAAGCGTGTGTCACCCCGATAAGGGAAGGCATGAGCATCCGCGTACCCGATTTGCAAAAATGAGTTTTACCCGCGAAGAGAGGGACCTAGTGGTAATCGGAGCAGGGCCAGCGGGACTTTGCGCTGCGCTGGAAGCCGCTTCCCTCGGATGCGAATCGTTGGTATTGGATGAAAACCCTCAGGGTGGCGGGCAGCTCTGCAAGCAAGTCCATAAGTTCTTTGGATCCCATCATCATGGCGCCGGAAAAAGGGGATACCAGATCGGGGATGAGCTCATGGAATATTGCAGGAGGAGCCATGTGGAGGTCCGACTTAATTCTTTGGCCGCGGCTTTCTTCGGAGACGGGTCGATTCTAGTAAGGGATCCGGAAAAAGTATATTTGTTGAGGAGTAAGAATACCATCATTGCCACGGGAGCGGTGGAGAAAACTTTAGCTTTCCCCGGCTGGACACTTCCAGGGGTAATGGGGGCGGGAGGCGCTCAGACCTTGATGAATGTGCATCGGGTTCTCCCTGGGAGAAGAATCGCCATGGTGGGCTCGGGGAATGTAGGCCTCATAGTGGCCTATCAGCTCGTCCAAGCAGGTGCGTCTATCGCCTGTGTTATCGAAATTGAGGGTAGGGTTAAAGGCTATCAGGTACATCGAGATAAGCTGAGAAAGCTCGGTATCCCCTTTCTTTTGGAGCATAGGATAATAAAGGCGGAGGGGACCAATTCTGTCCAGGCCGCCCTGGTTGAGGATACGCGCACCGGTAAAATCTTCAGATATAAAGTTGATGGGATTTGCCTGGCAGTGGGAATGTCTCCCATGACAGAACTGCCGCTAATGAGGGGATGCAGGATAATCTATAACCGTCATTTAGGTGGATGGATACCTTGGCATGACGAAGACATGCAGACCAGCTGTCCGGGAGTGTATGTTGCGGGAGACGTAACTGGGGTGGAAGAGGCTAGCATTGCCATGGAGGAGGGGAGGCTGGCGGGTATATCAGCGTGCACAGACCTGGGGCTGATCGCCAAAGAGCAAGCGTTAGCCAGGAAAGAAGAGATACGTGTGAGGCTGCAGGAGCTTCGAGCCTTTAGCATGAAAGAGTTCGAGGAAAAAGAATCGGTTGATATGAAGAATAAAAATTTAGGGAAGATAAAAAGAAAAAGATGAAGACGGAAAAAGAGAAAAAGAGAGAGAAAAGAAAGTGTTATCTGATAATCGAATGCCAGGAGGAGATACCCTGCAATCCCTGCGAAGAGGCATGTACGCGAGGGGCAATCGAAGTGGGACGTCCCATTACCCGTTTGCCTTGCTTTTACCCGGATAGGTGCAACGGGTGTGCCAAGTGCGTGGCGGCCTGTCCAGGACTATGCATTTACTTGGTGGAAGAAGAAGAGGGAAGCGACAAGGTTATCATGACTTTCCCATACGAGTTTTTACCGCTTCCGGGTAAAGGGGAGTCGGTAGATATTGTTGATTCCAATGGAAGAAATCTGGGGCAGGGAATAGTAAAAAGAATAAAGAATACTAATGCGGAAAACGGAACTGTGCTGATATCTGTGGAATTAAATAAAGAAATAGGTTCTAAAGCAAGAAGCATATTGACCAATGGAGAAAGGTCAGCTGAGCCGGAGCTGGTGACGGAGGAAATTGAGGATACAGCCGACTTCCAGGTTTGTCGGTGCGAGGAGGTGCTTTTATCCGAACTCCAAACCATAACTGAACTGGGAATAATTCTCGCTCCCAACCTGCGGAGATTCTCCCGGGTTGGGCTGGGCCTATGCCAGGGGAAGGCGTGCGGTGAGCTCATGCTTTCGGAGCTATCCCGTCTTTCGGGCGTGGCCCTGGATGAGCTAGGGTATCCTAAAGCAAGACCGCCAGTACGACCGATAAAATTGAGAGAGCTTGGTTGCTAGAGGAGGAAGATATGGAGGTTCTTAGCGCTGAAGTTGTTGTGATAGGAGGAGGCGTGATAGGCGCTGCAACTGCATATTACCTCTCAAAAGAGGGGGCTGAGGTAATGCTCGTCGAAGCAGAGGATTTGGGTAGCGGTGCTTCAGGTGCCTGTGATGGCTTCCTCTTTCTTCAGTCCAAAAGACCGGGACCACAACTGGACTTGGCCAGAGAGAGCCTGAATCTATTCGTTGAATTAGAAAAAGATATAGATATCGACATAGAATTCAATCGATGCGGGGGGTTGGTGCTGGCAAAGTCACAGGATGAATTTAAGGCACTCAAGTCCTACGCAAAGAAGATGAAATCCGCTGGATTGGATGTGGAAATTCTCAACGCCTCCGAGGTAAAAAATCTCCTGCCTGGTTGTTCCGACCAGATAGTGGGAGCATCCCACTGCAACGACGATGCCCAGGTAAACCCCATAGCTCTGAACCTGGGCTTGGCAAAAAGGGCGCAGGACATGGGAACCACTATATTAAAAAAGTGTCGGGTGGAAAACATCGTTATCGCCAACGATCGGGTCAGAGAACTTAGGACCAGCTCGGGTTCGGTACATACCAGAAGAGTGGTCTGCGCCGCTGGCATTGGTTCGAATCAGATAGGGAAAATGGCAATTATAGATGTCCCAGTCATGCCTCGCAAGGGGCAGATTATTGTAACTGAGCCAGTCCCGCCCATGCTGGGTAAGATTATATCCGACATGGATTATCTGGGGATGAAGCAGAACCTGGAAGAGATCATGACCAAGTCGGAAGAGGCGAGGAGGCTGGGGTTGGGATTCACCGCCGAACAGACCAAGAGCGGAAATATACTATTGGGAAGCACTAGGGAATTCGTGGGAGTGGATACCTCCACTACCCCCGAGGCCATAAACGCCATAGCCAAGAACGCCATCAGCTATCTCCCTAAGATAGAAGATCTCGACGTGATCCGGAGCTTTGCGGGGTTAAGGCCTTACTCGCCAGACGGTTTGCCTATTCTGGGCGGGGTAAAGGGCATAAAAGGGTTTTTCCTAGCCACGGGGCACTCTGGCGATGGGATCTGCCTAGCACCCATTACCGGAAAGTTGATCGCGGAATTGGTACTGGATGGAGAGACCAGCATTGACATTTCCCCGTTTTCCCTCTCTAGGTTCAAATAACCGTACTATAAACGGTCTTAGAGGTAAATATATTTTAAGCATTCATGCTTCTTTCATCCAAATCATCTTTACCGGTATGATGAATAGCGCGCAAATTTATTTTTCAGAGGATGCATGGTGTATGATTAATTAAAAGTTTCATCGCGAAGGAAGGAAGTTCTTTTGAGGGTATTGTTCATATATCCAGATTTTAAGATAAATATAGACGCGGACACCCATAAGATAATCGGCGTGGAAAAGGGTGGGTGGTACATGGAGGGCGTTGCCTCACTTTCCGCGGTGCTGAAGGAGAAGGGACATCAGGTTTCACTCTACCACTTAACCGAGCCAGTGGAAAAAGCGGAATTTCAGAAATTTTTAGACAGGGAGAGTCCGGATCTGGTGGGTTTTGTCACCATGACCAGGGAGTACCCTCAAGTAAGGGAATACGCGCTATGGTGTAAAGAGATTCTAGATGTACCGGTAATTTCGGGCAGCTACCACCCCACCACCATGCCGGAGGAAGTGATTCATACCGAAGGAATCGATATGCTTTGCAGGGGCGAAGGGGAGGAGGCACTGCTGGAGTTGGTGGAGAAGATGGATGCTGGAGAAGATTATTCCCAGGTGAAAAGCCTCTGGCTGAAAAGGGGAGAGGAGATAATCAGAAATCCCGTGCGCCCCCTCCTGGAGGATATCGACGTTCTGCCCCTGCCCGACTTCGCCCTCTTCGATTTCTCGAAATTAATCTCAACCAAGATCAAGACGGCGGTGGTGATTCTCTCACGGGGGTGCCCGTATAGCTGTACATATTGTTCGAATAAGAAGATGAGGGATATCTATCCCAACAAGAACAGGTACTCGAGGTTCCACAGTCCTTCCTATTCCATCGAATACCTAAAAAAGCTTATATCCATCTGCCCCCAGATAGAGTACCTGAACTTTCGGGATGATATTTTACCCTGGAAAGGTGGTTGGCTAGAGGAGTTTACCAGGTTGTACAAGCGACATATCAACATGCCGTTTATCTGTAATTATCGGGCCAACCTGGTAACCCCGGAGATTGTGCGCATGTTGAGGGACGCTGGTTGTTACCAGATGTTTTTTGGCGTGGAGAGCGGGAATGATTATATCAGAAATGAGGTCTTGAACCGTCACATGAAGAGGGAAGAGATAGAGAAGGCTTTTGAAGCGTGCCGGAATGTGGGAATTAAAACAGTTGCTTATAACATGGTGGGCCTGCCCTATGAAGATAAAGGGGCGGTGCTGGACACCATAAAATTGAATGTAAAAATAAAAGCGGATATCTCCCTTAACCCCATTTATTATCCCTATCCAGATACGGCCTTGTTCGAAGTTGCAGTGAAGGAGGGATTCGTTCCGCCTGTATA
>FWPV01010551.1_pt1 | contig 15064 bp, 12 predicted proteins | sample 2228371 | NCBI WGS metagenome assembly FWPV01 (sample SAMEA103939776, study PRJEB20133) | metagenome
AGAAAGAGACTTATTTTTGCGTCATCAGAAATTACTTGAGGAAAGGGATGGAAAAATTGGGGAAAATTCAAAAGAGTTTGCTGGTTTTTTGTGTATTTTTTTTAATGCCGTTTTTATTATTTTCTGAAAAGATAAACTTAGATGATACGGAAATAATTGATGAAATACAGATAAAAGGGCTTGTCTCTGTTGACGAAAAAAGTTTTCTTGATATGATTTCATACGGCATAGGAATGGCATATTCAAAATATAAGACAAGAGAGGATATAAGGAACCTTTATAAATCAGGAAAATTTGAAAATATTCAGGTATATATGGAAAGAAAAGATGATAAAAATATTCTGGTTTATGAAGTCAAAGAAATGCCCAGGATAGGAAAAATCATTGTTACGGGCAATAAAGATGTGGGCGATGGCGATATAAAAGGCAAATTAGAAAGCGATGAAAAAAAGAAAAAAGGGGAAGGAGAAGAAATACAAAAAATAAAAGAAATGGAATATTTTAATGAATTTTTATTGAAACAGGGTATTGAAAGGGTAAAAAAGATGTATAGAGAAAGAAATTTTTATAATGCAAAAGTGGATTATTCTTTTGAATTATATAAGGATGAAAATAAAAAAGGCGAACTTGTAAGAATACAGATAAATATTGATGAGGGACCCAAATTAAAGGTAAAAAAGATAACTACAGTAGGTAACAAAGTATTTTCTCAGGATAAAATAAAAGGGTCAATGGATACAAAGGAAGAAGGATGGTTTGTAAGCGGAGTATTTGATGATGAAAAATTTATTGAAGACCTTAAGAAAATACTCAAATCATATTATCAGGAAGGTTATGTAAAGGCAAAAATTAATAATTATACTTATGGCGAAATTGATATTAACAGGGCAAAAATTATAAAAAATTATGTAAAAATGGATGAACAGACCAATTCTATCATAATAGAAATTCCCATAGACGAAGGTATTAAATATACTGTAAAAAAGATTGAGATTAATGGCAATGAAATTTTTACTTCTGAACAATTACTGGATAGAATAGATACCAAGACGGATAAAACATTTGATAAAATTCAATTTGAAAATGATATAAGTATTATAAGAAATTTATATGCCGGTAAGGGTTATATTTTTACACAAATAAAAGATACATATATTTATGATGATGACCTTGGAAATGTAGACATAAATTTGAAAATAACAGAAGGTAGTGTGGCATATATAGATAAGATAAAAATCAGAGGGAATTATGTAACAAAGGATAAAGTAATAAGAAGAGAATTATACCTTGAAGAAGGAGAGCCATTTGATGCAAATAAAATAAGAAAGGCACAGGAAAACATATATAATTTAGGTTTTTTTGATAATGTTTTAATAGATACCGAGCAGGTAGATATCGATAAATTAAATTTGATTTTTGAAGTTGTGGAAAGAAAAACAGGAAATATAGGACTCGGGGCAGGTTATTCAACAGTGGAAGGTCTTGTGGGCTATATACAATTAACACAGACCAATCTTTTTGGTGAGGGCAAGGCATTTCAAGCCGACGTCCAGTTTGGGAACCAGAAAAAAAGCTGGCAATTATCATATAAGGACCCATGGTTTTTTGATACGCCTACTTCTTTTGGGATTGACCTGTGGAATACTTTTAAAAATACCGCATATAATAACCAGGGATATGACATTGACAGTTATGGTTTTAATCTTACTTTTGGAAGAAGATTCGGGCTTTTGCATAAAGCGTATATTACATACAGATACCAGCAGGATAAATATTCAAATATAAGGTCAGACCTTGTTTCTATAATCCCGGAAGGCGAGAGTCAGATTAGCAGTATAACCCCGATGTATGTTTATGATTCCCGCGATGATATTTTTGATGCAAATAAGGGATTATATGCAAGTGCAGCAGTTCAGATCGGTGGAGGATTATTGGGCGCTGATTATAATTATATAAAAACAATTGTTGATTTAAGATATTTTATTCCTTCTTTCTGGAAATTTGTTTTTGCGTTACATGGAAAGGTTGGGCATGCTGCCGGGTTCCCATGGAACACCGGTAATTCAATAGTCCCTGTTGTAGAAAAATTTTATGCTGGCGGTACAGATACTGTGAGAGGTTATGAAGAAAGGTCTTTAGGCCCAGCTGGCGGAGGTAATTTTTTAATAGTAACTAATTTTGAATATAAATTAAAAATAGTTGAACGTGTTTTAACAGCTGCAATTTTTTATGACAGCGGTAACTGCTGGAATAATTTTAATGAAATTGATTTAACCAATCCGTTCTTATATAGCAGTTTAGGGTTTGGAATACGCCTTACCGTGCCAGGGACTGTTATGGTACTGCGCCTTGACTGGGGCTATGCACTTGATAATAGTATGCCGGGCGGTAAAATACACTTTAATATAGGAAATATATTTTAAAATTTGAGAATTTAGATTATTGTTTGTTTTATAGTGTTTTTTGAATCGTTTTTAACGAACATTTTAAAGAACGTTTTTAATAAATATTATTATTACAAAGGAGGAGAAAATGAAAAAGGTTTTATTGGGAGTCCTTGCTGTTTTGTTTTTTGGAGTTCTTGTTTATGCACAAGAATTAAAAATCGGTTACGTTGACATTGAAAAAGTTTTTAACCAGTATAGCGGGACCAAGTCAGCAAAAGAAAAACTGAAAAAAGATGTTGAAAAAGAACAAAAAGCACTTGAACAGGAAAAAGATGCGATTAAAAAGGAACTTGACGAACTTGACAAAAAAAGCGCAGTTATGGATAAAAAACAATTAAGTGCAAAAAAGGAAGAATTGCAGAAAAAAGCAGAGCAGCTTCAGATGAAAACTCTTGATGTGCAGCAAAAATTACTAACCAAGGAAAAGGAATTAACTGCAAACATAATAGATGAAATAAGGGCAATTATTGCTAAAATAGGGAAGGAAAAAAAATACGATTATATTTTTGAAAAAACAATGCTTTTATATGGTGGGGAAGATATTACATACCTTGTGATTAAGGCTATTAACGAGCAATAGTTATGAAAGCTGTTTTAACAGTTAAAGAACTGGCAGAAAAGATAAATGGTCAGATAAACGGAGAACCGGATTTAAAGATATCAGGAATTTCAGATCTTGAAAATGCACAAAGTAATGATGTAAGTTTTATTTTATCTGAAAAATACTTAAATACTGCCATTTCCTCGCAGGCACAGGTTATAATATCCGATTCCCTGGAACATATACATAATAAAACAGTAATAAAGGTCAAGAATGTAAAATTTGCATATATAGAGGTAATAAATATATTTTATCCGCAGGAACCTGTTAAAGGTAGCATATCAAAAAATTCTTCAGTTTCACCAACTGCAAAATTAGGCAAAGATGTTTGTATAGAAGATTTTGTGGTTGTTAAGGATGAAACACAGATTGGAGACAGCACATATATTGGTGCGGGTTCTTTTATTGGTAAAAATTGTATTATTGGCAAAAAAGTAAAAATCTATCCAGGTGTTTTTATTTATGACGGAACAATTATTGGAGATAATTCAATAATTCATTCTGGCGTTGTGATAGGCGCTGATGGTTTTGGTTATATAGAGAATAACGGGGAAATAATTAAAATACCACAGATAGGTAAAGTAAGAATAGGAAAAAATGTTGAGATAGGAGCAAATACAACTATTGACAGGGCTTCATTTGGTGAAACTTTCATAGATGATGGTGTTAAAATAGATAATCTCGTGCAGATAGCCCATAATGTTCGTATAGGAAAAGGCACTATTATTGCATCACAGACAGGAATTGCGGGTTCTACAAAGATTGGTAAATACTGCCTTATAGGCGGGCAGGTCGGTTTTGTTGACCATATTGAAATAGGGGATTTTGTTAAAATAGGTGCACAGGCAGGGGTTGCTAAAGACCTTCCCGATAAAGCCGAAGTAACAGGTTCTCCTGCAAGACCTGTAAAAGAATTAAGAAAAGCAGAAGCATATATGATGAAATTGGAAGAGTTATTTAAGAAAGTAAAAGAAATTTATAATAAATTGAATAAATGAAACAGAAGACAATAAAAAAAAGTTTTGAAATAAAAGGCGCAGGGCTTCATTACGGGGGTAAGAATAGTATTATTTTTTATCCGGCAAAAGCAAATAGCGGTATTATTATAAAAGTAAACGGAGTTAACTTTCCTCTTGATGTCAGAAGTGTTCTGTCAACTCAAAGGGGAACTGATATCTGTCTTAATAATTTCAGGATTTCTACGATAGAGCATCTTCTTGCAAGCGTAAAGGGACTGGGCATAGATAATATTATTATTGAAATTAATGGTAATGAAGCGCCGATTCTGGATGGAAGTAGCAAAATTTTTTGTGAAAAATTTTTAAAAAATGGTATAATAGTCCAGAATAAGAAAAAAAGAGAAATAAAAATAAAACAATCGTTTCTGGTAAGTAATAACGGTAAATATATTGCAGGTTTACCTTCGGATTCTTTTAAAATTTATTATTTTTCTGATTTTAGTGCTTCTGGAATAAAACCAGATTTCTGGGGTGGAAAAATAACCCCTGAATTTTTTTTAAAGCAAATCGCACCAGCCAGGACATTTGGATTTAAAAGTGAGTTAAGAACATTGAAAAGGCAAGGTCTTATAAAAGGTGCGACATTACAGAACGCCGTGTTAATTGATAGAGGAAAGCCAGTAAATACAAAATTGCGTTTTAAAAATGAATTATTAAGGCATAAGATATTAGACATAATCGGTGATCTGTCATATATCCCAGGTTATTTGAAAATTTGTATCATAGCATATAAAACAGGACATACAGAGAATATAATGATGGTAAAGGAAATATTAAAAAATAGTTGCTAAATATTTTTATATCTTCAAATCTGGAAAAATACAGATTCAAAGATTTTAAATGATAAGATGCGAAGATATGAAGATGTCAAGATTAATAAACGAATAATTATCGACAGGAGGTGTTTATGCTTGATATAAATAAAATTCAGGAATATTTGCCACACAGATATCCTTTTTTGCTCATTGACAGGGTTTTGGAGATAAAATCAGGCGAAAAGATAACTGCAATAAAAAATGTAACAATGAACGAGTGGTTTTTCCAAGGGCATTTCCCGGGCAACCCGGTAATGCCCGGTGTTTTAATAGTTGAAGCAATGGCTCAGGCAGGTGGAATACTTGTTCTGGAACAGTTGCAGGAAGCAAGAGGTAAGGTGATTTATTTTATGACAATAGATGCAGTGAAATTCAGAAAACCGGTTGTCCCAGGTGATACTTTAAGATTGGAAGTAACGCCTATTAAATTAAAAGGAAGTATTGCAAAACTTCATGGCGATGCTTATGTAGGAGATGAAAAGGTAGCAGAGGCAGACATGATGGCAATGCTTGGCGAGAACAAAGGTTAAGATAAATATGATACATGAAACAGCGATAGTTTCAAAAAAAGCAAAAATAGGAGAAAATGTTAAAATAGGACATTTTACAATTATTGATGATGAAGTTGAAATTGGCAATAATTGTGTGATAGGCCCAAAAGTTCATTTATTAAACGGAACAAAAATCGGAAATAATAATTATATAGGAGAAGGCACTTTGATAGGAAATGACCCGCAGGACCTGAAATTTAAGGGAGAAAAAACTTATGTACATATAGGGGATAATAATGTCATAAGAGAATATGTTACCATACATAAATCAACAGCAGAAGGAAAAGCAACAATAATAGGTAACGATAATTTTATTATGACAATGGCACATATTGCACATGATTGTATTATAGGAAATAATATTATTATAGTTAATTATGCAGGTTTATCAGGTCATATCCATGTGGATGATTATGCTTTTATAAGCGGCTTGACTGCGATACATCAAAATGTTAGAATTGGCGCTCATTCCATGATTGGTGGAGGAATGAGAGTCACAATGGATGTTGCTCCATATATGATGGTGGCAGATTATCCGGCAAGGATAATAGGTGTTAATAAGGTCGGACTTAAAAGACGTGGTTTTACAAAGGAAAAAATAGACATTATTGAAATGATATATAAAATTGTTTTTAAATCAGGTTTGCAGCTGAAAGAAGCTCTTTCAAAAATTGAATATGATTTTCCGGGGACAAAAGAAGTAAAATATTTTATTGATTTTGTAAAAAATTCAAGGCGTGGTATTTTAAGATGATAATAAAGAAAATTTGCCTGCTGGCAGGGGAAGGAGCCCTGCCTTATTGTTTTTTAAAAAAAGCAAAAGAAAAAAAAATAGAGGTTATTTTAATCCAGATTAAAGGTCAGGAAAATTTAAGATTATCAAAAATTGCATATAAAAGTTATATTGTAAAAATAACTGCTTTGAGTGACATAATAAATATTTGTAAAAGAGAAAAAACAAATAAAATTATAATGCTTGGTTATATCAGACATTCAAATCTCCTGAAAAATATAAAATTTGATTTAAGGACACTTAAAGTCTTACTTAAAGCAAAGGATAGACGAGCAGTAAGTGTTTTAAAAGGTGCTATAGATGAATTAAAAAAAGAAGGCATAGATGTTATTGATTCAAGATTTTTACTTACAGATATTCTGGCAGCCAGAGGAGTTCTAACAAAAAAAAGACCCGAGAGAAAATATCTTGATGATATTGCTTTTGGCTATAAAATTGCAAAAGAATTAGCAGACATGGATATAGGCCAGACTGTTTTGATAAAGAATAAAATAGTTATTGCTGTGGAAGCAATGGAAGGGACAGATGAGTGCATAAAACGTGGCGCGAAACTGGCAGGACCCGGATTTGTTGTGGTAAAAGTATCAAGACCAAAACAGGATATGAGGTTTGATATTCCTGTTATAGGATTGAAAACAATAAATCTTTTAAAAAAATACAGAGCAGCAGGAATTGCAATAGAATCAGGAAAAACATTTTTGTTAGGAAGAGATAAATTGATTGATATAGCAGATAAAAATAATATGTTTGTGTATGGAATGTGATAAAAAGAGTTCAAAAAGAGTTCAAAGAGAGTTCGAAAGGAGTTCGTAAGTAGTTCAAACTATTTCGGAATTATTTATGAACTATTTAAGAACTATTTTAGAAAATACTGGAGAAGATATGATTCCCATATCAAAACCACAGATAGGCGATGAAGAGATACAGGTAGTTACAGAAGTTTTAAAATCAGGGATAATAGCATCAGGTCCGAAAGTAAAAGAATTTGAAAAAAGTTTTGCTGAATACCTTGGCGTGAAAAATGCAATAGCTGTAGCAAATGGCACATGTGCCATACATGCTGCGCTTTTTGGCGCTGGAATACAAAGGGGAGATAAGGTAATCACAACACCGTTTACTTTTATTGCCACATCGAATTCTATTTTACATATTGGGGCAGAGCCGGTTTTTGTAGATATAGAGCCGGATAGTTTTAACATTTCGCCGGATGCGATAGAAGAGACGCTGAAAAATGATAAAAAAAGAGAGATAAAAGCAATTCTGCCGGTGCATTTATATGGGTTATGTTGCGACATGGATAGAATAATAAATATTGCAAAAAAATATGATGTTAAGATTATTGAAGATGCAGCGCAGGCGCATGGTTCAAAATATAAAAATAAGATGGCTGGTACTTTTGGAGATGCTGCGACTTTTTCTATGTATGCAACAAAGAATATGACAACAGGAGAAGGAGGAATGGTGGTGACCAATGATGATTTAAAAGCAGCGCAAATAAGGAAATTCATAAATCATGGAAGTGAAAAAATCTATTATCATACAATCTTAGGGTATAATTACAGGACTACTGACATAGAAGCAGCTATAGGTATTGTACAGCTTAAAAAACTGGACGAATTTAATAAAAAAAGAAGGGAAAATGCAGAGCGATTAAAAGCAAAATTTTCAAGATATAACTGGCTTGTCTTACCGCAATGCGACGATAAATATTTTCATATTTATCACCAGTTTACAATTCGCGTGAAAAATGGCTTACGTGACGAACTGGAAAAATACCTTTCAGAAGTAAAAATCGGCGCAAAGATATTTTATCCGATTCCGCTGCATAAGCAACCTTTGTATGAAGATATGTGCAAGGGGTTATCGTTGCCTGTAGCGGAGATAGCAGCCAGAGAAGTATTAAGTATTCCAGTTCATCCTGGGCTTACCGAAGATGATTTAAAATATATAGAAGAAGCATTTTATAAATTTTCAGGGAGAATATAAATTGAAATTAAAATTTCTTGATATATTTGGATTTAAATCATTTGCAGATAAAACACATATGGAATTTGGAGAGGGTATTACAATAATAGTAGGGCCTAATGGGTCTGGTAAATCAAATATTGTTGATGCCATACGATGGGTGCTCGGTGAACAAAGCGCAAAATCGTTAAGGGGTAGTAAAATGGAAGATGTTATTTTCAACGGCTCTGATTCTAAGAAAACACTTGGTATGGCAGAAGTATCAATAACTTTTGATAATCAGGACAAAACGTTAAATATTCCATATAATGAAATAAAAGTCACGAGGCGTTTATATCGTTCAGGCGAGAGCGAATATCTTATAAATGATAATACGGTAAGGTTAAAAGATATTGTGGAACTATTTATGGATACCGGTGTGGGAATCGATGCTTACTCTATAATAAGCCAGGGCGAAGTGGACAGGATAATAAATAATAAACCCATTGAAAGAAGAGAAATTTTTGAAGAAGCAGCAGGTATTACAAAATATATAACAAAAAGGGACGAAGCATTGAGCAAACTGGAATCAACCGAACAACATATGTTAAGGATAAATGATATCCTGTCGGAAGTGAAAAGACAGGCAGCTGCGCTTGAACGCCAGGCAAAAAAAGCAGAAAAATACAGAGAATTAAAGCAGGAATGTGGAGACATGGAAATAAAAATAATGAAAAAAGAACTAAAAGAAAAATATAAAGCTTATAATGAAAATATTATTAAAAAGGAGGAGATAGAAAAAAGGATAGAGGAAGAAAATACAAAATTAAGTTCCCTTGAAAAAGACAGTGATGAATTAAAGGCAAAAGTAACAGATATAGAGAAAGAAATCTCCAGTATAAGGGAGATATACCTTTTAAATGAGCAGACAATAAAAAGAATTGATGATAATCTGCAGTTTAACCTTGAAAAAAAGAACGAATTCATATCACGTATTGAGGAATTGAAAAAGCAAAGTGTTGAAAATATAGGAAAAATAGAGGGATTAAAAGAAGAACTAAAGGCAAAAGAAACAAATTTAATAAAAAACAATGAAACAATACAATCAAAAGAAAAGGAAATCAGTGAATATGAATTGATTTTGAAGCAAACACAGGATAAATATGAAGAAAAAAGGCGGATAAATGAGACAAAACTTAATTTGCTTAATAAAATAACGCAGGAATTTAATGTTTTGAAAAATAACATATCTGTCCACGACACATTGATAAAAGGAGTGGAAGAAAAGATTTTTTTAAATGAAAAACTGCGAGCTGAAACAGAAGAAAAAATAAGAAAATTAAATATAGAGTTTGAAAATATTACAAAGGGAAGGATTATTAAAGAAGACGAAATAAAGCAGGTTAAAAGCAAGGAAGAAGCATTGATAAAAGATAAAATAAAAAAGATAGAGCAATTTAATTTATTTGACGAAACAATTAAGGATTATTCTCTGAATTTAAACAGGCTTGAAACAAAGTTGTTTTTTTTAAAGAATTTATATAAAGAACTTGAGGGGTATGAGGAAACTGTTAAGAAAATTCTTTTTGAATTTAAGGTGCAACTAGAAGAAGATAGAAAAGAAAATATTATTGGGGTTATAGGAAATATAGTGAAAGTAAAGCAAAACTGTGAAAGAGCAGTGGAAAAAGCCTTAAAGGACATATTGCAAACAGTGGTTATAAGCGACGATTCCCTTATAGAAGAGATATTTTCACTTTACGAGAAGGAAAAAGGACCGATAAGTATAATTGATTCAAATAACAGGATAAATTACAGGGAAATAATTAATAAATGGAATAACAAGATAAAACATAAAAAGATAATGACTCCTTTGTTATCAGTAATTGATATCCCCGAGAAACTTGAGGTTATCAAATTACTTTTTGCAAATGTCTTTATTGTCCAGGATTTACAGGCAGCCAGAGATGTGATAAAGGATTTAAAACTGGACGATGAATATAAATTATTAACTTTAAACGGTGAGATAGTTACAAATTACGGTATTTACAGGAAGGGAGAAGGTGACATTTATTCATCCATAGGATTGTTAGGCAGGGAAAGGTTAATTGATGAAATTGAAACAGAAGTTACTGCTTCCAAGCAGCGACTTCAGGCAATGCAGGAGGAAAGGGAAACCCAAAAAAAGAATATCCAGGAAATCGAAGAGACAATAGAAAGATTATCTGTTATTTATCACAATCAGTTTATAGAACTCATAAAGGACAATGAACGTATAAAACAAAAACAGGAAGAAAAACAAACCCTGCTGCATTTGATGGATAAACTGGAAAATGAAAAGGTAGAACTGGAAAACCAGAAAAGTGAAAAGATGACAGAAAAAGAAGTATATGAGAAAGAAAGAAAAAATATGAGCGAAGAAATTGATAGATTAAATGTAGAAATTGTATCATTGAAAAGGGAGATAGATCTTATTGAACAGGAATTAAATGAAAAAAAAGGCATTATGGAAGAAAAAAGGATGGAAATTTTAAGATTGCAGAATGATTATAATTTTGAAATAAACCAGAAGAATATGATTTCTAACAGAATAACCGAGTTACAGGGTCAGTATGAGGGGATATTAAAAGAGATAAAAGATTTGAATTTAAAAGTTGAGCATATAGAAAATGAAAGGATTGAAATGGAAAGCAGGAAGACAGCTATAAAAACGGAACTTGTAATAAAGGAAAATGAATTAAAACAAAAGACAGAACTTTTTGAATCTTTAAATACCCGGATACAGGAGTTGAATTTGAAATTAAAAGAAATGGGTGGCGTCAGGGAGCAGTTAATGGAAGAATTGTATAATTTAAGGTTAAAAATAAACGAGGTTTCAATGGAAATAAAGACAATTTACGAAAAAATTGAAAATGAGTTTAAAATTTCTATTTCTGAAGAGGATATAAATTCACTGGAAATAACAGAAGAAGAATATAAAGAACTTTCTATGAGGGTTTCTGAATACAAGGAAAAGATGGAAAAATTGGGGTTTATTAATCTCGTTGCAATAGAGGAATATAATGATTTAAAGAAAAGGGAAGAATTTTTACAATCACAGTATGATGATTTAAGTAAAGCAAGGGAAAACTTACATAAAGTAATCAAAAAGGCAAACGAAGAATCAAAGGAACTTTTTAATAAAGCATTTGTTGAAATAAAAGCCAGGTTTGCGGAAGTATTTAAAAAGATGACCAATGGGGGTGATGCCGACCTTGTGTTGACTGACAGTGAAAATATACTTGAGTCAGGTATTGACATAATAGCAAGACCGCCTGGCAAGAGATTGCAGAGCATTTCTCTTTTATCCGGCGGTGAAAAATCAATAACTGCAATCAGTTTATTATTTGCGCTTTTCCTTATTAAAGCCAGCCCATTTTGTATTATGGATGAGGTAGAAGCAGCCCTTGATGATATCAACGTTGTTCGTTTTACAAACCTGATAAAGGGTTTCAAAAAAACGCAGTTTATTATTATATCCCATAACAAATTGACCATGGAAATGGCGGATATTATTTATGGAGTATCAATGGAAAAAGCTGGTGTTTCACAGATAATATCAGTAAAACTTGATAAGGCTCTTGAATTAAGCTCCAGGGGTTAAAAGGATGGACGAATCTGCTATAAAAAAACCATCTTTTATAGATAAAATAAAAAAATTTTTTTTAGTTTCTGATTTTTCTGAAATTGACACAATTGAAGAAATATTGATAGAGGCTGATATTGATGTTGCCATAGTGGATTCTCTTATAAATAATTTAAAATCAAAAAAAATAAATAATTATCAAGACGCAGAAGATTTTTTAAAAAAATATTTTATTTCAGAACTTTCATCAGATGAGCAATCTGTCAGACATTGTATTTCGCAGGGTATAATTTTACTTGTTGGAATAAATGGGTCGGGAAAAACAACCACCGCTGCAAAACTCTCGCATCTCTATAAAAAAAATAATAATAAAATTATGTTTATAGCCGCAGATACATTTCGTGCTGCAGCAATTGAACAGCTTGAAGTATGGGCAAAAAGAGCCGGTGTTGAAATAATAAAAGGTAAAGAGGGTGATGACCCATCCGCTGTTATTTTTAATGGTCTATCACATACAAAAAAGGAAAAATATGATGTGATTATAATAGATACTGCTGGCAGAATACATACAAAGCATAATTTGATGTGTGAAGTTGGAAAGATAAAAAATACAATATTAAAATTTGCAGAAGAAAAAAATCTTATTACATATCTTGTAGTTGATGCAAATACCGGGAAAAATTCATATAATCAGGCCAGGATGTTTAATGAAGTGCTGAAATTAAATGGATTAATTCTTACCAAACTTGATTCAAATTCTAAGGCTGGCGCTATTGTTAAAATAAAAAAAGAACTCGGTTTGCCGGTTGTATTTGTTACATTTGGAGAGAAAATGGAAGATATAGAAGAATTTAATGCAGTCAGGTTTGTTGAAAGGATGTTCGGTTAAAAATGAAAATAGACAGTAAACAATTGAAAAATAGATAGAGGAAACCATGAAATGGATTTTTGCGGATAACAGTATAGATGAATTTTTTTTATCTGAATTAAAGGATAAAATGAAACTTCCAGACTATTTGATAAGGGTTTTGATTAACCGGGGAATAGATTCAATTGAGAAAATAGAACGAATTTTTAATATTGACCGTATGAACTTAAACTCTCCTTTTTTATTTGAAGATATGGAGAAGGCAATAGCCAGAATAAAAAAAGCCATGGATAATAAAGAAAAAATTGTTATATATGGTGATTATGATGTTGATGGTGTGACAGCCATTGTAATTTTAATAAAATTTTTTAAAGAGTATTATAAATATGATAATATTGATTTTTATATTCCCCACAGGCAGGAAGAGGGTTACGGGTTAAATATAGATGCAATAAAGATTTTGAAAGATGGCGGAGTATCCCTTATAATTACGGTTGACTGTGGAATCAGTGCAAAAGATGAGATTGAATATTGCGTTCGATCAGGTATTGACGTCATAGTTACTGACCATCATATACCTGATGAAACCAATTTACCTGCAAGTGCTTTTGCAATAATCAACCCGAAAATATCGTCAAAATATCCGGATAAGGATTTAAGCGGTGTGGGGGTTGCATATAAATTACTGTGTGGCATGGCAGAAAAAAGCAATATTGATTTAAAAGACGATTTCCTGGAATTTGTTGCGTTAGGTACAGTAGCTGATGTGGTGCCTGTTTCGGAAGAAAACAGAATAATTATAAGGCGCGGTTTAAAAAAGATAAAAAATACAAATAATCCGGGTTTAATTGAACTTAAGAATGTTTCCGGAATTGCAAATATTACCGAAATTACACCTTATCATATTGGTTATATTCTGGGGCCAAGGATAAATGCAGCAGGCAGGATAGAACATGCAAAACAGGCTGTCTTATTGTTTTTGTCAAAAGATACAGATGAAATAAAAAAAATAGCGCAAAATTTGAATTCAACAAATGAAGAAAGAAGAAAACAGATGAAAGATATCGAGGAACAGGCGATTATGTTGTTAAATAATAAATTTAAACAAAATGAGGATTATATAATTACGCTTTATAATGAATCATGGAATGCTGGAATTGTAGGGCTTGTTGCTTCCAGGATTGCAAAACAATATAACAGGCCGTCTTTTGTCTTGACAAAAAGTGAAGACGGACTTGTGCATGGCAGTGGCAGGAGTATTCCATCTGTTGACCTTTATGATGTTTTAAAAAATGTAGAAAAGTTCCTGATAAAATTTGGTGGGCATAAATTAGCAGCAGGCGTTTCACTTAAAATTGAAGACATAGAAAATTTTAAGAAATATTCAAATAATTACCTTAAATCTACAAAAAAGATTGAGGATTTTGAACCGCAGTTATATATTGACGCAAAAATAAAAGAAAACATAAATTTCAGAGATATAAAAACACTGGATATGTTAAAACCGTGGGGCGTCGGAAATCCTGAGCCAGTTTTTGTAATGGAAAATGTTTTTATAAAAGAAATAAAGTATTTTAAAAATAACACAATGAAGTTTTACGGTATTTTCGGCGAAAAGTATTATAATTTTATTTTATATAATTATTGTGAAGAAGATAAAAATAAGATACAGCAGGGACAGATAATTAATATTGCTTTTACACCTGTTATTAATTTATGGAATGATGAGGAAGAAATGATCTTTGAAGTAAAAGACGTGCAGGTGTAGTTGTAAAAGCGTTCAAAAATAGTTCAAGAATAGTTCATAAATAGTTCAAAGAGAGTTTGTAAAGAAAGTAATTAGTAGTTTGTAATTTGTGTTTTGAGCAAAGAAAAATTTTTATTTAAAATTTGAAATTTGAAAATTTGAAATATTATTAAATCTGGAGGTGGTGTTATGAAAAGGATAGTTGTTGCGATTTTTTTAATTTTTAATTTTGTTTTTGCTCTTTTTGCCGGAGATTATATTGGCTATATAACGAGCGGGAGTGATGGGAAAAACAGAAGTGTAGTAATAATAAATACTGTAACCGGCGATTTTGAAGTATATGATATTGACAATAAAGGGCTTGATAGAAAAGAAAATGTGGTGTATTATGATTGCATAAGATATAACAGGGCAGCGAATTCAAGGGAAATAATAATGATAAAAGTACCGGAAGCGAAATAAACAATAAAATGTTCGGTAAAAATGTTCGGAGAAGATGTTCGGTAAGGATATTCGGTGAGGATGTTCAAAAAAGATGTTCAAAAATAGTTCAAAAATAGTTCGAAAATAGTTCGAAAATAGTTCGTAAGTAGTTCAAAAATAGTTCATAAATAGTTCAAAAAGAGTTCAAAGAGATTCGGAAGTAGTAAAAAA